>Ga0256843_1000366_pt1 | contig 39017 bp, 34 predicted proteins | sample AlvinellametaG_FD_191572 | JGI IMG/M metagenome (GOLD analysis project Ga0256843, IMG submission 191572) | Pompeii worm associated microbial communities from hydrothermal vent at the East Pacific Rise, Pacific Ocean - Alvinella | ecosystem: Host-associated > Annelida > Integument > Unclassified ...
GCAAATACACAGTTGCCTCTTGTTAAAGCATTTGTAAAAACTTTATCAATCTCTTTACCTTCTCCTAACGCAACATTAACAACTGCTTTAACATCATTTCCTAAAACTGCTTCTCCAAATTTTATCATAAGCATCCCTTGAGCTATTTTTATTTAAATTCTAACAATTCTTCCGCTCGCATCCCTCTTATATTTCCCGAACAACCTTTTTAGAAAAGGTTGATTAAAACTAAATATCAAACTTTATAAATGTTAATAATAATGTTAATAATAAACCTTCTTACCACTCGCATCCCTCTTATACTTCCCAAATTCTTTAATAAATTTCAACTTATCTCCCCAAAATACTGGGCCATCTTTACAAACGCAGAGACCTTCATCATCTACACAACACTGCCCACAAATACCTATACCACACTTCATATACCTCTCCATTGAAACCTGAACTGGGATATTATATTCATTAGCTATTTCCACAACCTTTTTCATCATTATCTCTGGCCCACAAGTTATAATTAAATCAAATCTCTCCTCTTTTAAAATTTCTTTCATTTTTTCAGTTGTAAAGCCCTTAAATCCAAAACTACCATCATCCGTGCAAATCTCTAATTTGCTAACTTTTTCAAATCTATCTAAAAATAACAGTTCATCTTTACTTCTTGCCCCTAATATGGTTGTTATTTCAATTCCCTGTTTTGAAAAGTCCTCAACTGCTGCTATTATAGGAACTGCTCCAATCCCTCCCGCAACTGCTAAAATTTTATCTCCAATGGGCTCGAAATACGTTCCATAGGGTCCTCTAATTCCTATTATATCTCCTTCTTTTAGTTCATGCATTTTTTCAGTAAAATAACCTACTTTTGCAACACTAAAACTATTTTTAGAAGAAAATCCAAATGGCTTCTCATCAACGCCCGGGAGCCAGAGCATTGCAAACTGTCCCGGCTTAAAATCGAAATCTCTATCTATTACAAATGTTTTTACTGTTGGACTCTCTTTTATTATCTTTTTTATTTTGCAAATAATTGGTTTTTCCACGATACCACCACATACTTGTTTCTAATTATTTTATTATATGTTAATTTGTTTTTTTACTTTTTCTTTTTCTTATTTTTTATGCCAAGAAACGCTCTTTTTATGATTATTGTTGCATAACTTCCTTTTTTTAATTCAAAGCTTAGAGTTATTTTATATCTTCCTTTGACCAAATCGTCTTCCACTATCTCTCCAATTTTTAAGTTTTTTGGAATTGAGATAACATCTCTTTCTCCACAGACGAAGTTTCCAAGCATTTTTAAGTCCTCTTTTTGGAGATCTTCAATTTTTATATGCTCTTTTTTCAAAACCCTCTCTATGATCTTTTGTTCTTTTTCAGAGTAATGAGCTTCAGGAGAAATCATTGGAAATTTCAAATTTTTTAAATAATTTAGAGTGTTTTCATCAAGTTTTTTATAGAAAAGGAGCGATCCGCATTCATACTCGTAGTAAAGTCGATCTTCTTTTGGAACATACTCTTTTAGAAGTTCTTTTATACATTCATTCCATAAATAACTTTGGTATGCTGATAAAAATAGTTTTTTTAATCTATCGTCTACATAATTAAATGCTTTTTTGAAATCTCCGCTTTTTTTAAGCTCTTTTATCATATTTACATACATTTTTGCTTTTATATTATTTTCTTTTATATATTCCCAAATTTTCTCCCAGTCCCCCCAGTTTTTAGAGATAAATCTTTTAAGATCTTTTATTCTCTTTTTTTCTGATTTTTTGTATCTTGTTAGCAATATTTTTGCTGCTTCTTCGACATTTCCCAGCATTATTTCTTTTGCAATAAATTTTCCATCAAAAACACTACCAAATCTTTGACTATCAAAATAATTAGGAGCTCCTATATGTAAATATTTTAGATTCTCTTCTAATTTTGGAATATCCTCTTTTTTTACCCCTCTTACTGTTATAATAAATCTATTACCTTCTAAATCTCCTAATAATAAAAATTTTGATGTTCCTACTGGTTTTAGTTTTAAATTTGGCTCATCTAAATATAATTTTTTATAATATTTTGGTATAGAAATGTATTGCTTGGTTATTGCATGCTTATCTTTTAAACCGCAGTATCCTATATCTTTAAGAGGAATTTTAAACCTTTTTGAGATATAAGACAGGGCTTTTAAACTTTCTATATTTTTTTTAGTTAAAATATATAAATAACACTTCTCTCCTGCTATTTTTTCAGGATTTATGATTTCTTCAACAATAAAATCCTCTGGCTTCATTCTAAGTTTCACAATTTCACCGATTTTTTATTTATGGACATAATTTTGGTTGTAATTGGTTTTAAAAATACTAGAATATCTAAAATAAAATATTAAGTATTTAATAAAGGTGTTGGTAAAAATAATATAAAAAATAACTCAAAATAAAAAGATAAATTAAGTTAGACAGAAGGTTAAGTAGTTAATAAGCTTCAAAAATAAAGTAATTTGAAAATGAAAAATATAATGGGCTCGGCGGGATTCGAACCCGCGACCTCCGCCTTGTGAGGGCGGTGTCATAGCCACTAGACCACGAGCCCAATGCCGATTATTAGATAATAAAATCTCTCATATAAAATGTTTACTAATGTAATTTATTAAGTAGTTTGTTAATCAGTTATATTTGATTGGAAATATACTAATATTTAATCGTTTATTGATTTTAATTTATGACTGTCATTGAGATCAGAACAAGAAGAGGCCATACAGATTTAAGATTAGCAAAATAGTTAATGACATATAAAAATAACATATGAAAAAGTTATGAAAAAATATAAAAAGTAATGATGGATCTTTTATTTGGGAAAGAATTACTCTTGCACATCTTTAAGCTCAACTTTTACTCCGCCAATTCTTGAAGCGACAAAGTTATATATTATTCCAAACAATCCTCCAAAGACAAAACCTGCTGCAAACGATATTATAACTGCAATTACCCATATAAAAATACCCATAACTAAACCATAACCAACCATATATGCGAACAATCCCGCCATTTCACTATGCACTGCGGCTAAGCTTATCATCGACGCAACAGCTGGAATTATTAACATGATAAATCCAAATATCGCTACAATTATTGAATGGACCATTCCAGAAACTAACGCAAGAGATATGGTATTTATTCTCTTTATTTCTTTCATCACACTATCACCTCTTTTCTGTTTGTGAAGCCGTAAAAATATACAACAACTACTATATATATTTTTCTATAATTTAATGATTTAAATTATTTGGTATATTATAGAATTTATGATATATGGGGAGTGAATATGTAGGTGGAATAGAAATAAGGGATTATCAATTAAATAAATGTTAGCATTTTTACTCTAAAAAAACTTTAAAAAACTTAAAATGATAAACCCATAATATTTAATATTCAACATCCATATTATCAATTTAATTTTAATTAAATCGATCTAAAAAATATCGATCTAAAAAAATAACTATGGTGAAGATATGCTGAACTTGGAAAGATCAGAGAAATTATTAGAGTTGGGAGATTATGTAGATGTTAGAATAAACGTTGGAGAAACTACAACCCTTACTTTAAAGGATGGAAATATAGAAGAAATCTCCTCTGGTTTTGGTAATGGAGTTGCAGTTAGGGTCTTATATAAAAATGGATGGGGATTTGCTACATCAAATATTGTAAGTGAAAAAGAAGTGGAATCGCTATTAGAAAGAGCATACAAGATGGCAAAATTATCAAATAAATATTCAGAAAAAGACATTAAGTTGAAGGATTATAAAACAGTTATAGACAAATACAAAATGATGGGAAAAATAAATCCCATAGATGTAGATATTGAAGAAAAAAAAGAGATTATTATGGAAACATATAAAATAATGGTGGATGAAAAAATAAAAAGCATTTCTGTAAGTTATTCTGACGGGTTTTCAAGAAAACTCTACCTAAATAGTGAAGGATCGAGAATTGAGGGGAAAATAACAAGATGCATAATGTATATGAACTGTGTATCCCGAGAAAATGGGAATTTACAGTATGGATCTGAAAGAGCAGGAGGATTTGGATTTGAAGAAATAAAAAATAACTACAAAACATTAGCTTCAGAAGCTAAAAATCGAGCAATACGATTATTAAATGCAAAACCATGTCCAAAAGGAAAATTTAAAGTCATATTAGACCCAGAACTTGCAGGCGTCTTTATCCATGAGGCAGTAGGCCATGCATCCGAAGCAGACCTTGTATTGCAAAATGATAGTGTATTTAAAGACAAGTTAGGAGAGAAAGTGGGTAGCGAATATGTAAGTGTAGTAGATGATTCCACGATAAAAGGAGCTTTTGGATCTTATGTCTATGATGACGAAGGAGTTAAAGGACGAAAAACTACAATAATTGAAGATGGGATCTTAAAAACGTTTCTTCATTCAAGAGAGACAGCTGGGAGAATGGATGCTGAACTAACAGGTAATGGAAGAGCGGAGGGGCTGAACAGACCAATAGTAAGAATGAGCAACACCTATATAAAACCTGGAGATTGGACGTTTGAGGAGTTGTTAGAGGATACTAAAAACGGAATATTTTTAAAAGGTTCAAGAGGGGGGCAGGTTGATACTGGAAAAGGTCTGTTTCAGTTTAGTGCAGTTGAGGCCTATCTAATAGAAGGAGGTAAATTAACCACGATCTTAAAAGATGCTGGGTTGAGTGGAGAGATATTGGATATATTATTCAAGGTAGATGCGATAACAAAGGATTTCAAACTTAGTGTAGGATACTGCGGAAAAGATGGGCAAAGTGTTCCTGTTGGAGATGGTGGAGGATTTGTTAGAACGATAGCTACGGTCTCGTAAAATTGGTTCAGTCATACCAAGAATTCTTAATTTTATATTCATATTTCTATTTTTAAATTGATGGATAAAATAGTATCTAACATTAATGAATTAATAATTTATATATTTTTATATACAGTTATACTCTTGCAGGAGAGCAGTATGTAAATATATATAATAACATCATATCGGAATTAATATATATTTTTTATATCATAAAACTGTTTATATGAATTTAGAGAGGTGAATATGATCATGCTGAAAAAGTGCTTAGCAGTTCTATTGGCAGTTCTTCTCTTAGCATCTCCAGTTAGTGCATTTTTTACATTCGATTATTCAATATCTCAAAATAGAGCAGTTGCAGGAGCGTCCTTTATCGCTGAGACACTTGCGGATATGGCAGTTAGCGATTATATAGAAAAAAATCATCCAGAATATTCAGATGCCTATACAGTAGTTTCTCTGATATTTGACCCGACTGGAAAGGTTGTTGGCAAGTTATCTTCAAAGGGAATTAAGTATGCCAATGATTTGTATAAATATTTAAAAAAAGCAGATAATAAAGGCATTATAAATCCAGATATTGCCAATAAAATATTTGATAAAGATTTGATTGAAGAATTGGCTAAGAAGGAAAGTAAAGGTTATAGTCCAAGGACAGCTGCAAAGAATGCTGTTAAGCTGTTGAATGAAGGAGTAGAGCCAGAGAATATAAATAAACTGTTTAAGGATGCTGTTAAAAATGATAAAAAACTCGGTTGGATAGATAATAGAGTATCTAAACTCAAGGATAATGGGGTAGAGTCAAGCACGATAAATAAGATAATTGAAAATAGTAATAAACCGAACGATGCACTTAAAAAGGCGGTTGATGAAGTAAATAAAATATCTAAAATGGGAATTAGTAAGGAGAGTATAGGCAAGATAACTAAAAATGTTGATAATGTAGATGATTTAACGAAAGCCAGGAAGACAATAGGAGATTTAAGAAAAAGACATATTTCAAAAGAGGCGATAAATAAGTTAATAGAAAAAGGTTATGATTTAGAAAAAGCAAAGGAAGTAATTGTAGAGTTGAGAAATAAGGGTGTTCCGTCTGAGAGTATTAGTTATCAATTAAGAGGGATGTTTCGTTAGATGAGTTGGAAGAGATTGTCAAAATCGATATTAAGAATCCAAGAAAGTATTTTAAAGAGTTAGAAAAGTTCTCTAAACCGGAAGTAATAATAGTAAAAAATGGAGATAAGGAAATTACCATTAAACTTACAGAAGGTTTAGTTATACAAAAACAAAATTACTTAAATATTTTTACATATGAAATTAGATTTAAATATAACTATTAATATAAGATATGTTTTGTTATTATTATTCATTAATTTATAGTTCCAATTAATATTTTAATTAATGAATATATTGTGGTTATCTGCTACATCATGAATGAAGTGGGTGTTATGAAACTTAGATTTATCGAGTGCTATATTCCAAAGCATTTATTTGTAGGGATCGATGAAATAAAAAAATGGGATGGAGTTGTATGGGCGGATGTGAAGACAAATAACTCCATATCAACAATACAAATCTTGACAACATTAAAAGATAGTGAAAAGATCGTTGATAAACTAAAAGAGGAGTTCGGAGGAGCAAATTACAGAATTGTAGTGTTTGAACCAACAATGACGTATCCTCCAATTGAAGAAAAAGAAGATAAAGAGCCAGAGAGATTAATCAGGGAAGAGTTATATAACGTGGTAGCAGATATTGCAAAACTCAATAAAGATAATATAATGATGCTTCTTCTTTCAACGATCGTTGCGATAGCAGGAATATACAAGAACGATGTTGTTTTACTGATCGCTTCTATGATTATTGCCCCACTATTAAGCCCACATATTGCATTGGCATTATCGATTACTGTGGCAGATTACAAACTGGCATTAAAAAGTATAAAGACGATTGTTGTAGAGTTGTTAATTGTAATTGTTATTTCAGCCATAGCAGGACATTATCTTCCTATAAATTTAGAAAATCCACAGATACATTCAAGAATTACTTTGGATCTTTGGAATGTGATAATTGCACTTTCAGCAGGGATAGCAGGAAGTTTATCGACAATAACTAACATATCTTCCTCAGTAGTTGGAGTTATGATTGCGATTGCCCTCTTACCTCCTCTTGTGGTGTTTGGACTGCTAATTGGGGCTGGATATGTAGGATATAGTTTTTCAGCATTTATATTATTTTTAATAAATATGATTGCAATAAACTTATCTGCTGTTGCGATATTTTCCTCATATGGTGTTTCTCCATACAAGTGGTGGGAAAAGGAAAAAGCAAAGAAGTATACAATATATGCAATAATACTTTGGCTCTCTTTGCTTGTATTTGTATTTGTTTTAATATTCACTCGATAATTTTTAACAAAAACTATAAAAAACCATACATCAGATATAGAATGACGTTTAGGATAAACAAAAATAATAAGATATAGATAATAAGATATTTGATAAAAATTTAATCAAAAAATAAAAATAATTTGGAGTGGGACTATGGAAATCGCAAAGAAAGGAACTGACTTATTAAAAAAAGGATTTGCAAAGATGGTTAAACATGGAGTTGTAATGGATGTTACCAATGTAGAGCAGGCACAGATTGCTGAGGAAGCAGGGGCTGTTGCAGTGATGGCATTGGAGAGAGTTCCTGCGGATATAAGGGCAAGCGGCGGAGTTGCGAGAATGTCAGATCCTGCCTTAATAGAGGAAATTATGGATGCTGTTTCAATTCCAGTGATGGCAAAGTGTAGAATAGGTCATACAACGGAGGCAGAGGTTTTAGAGGCAATTGGGGTCGATATGATAGACGAGAGTGAGGTTTTAACACAGGCAGATCCTTTCTTCCATATCTATAAAAGGAAATTTAAAGTTCCATTTGTTTGTGGAGCGAGAAACTTAGGAGAGGCGGTTAGAAGGATCTGGGAAGGAGCAGCGATGATAAGAACAAAGGGAGAGGCAGGAACTGGAAATATTGTTGAGGCAGTTAGACATATGAGATTGATGAATGAAGCGATCTCCCAGTTAGAAAAAATGTCAGATGATGAGATCTACGGAGTTGCTAAATTTTACGCTGGAAGATATGCTGAGTTATCAAAAACTGTTAAGGAGGGAATGGGACTACCAACAACTGTTTTAGAAAACGAAGTTGTTTATGAAGATTTTACGCTCTCTGAGATCATTGAAGGGCTTTACTCCACTCTCTTAGAAGTAAAAAAACTGAAAAGATTGCCTGTTGTTAACTTTGCAGCTGGAGGAGTGGCAACACCCGCAGATGCTGCATTGATGATGAAACTCGGTTCTGATGGGGTTTTTGTTGGTTCAGGGATATTTAAATCAGAGAATCCATTAGAAAGGGCTAAGGCAATAGTGGAGGCAACATACAACTATGACAAGCCAGAGATCGTGGCAGAGGTTAGTAAAAACTTGGGAGAAGCGATGAAGGGATTAGATATAACTCAAATGAGTGAAGAAGAGAAAATGCAATATAGGGGAGATTAATCAAAAAATCAAAAATAACAACTTAGATATAAATATTTTAAATACTTTTTAATAACCCTCTTTAATACTTCATTTAATTTGATTATATTTATATATTTAATCCCCTCCTTCTCAACTCTTCATAAACCTCTTCTGGAATATTCGGCTTTTTAAGAACTTCTTCTGCTTTTTCTTTTGATAACAATCCAAATCTAACGAGCGTTGCAACTCTATCAACTTCAAAACTAAACCCATACTTCTCATAAAATCTCTCTAATGCAACACCCAGAACTAAACAGTTTGTAGTGTAGCCCCCCAAATTCGGCTTTTTCCATGGAAGATTTTTTAGCATTTTATATTTTTCCTCCTCAGTAATCTTATAAGGAGCAAGAAGTCGAATCATCTCTACTCCTTCTTTCATCTTTCGTATTGCAGAGTGTCCAAAGGGTAGTTCATGTCCTGTTATTATATACTTCATGTTCAACATTTTAGCTACTCTCCAAACCTCTCGTAGTATAAGCTTAGAGCATCTCCTACAGGGGCTTTCTCCTCTTTTTATTGCATCTTCAAAGAGATCGGTATAATCACGATTTAATATCATTAGATCTACTTCATAATATTTCGTTATTTTTAGAGCATTTTCTATTGCTTCGTTTGAGATGTAATTGTTATCTACCATAACACATAAGGGATTTAATTTAAACCTTTCTTTTAATAATTTCAATGCTAAAACGCTATCCTTCCCTCCAGAAAATGCTAAAATACAATGATACTTCCCTCCCGATCTTTTTAAATTGTGCAGTATTTCTTCTACTTCTTTTTTCATTAATTCAAAATTTGGAGGATATTTTAAAAAATTTAAGCAATCTATACAAAATACTTTTCCATTTTTATTTATTATCTTCTTTGTTTTGGATGTGTGAATACACATTGAGCACTTCATAATTCCACTTTGAGTAATTTTTATATAGAAAGGAAATAAAGTATTAAGGGTTCATTATCTTTAAACCTTTTTAGGATTTTAACAAATACAGCTATTTATCAACTTACCCTTAATAAAAATTGAACTGCAAAAACAAGACAATAAAAATAAAAAATTCGAGTATAATGATTAACTTTTAACTTGATACTAACATAACTGAATATAATATACTAATGATTTAAAAATAAAAAATAAAAATAGATTATATACATAAATGATTTATAGGATTTTATAAAATAATTTCATCAATTTGAAGGGGAGAAGATGCTTTATAGGTTGTTATTCGCATCAGTGTGGTATATTCTTCCGGCATATGTAGCAAATGCCTCCGCTTGCATTTTTGGTGGAGGAACGCCAGTAGATCTCGGGAAAGATTTTATTGACGGAAGAAGATTAATAGGTAATGGAGTGACATACAAAGGTTGCATTTTTGGAGTTTTATGTGGAACGTTGGTTGGATTAATTCAGGGTATATTGGTTGATCTTAACGTTGTCAATTCGTTAGATTTTTATGGAACAATTTTAGATCATGTGATACTGGCTTTCTTTCTGTCCGTTGGGGCAATAGTTGGTGATGCAGTAGGTAGTTTTATAAAGAGAAGGTTAAATATTGAGAGAGGAAAACCAGCTCCTTTATTGGATCAACTTGACTTCGTTATAGGTGCTTTGGCATTTGGATACATTGTTGCACCAATTCCTTATGAAATGATGATTATTATTTGTCTACTTACGGTGTTTATTCACTTGCTTGGAAATATTATTGCCTACAAGTTAGGAGTTAAAGAGGTATGGTGGTAGATTATGATTACAATAGATATTGAGTTAAAAGACAAACCGGGAGAGTTGTTAAGAGTATTAACCCCAATCTCTAAATATGGAGCAAATGTAATCAGTGTTATTCATTCAAGAGAAGAAAAAAGAGGTGGAAAAGTTCCTGTAAGGATTGTTATTGATGTTGAAGATAAAGATAAGTTAAATATGATATTAGAGGACTTAGAAAGAGAAGGGGCAGTGATAAAAAAGATTGACGGAAGAGATAAAAAGGTTTACTTGGATGTTGTGGTTATTGGACATGTAGTTGATACTAACGTTAGAGATACGATTGACAGAATTAATCAGATTGGCCTTGTTGAGGACTTAGATCTGATCATGCCTCATCCAGAAAAAGAGTCATCTGCAATGATGAGGATTATAGTTGACGAAGAGAAGATAGGAGAACTTTTTTATTTATTTGAGGAGTTAGAGAAGGAAAAAGGACTTTTGTTTGTTAAGTCAATGATCTAACATATAAATTGTTTTTACGTTGGGGATATGGAGTTCGTTAAATTCAAAATTTACTGTCTTATTTATGCCCAATTTGCTTTAAATTATTAATTACAATGGTGAGATGATGAAAATAATACTTGTTGGCTTTGGAGCGATTGGAAAAGGAGTTGCTAAGGTTTTACACGAAAAAAGAGATTATTTAAAAAAGAACTATGGGGACTTTAAGGTAGTGGCAATAACTGACAGTTCTGGCTCAGCAATCGATGAGAATGGTTTAGATCTAATTAAAGCGATAGAGGTTAAAGAAACAACAGGATCGATCAAAAACTATCCAGAAAAAGGTAGCGAAATGAAGTCGATAGATGTAATAAGAGAAGTTGAAGCAGATGTGGTTGTTGAAATCACACCTTCAAACTTAGAAACAGGAGAGCCAGCTAAGACCCATATTTTAGAAAGTTTTAGAAATAAAAAACACGTTGTAACTGCAAATAAAGGGCCGCTGGCACTGTGTTATAAGGAGTTAGTTGAAGAAGCGAAAAAACATGGTGTTATGTTTAGGCATGAAGCGTCTGTTGGTGGAGCAATGCCTATAATAAACTTGGCTAAGGAAACCTTAGCTGGAAATGAAATTTTATCAATAAGGGGAATTTTAAACGGAACAACTAATTACATATTGACAAAAATGGAGAAAGAAGGGTTAGATTTTGAAACTGCCTTAAAAGAAGCAAAAGAGTTGGGAATAGCTGAAACAGATCCTACACAAGATATTGAAGGTTTAGACACTGCGGCAAAGATTGTTATTTTAGCAAATTCAATTATGGGGTTGGAGAAGACAATAAAAGATGTTAAAGTGAAGGGAATAACAAAAATAACTCCTGAAGCGTTGTTTTTAGCTAATAAAAGGGGTTATACTATAAAATTAATTGGGCAGATAAAAGAAAATCATTTGATTGTTGAACCGATGCTTGTCCCAATTGACAGTCCTTTAAATGTGAAAGGAACGTTGAATGTTGCAATGTTTGAGACGGATCTGGCAAGAGAAGTTGTTGTAGTTGGAAGAGGGGCGGGTCCAGTAGAAACCGCCTCAGCAATTTTAAGCGATCTGATTCACATCTACACTACAATAAATACAAAACAAAAAATGAAAAATATTTAATTTTATTACTCTACAATCTTAAATATGATGAGGTATCGTTAAGCAGTTCTTTCTCTTTTAATATTTCCTTTAAGATTTTTTCAGCAGTTTTTCGTCCAACAATATAAGCAACCTTTTCAGGATTTTTTAATATATCCTCAACACACCTAATCCCTTCATTGTATAGTTTTCTTGCCCTCACTCTTCCAATATATTTTATATTTAGCAATTCGATAATATCCTCCTTAGCCCCATATTCCAATCTTATTTCCAACTTTTCTGGAATTTCTGAATTTAAGTTTAGCAGTTTGGCAATTTCTTTTAATGAATGCATCATCCATCGAGCATTTTCAACTTTATACCTTAAAATTCCCGGCTCAATTTTATATTTTTCTAATATTTTATCCTCTGGAACCTCGTTAATCCAATCATAAAGCATTTTTGCTGTTTTAAACGCTTCTAAGTCCTCAATATTAAAGTTTTTTATTTTTAATGATTCCATTTCATCCATTAAACTCATTTCTTCAGATCTATAAACCCTTAAATTTGGCGTCATTTCCAGAGTTCTTGATATTAAATAGAGGTAGTAGAGATCATGCTCCACTTCCATTTCATTTAATCCATCTATTATATACTTCGCTGAGAGCGGATCTATATACAATTCAGAAATCCTTTTACCCAGTTCTGTTGCTGTAAAACCAACAATAAACTCGTTTTCTTCTAAAAACTGAATAATCTCCATTATATTTTTAGCAACTTTCTTTAAGTCCCCGTATTGATGAGCATAGAAAGTATTTCTTACAAACCATTCTAAATCATACTCATCTCTTATCTCTCCTGTAGAGATTAACCCCAATAACTGCGTTCTAAGAACAGCATAATTTGATAATTTTGAATAGATCGGCTCAGGTTTCTGAGTTAATGTTTGATAAGCCCTTAAATAGTCCCGATCATTTTTTGCAATAATGATTCCCTCTCCGTATGGATCTAAACCTGGTCTTCCTGCCCTACCAATACATTGTTGTATTTCCATTATTGGGATATATCTCATTCCTGTTTTTGTAAATCTCATTAGATCTTTAATTATTGCTCTTCTACAAGGTAAATTTAAACCAGCGGAGTTATGAACAACAAATCCATTTGCTACGAAGTAGTGATCGTTGCTTCCATCATTTGGAAGTTCTATGTCATACACATACTCATCTTCTACTTTTACTCTTTTAATTTCTACAATTTTTTTCCAACAGATTGCTATGCTATTGAGTTTATCAAAATCTATATGCTCTAAGTTATCTTTATCTAAGTTATCTTTATATGGCTTATTGTTGATTTTCTTTTTGATAAGGTAGAAAAGCTTCTCTTTTTCTTTTAAGTTAATTGGAAAATTCTTATAAAATAATTTTAAACCTTCAAGATCTGAGATTTTTAATAGGTATGTTTTATCATCTTTTTTATCTGAGTTTTTAATTTCGATCTGTGAATGTATTCCGAATCTCAATAATGCAACTTGTAATCTTCTAATAAACAATTCGGACGTTGAATAAATCTCAATGGAATTGTTAATTACTCCCTTTGAATTGAATGTCTCTGCAATAAACTGAGAAAGACGACGTATCGGAAATTTAACAAAGTTTGACGTGTTAATATCCTCATCTACTATTATTTTGCCAACGGTTGCAACAAGATCTCCAATTTTTAGATCTTTTGCTTCCTTTTCTTCTATGTTTCCTCCATTTTTAACTAAAAATATATGATTTGGAGTAGTTGTTATCTCTAATCCATTCTCAGTTTTTATTGTTATGTTATAGTCGTGTTGTGGTGTCTTATGAATTTTCCATCTCCCGATTGGTTTTATTTTTCCTTCACATAGAGCAAATATCTTCTCATTTTTATTTAACTCAGTTATTTTCCTATATCCATTTTCTTGAAGTATTTCTGTCTTTGCATTTAAACATAGTGTTGGGGTGCAACATATAACCTTTATTAATCGTTTTCTAAAAGCATCCTCCACTATTCTTCTATGTTGATAGGTTAAACCAGCATGATGAAAGGCAGATCCCTGTAAAATACACTCTGCAAGTGTTTTACACATCTCAGTAGGGGGTTCTAAAATTGACAGCACTTCTTCTGCAACTTCTTTTAATTTTGATCGCTCTTCTTCACTTAAAAATTTTGTTAAATTAAGGTTTTTTGCCTCGTTTACAGCTCCTCTTTTGGTATTACAAAACACTAAACAACTGCCTCCATCTTTTATACAATCCACTACTAAACTGTAAACATCACTGTTAACCACTTTTATCTCTTTTACAGATCCGTTGATATATTCAATAACTCCATTCCTATAAACTCCTTTTTTTAATTCAATTGGTCTCCAATCATCAACTACAAGTTCAGCGTTTAACCACTCAGCCAACTCATCTGGATTCCCGATTGTTGCAGATAATCCAATAATCTGTATGTTATATTCTTTCAATTTTGTTAGTAAGATCTCTAATGTCCCTCCTCTTGTTTCATCGTTTATTAGATGAATTTCATCAACAATAACAACAGAGACATCATCGATCCAGCTGATTTTATGCCTCCATAGCGAATCGAGCTTCTCTGCCGTTGTTATAATTAAATCGTATTTGCTAAGGTCTTCTTCCTCATCATAATCCCCTATGGAAAGTGCAACTCTCAACCCAAATTTTTCATACTTATTTTTGAATTCTTCGTATTTCTCAGATGCAAGTGCTTTCAAAGGCACTATAAATATGCCTTTTCTTCCAGTTGGGGTTAAATTATCATCTAATAGATGGTTTATTAATGCAATCTCTCCAATAAGTGTTTTTCCGGAAGCTGTTGGAATAGATATTATAAAATTTTTATTTTTGTTCAATAATCCCATTTCTAATGCCTTTTTTTGAGGAGGTCTCAATTCCGAAATACCAAAATCATTTAAAACCTTGGTAATTTTATCCATCTTTGCACACCTCAGCAGATATTGCTACAAATCCTCCTTCCCCATAACCCTCCTTAACTTCATAGGGCTCTGCCTTATTGAGATACCCGACATCCATTGAGTTGCCTTTTTCGGAGGAAATTAATCTCCTATCTTTTGGTAATTTTACGTTTTTACCATCTTTAACTTTATCAGCTTTATCTATTCCTTTAAAAATTGTTTGTGTGGCTTTTATATTTTTAAATCCCAATTCTTTTAGCATTTCTATAACTTCTCTCGCTGATAAAAAATTGGCATCCTTATAAAATTTACTTTTTTGTTTCTTTTTTTCATACATTTTTCCTAAAAAGCTATCTTTATCTATAATTCCAATAATTATTTTTCCACCGTTCTTTAAAACCCTTTTTGCCTCTTTCAGTATCTTTTTTGGATCTTCTGAAAATTCTAAGACAGTGTTTATTAAAACAAAATCGAACTCATTGTCGTTAAATGGTAAATCTTCCCCTCTTGCTATTATAACATCAATACCCCTTTTTTTAGCTATTTCAGCCATTTTTTTAGATATATCAACGCCAATCTTTATATTAAATGGTTTTGCAAACCTTCCAGTCCCTACTCCGATTTCCAAACCTTTTCCTCTTGGAATATGTCTTTTTAATGCCTCAATTTCTGATTTATAGATAATTTCATTTTCATCAAACCATCTATCGTATTCCTCTGCATATTCCTCAAATCCGCTCATAATTACCACTGCACGCTTACTTTTCTTCTACTTTTATTATCTTCACTGCACAAGCTTTTAACTCGGGGATTTTACATTCCCTATCTAACGCATCATTGGTTATAAGATTTGGATTTGCCTCTGAAAAGTGAAATGGCATAAATACAACTCCTCTTTTAATGTCATCAGTTATTCTTGCTCTTGCAATAACCTCTCCTCTCTTAGAAACTATTTTAACAAAGTCCCCATTTTCAATTTTTAATGATTTAGCATCTTCACTATTTATCTCCACAAATGCCTCGTTTATTTCCTCAGTTAAGTTTTTACACCTACGAGTCATCGTTCCAGTGTGGTAGTGAAACACTATCCTTCCAGTTGTTAAGATAAATGGGAATTTATCATTTGGCAATTCTGAAATTTCTCTATACTCAACTGGTAGAATTTTACCCTTTCCATTACTTGTTAAAAACTTGTCTCTATATAGGATCTTAACTCCTTCATCATCCTCATTGAAACAAGGATAGTGAATCCCTCCTTTTTTTAATCGTTCATAACTTATACCCCTATACTGTGGCACAACTTTCCTTATTTCGTTGAAAATGTCTTGTGAAGTGTTGTAGTCGAACTTATCACTAAATCCAAGTTTTTCGGACAACTTTTTTATTATCTCCCAATCACTTGGTAGATTAATATCAATCGCTTTATTTATGAGTTGAACTCTTCTTTCGGTGTTTGTAAATGTTCCGTCTTTCTCAGCCCAGCATTTTGTTGGAAGAACAATATCTGCCATCTTAGCAGTTTCTGTTAAAAATATATCTTGAACTACTAAAAAGTCCAGATTTTTTAATGCCTTTTCAACATGCTTAATGTTTGGATCTGAAACCATCGGATTTTCTCCTATGATATATAGGCATTTAATTTCTTTTCCGGATTTATCTATCATCTCAGGAATTGTTAACCCAGGATCTGGGTTGAGTTCACTTTTCCATAGTTCTTCAAATTCTGAATAGTGGAGATCTACTTTTTTATAACCGGGCAGAAGGTCTGGAAGTGCACCCATATCACAAGCCCCTTGAACGTTATTTTGCCCTCTTAATGGATTAACGCCTGTTCCTTCTTTTCCTATATTTCCAGTGATCATGGCTAAATTACACAATGCTTTAACTGCCTCAACTCCGTGTGTGAATTGTGTTATTCCCATGCAGTATATTATACTCGCTCTTTCAGCACCTCCATAGATCTCGGCAGTTCTAATTATTGCATCTTCATCAATTCCGCATATTTTTGAAACAATTTTTGGAGGATAGTTTTTAACAACCTCTTTTAACTTTTCAAACCCCTCAGTTCTTTTTTTTATGAATTCTTCGTCAATTAGTCCTTTTTCTATAATAACATGCATTAGTGAGTTTATTAAAGCAACATTAGTTCCTGGAGTTATTTGAAGATGTAAATCAGAGTTTTTTGCGGTTATCGTTTTTCTCGGGTCTATGGTAATTATCTTAGCCCCTTTATCTTTGGCTTTCATTATTATTCTTGCAATTAGAGGGTGTTGTTCAAATGTATTAGATCCTATAATTAAGATACAGTTTGCTTGCTTAATATCCTCAATTGTGTTGGTCATAGCACCAGATCCGAAGCACGCACTCATTCCGCTAACGGTTGCTGAGTGTCATAATCGTGCACAGTGATCGATATTGTTTGTTTTTAAAACCACTCGTGCAAATTTTTGAATAATGTAGTTTTCTTCATTCGTGCATCTTGCGGATGAAAAAAATCCTACCTCATCTTTAAAGTTCTTTAAATTTTCAGCTACGATTTCTAAGGCCTTTTTATAAGATATTTCTGAAAATCCACTTTCTTTTTTTATTAATGGCTTTTTTAATCGATCTTTACTATGTATAAATTGATAACAATAGTTTCCTTTTGCACATAATTTTCCTTCGTTTATAGGATGTCTTTTGTTAGGATAGACCCCAACAACTTTATTATTTTTAACAACAAGACCAACTCCACAACCAACTCCACAATATGGACAGATTGTATTTACTACTTTGAATTCCATTATTTCTCACCTTTTAAATTGAAAATATTTAGTTTGCGTGCTTCGGATCTTTTTTCGCTACCTGCTCCTTTACAGGTTGGCAGAGTAGCGGGTGCTTAGGGTGTTAATTATTAACTTCCTAATTTTTTAAAGTTTCTTAGTTATTGTTGTTAATTTTAATTAATGGAGGATTATAAATGATTTTCTTATATATTGTTTGGTTATAAAATAAATTTGTTATCAAAAATTTGCTGTCAATCTAATTGTTATAACTTATATCACTATAATGAAATTTATAAATGAAAGATGTAAATGTAGAAGATATTGTAAATTTTAAAACAAATAATTTGAATTAAAATACTTCTAATGATAAACAACTGAAAAAATTAAAAAAAGTATTATCTCATCTTCGCATATAACGCATGAAGTTTACTAAATTTGTTAAGTGTGTTTTCCAACTTACTGCAAAGTAGATCTTCAAGGTGATCTATTGCTCCTGTTGGACAAACTTCTTTACACACTTCTACATCTCTCTTATAACATCCATTGCACTTTAAAGCAACTCCATCAATTCTTATAGCTCCGAATGGACATGCCAAAGCACACAATCCACAACCAATACATTTTTCTTCTATAACAACGACTTTATTGTTTATTCTTTCTATGGCATTTTCAGGGCAGGCGTAGAGGCAAGGGTTTTTATCACAATGCATACACTTTATTGGAAGGTTTTCGAATATAATTCCATTTATTGGGCAACTTCTTTCACATCTCCTACATCCAACACAAGAACCAACATTTACTACCACCATGTCCTTTCACCAAAAGAATTTATAATAGTAATTTAAAACATAAAACCATTAAATAATCCTAATGAAATTGAGAGAATGAAATTGATATGATTGGAAATAGTTTAATAAGATTTAATAAGTTAATTTAACAAATTAAATTAAGGTTGCACTTTTGAATTTATTGTTATTTTTGAGATTAATGTGTTATCTGATGTGGCGGATGGAAATGACATCTTACTAAATAATTCCAATGTTTTATCCCTCTTTATAAATACAAGGTCGTTTACATCAACTAACTCTAAACATCTCTTTGAACATGCTTTGACACATGCAGGTTCTTCTCCATTACATAAAATACACTTGTATGCTTTATCCTCCATACTTATAGCTCCGAATGGACATGCCAAAGCACACAATCCACAACCAATACAAATATCTTCGTTTAAGTAAACGTATCCGTCTTTATGCTCAATTGCTGAGACGGGGCAGACCTCTTTACATGGAGCGGATGCACAGTGTTGACAGATTATTGGAATATATTTATCTTCTTTCTGCATTATTGCAATTCTTCCAACTTTGTTCTTTTCCATGCATGCTTTTACACAGTCCCCACAGTTATCGCAGTTAAAGTTTGTCATGATTATCTTTTTCATTTAATCACCCCTAATCAGGAGATCTTAGTTTTATTTAAGTAGTTTATTTTAGGTTGTTATTAAAATTCAAAACATTTTAAAATGAAGATTTTCAAGGTTCAAATTTTCTTTTTATTTGGTTTGAGGTCGATACTTGGTAGTTTATTCCCATTGTGTATAATTAAATTATTATATAATTAGATTAAGGTTTAATATTTTTTTTACCAATCTTTTAAATGAAAATTTAAAATTTTTGGGGTTTGTCAGAAGATAACATCTTCTTTCTTGACTTAAAGCCCCAAGAGTTTGCACTTTTCATCAATATACTTCTAAATGAACCTTTAATAAAGGTTCATCAAAGCTAACACCTCCTCGCTTACACTCAGAGGTGTAAATTAAAAGATTACAACCCCAAAAGTTTGCACTTTTCATCAATATACTTCTGAATCCTCTCAATATCCTCGTCAGTTAAATGCCTATATCTTTTCTGCATTTTTAAATACTCTCTAACTGGCTTTCTCTTTGCTGGTTTGTAAGTTATCTTAAAGTTTCCATGATCAATTTCATATAGTGGAAAGACACCTGTCTCAACAGCCAATCTACCTATTTCTATTGTTTTCTCTGGAGGAAATCCCCAGCCAGTAGTGCAGGGTTGTAATATCTGTATAAACTTTGGCCCTTCTATCTCCAAAGCTCTTTTTACTTTTCTTATAAAGTCCTCAGGGTATGAAATACAAGCTGTTGCAACGTATGGGATTCCATGAGCTGCCATTATCATTGCTACATCTTTTTTAGGTCTATCCTCCCCTCTTATTTTTGATCCTGCAGGGGATGTTGTTGTAGCAGCTAAAAACGGTGTTGAAGAACTTCTCTGTATTCCAGTGTTCATATACGCTTCATTATCATACATTATATAGAGAAGATCATGTCCTCTCTCCATTGCTCCACTTAATGATTGGAAACCAATATCTGCTGTTCCACCATCTCCTCCTATCGCGATTACATGTATTTTTTTATCGGCATACTTTCCTCTTTTTCTCTTTAACACTTTTATAGCCGCCTCTATACCGCTCGCAGTAGCTGCTGCATTCTCAAACGCTGTGTGAATCCAAGGCACTCTCCATGATGTTTCTGGATATGGTGTTGTCATAACCTCTAAACAACCAGTTGCGTTGGAGATTATTGTATCTTTTCCAGTTGCTTTTAATAACAATCTTGCAACAATTGCAGCTCCGCAACCTGCACATCCTCTATGTCCAGGAGCGAAAAACTCTTCTCTTGGGAATTGCATACAATCACCTTAAATTATTTATTTTAACTCTTTTTTAGTTTATGTAGTTTTGATTTTTTACAATCCGGGTTGTATATCCCATACATAACGTAAAAGTTAACTGCCCTAACATTTTCCTCTTTTTAATTTAATTTTATTCCTTTAATCCAATCCATACTGTTTCATCATCCTCTGCTTTTTCAACGTGGCTAATTATCTTCTTTATATCTTCTATTTTTATGTCCCTTCCTCCTAAACCAACAATATAATTACAAACTTTTTTATTTTTTAAAATTGAAGACATCTCTATTCCTAACGCTCCTTTATTAAATCCAAATGATACGTTCTTATCTAAAACTGCAATGTTGTCTACTCCTTTTAACAGATCCTTTATATCTTCTTTTGGAAATGGTCTAAATGTTCTTATCCTTAGCAAGCCGACATTTTTGCCTTCTTTTTTGAGTTGATCAATAACATACTTTATAGTTCCACAGACAGTTCCCATTGCCACCAAAACAGTATCTGCATTATCTAAATTGTATGCTTCAACCAATCCATTTCCGTACTTTCTGTTAAACAATTCTGCGAATTCTGCGTTTACATCTTTAATAACCCTTTTAGATCTTTCTATTGCATCCTCTAACTGTTTTCTCGTCTCCATATAGCAATCTGGCACTCCTACAGGCCCTTGAGTTATTGGCCTATCTGGGTCTAAATATGCATGCTTTGGTTCGTAAACTCCTAAGAAATCTCTAACTCTCTCTGCTTTTGGAATTATAACTGGTTCAACTGTATGGGTTAATATAAATCCATCTAAACAGACCATAACAGGAAGTAAAACGTTTTCATTTTCAGCAATTTTATAGGCCTGAATTATACTATCGAGTGTTTCTTGATTATCCTCTGCATATATTTGAATCCATCCAGTATCTCTCTCAGCTATTGAATCCTGATGATCATTCCATATGTTTATAGGAGCTGATAAAGCCCTGTTTGCGACCATCATTACAATTGGTAATCGCATTCCTGAAGCTATAAAGAGCATTTCATGCATTAAAGCTAAACCTTGTGAGGCAGTTGCTGTAAATGTCCTTGCTCCTGTTGCAGCAGCTCCAATGCAGGCAGACATTGCTGAATGTTCACTTTCAACCTTTATGTATTCGGCATCTAACTCGCCATTGGCTACAAACTCAGCTAACTTCTCAACACACGTTGTTTGTGGAGTTATAGGATAAGCTGCAATAACATCGACATCTGCCAATTTTGCAGCTTCGGCAGCTGCGGAAGTTCCTGTGATCACCTTAACTTCACACATTTTTTCACCATTCAATTTATATTTCAATCTATAAGATAACTTATAATCTTTTAATCTTCCATTTTTTAATATTTTTTAAGTTAATTTCCATTTTTTGTTTATTTTTAACTAACTGGTTATAAAATTCCTAAATCGACTTTTAAATATCAACATTGCAACATCTAATATTCAGAAATAAAACAATATCCTTTAAATTTTTGTTCTTCCTTTTTTTATTTTTTATTTTTCTTCTCTAACTTTGGTTATTGCATTTACAGGACATTCGTTCATACAGATAAGACAACCTTTACAGTAATCATAATCAATTTTGAAGTTTCCATTTTCATCTTCTTGAATAGCTCCTTCTGGACAGAAGATATAGCAGTTTTCACATTTTACACATTTTTCAATATCCAATATTGGCTTAAAAGTTCTCCAAGTTCCTGTCTTATTTTTTATAGAGTTTCCCGGCTCGTATATTATTGCAGCAATGGTAACCATGAAACCTCACCTCTCTCAATAAAAAATTATTTTCCATATTTTTTGATCATTTCGTTGTATGCCAATTCTGCCGCTTTTGCGTTTTTTTCTCCTAATTTACCTTTAAATGTATCTAAAATTGCCTTTTTTACTGATTCAATGCTAACAATTCCTGTAACTCCTGCAAAAGCACCGACCATTGCAGTATTAACAATAGGAACTCCTAAAACATCTAACGCTATCCCTGTTGCGTCTATTGTATAGGTTTTATATCCTAAATCCAAATCTTCTTTAACTGTATTTATAATAACAGCTCCGTTTTCCTTTAACCCATCGACAACATTTACACTCTCCAAAAGTGTGGGATCTTGGACAATAACATAGTCCGGCTCATATATTTGACATCTTAATGTGATTTTTTTATCATCTATTCTTGTAAATGCCATAACAGGAGCTCCTCTCCTTTCAACACCAAAAAACGGAAACGCTTGGCAAAATTTTCCATCGTAAAATGAGGCCTTTGCTAAAATCTGGGCAGCAGTAACTGCCCCTTGCCCTCCTCTCCCATGGAATCTAACTTCTATCATCATATCCCTCTCTATGCCTAAATTGTCATTATCAATCATTAACAATTGCAAAGGTTGTATATAAAGTTTTGGAGATTACGATAATTATCGAATTTAATTTAGACGTGTAAAAGATTTAAACCATGTAAAGATTTATAAACAGTCATGGCATATTTAAAATAACCATCTGAATACAAATGCCAATAATACAAAGAGGGAATTATCATGGAAAAAATAATAGTTTCAGTAATGGGAATGGATAAAACAGGAATTGTTGCTGGAATCTCAAAAGTTTTGGCTGAAAATAACGCCAACATACTTGACATAAGTCAGACGATAATGGATAATGTTTTTGCAATGATCATGCTGGTGGATATTTCAAATGCCAAAGTTGATTTTACAACATTAAAAAAAGAATTAGAAAACGTTGGAAAAAATCTTGGTGTTCAAGTTATCGTTCAACATGAAAATATATTCAAATACATGCATAGAATTTAAATATTTAACAAATACATTTTAAAAATATTATCTTGCTGTTTGTTTTTGTTTTTTTGTGTTTTTGGTTTTTAGTTGAGGTTTTTGTTTTTTGTTTGTTTTTAGTGGGTTTCGAAGGGGTGGCTTATTTTATTATTTTATATATTTAGATGTTTTTATTTATAGAGTTTTTTTATAGTTTTTAATTGTTTATGGTCGTTTTTAAAAATCCACGGTTGATTAATTATATTTATTGTTTTTATTTTCTGTTTATTGTTATTTTTTAGATAGAAGTTTAAATTTCTTTGTTATAGGGTTTATAAAGAAAAGGGGTTATTTGAGGGTAGAAAAATTATTGATAGAAAAGCATATATATGAAGAGAATAAATATTGACTATGTTTAAAAAATGCCACTTGTTAAAATCAGACCTCTTGGAGGATGGAAACCTTGCTAATTTTAATTGGGGAATTATTTCCAATTTCGTTAGTTAAAATCAGACCTCTTGGAGGATGGAAACGTCACTATCAGATAAACAAGTAAAGAAAAGAGCAGAAGTTAAAATCAGACCTCTTGGAGGATGGAAACGTGAAATGTTTTGGTAAATATTGACAGTAATCGAGTTAAAATCAGACCTCTTGGAGGATGGAAACCAAACTCTCCCATAAAAAGATATTCATATATGCGAAAAGTTAAAATCAGACCTCTTGGAGGATGGAAACCATTTACGAAACTTTCGCAACTGAAAGAGCTTTAAGATTATCGTTAAAATCAGACCTCTTGGAGGATGGAAACAATAGAAAAGTATAAATAGTTGTTAAGCAATATAAGTTAAAATCAGACCTCTTGGAGGATGGAAACAACCGTGTGTGCAATTATAAGATACTTCTTTCTCATTCTCGTTAAAATCAGACCTCTTGGAGGATGGAAACTTAAAAACTTTATTAAAATATTTAGTAAGATAATCCGTAATGTTAAAATCAGACCTCTTGGAGGATGAAAATTTTAGTTTAGCATGTTTTTCTAAGAAATCTTTTATGTTAAAATCAGATCTCTTGGAGGATGGAAATAAAAACACTCTCAACAATTGGCTTTAAAACTAAGTTATTAAAATAAGCATGTTTTGTGATAGAGACAGAAAAAAAGCTATAATCCCGATAATTAAATCACATTTATTAAAATAAATATTTGAGTGTTAAATATATTTAAAGGAGGCAACTTAATGCAATGTTAATATGGCAGAGTTCTATGGGTTATCAGATTTATAAACGGAAATTTTCCATTTATATGTATTAGTTTAATTTCAAAATAGATTTGAAATGTAGATCAACTTTATCTCCTATTTTTACATCTTTTTGAGTATAGGCCTTTATAATGGTGGATTTGTAGCTTATTAGAACTTTTTTATAAGGACCGTAGTCGATAACGTTTAAAATTTCCCCTTCGGTTCCTTTGGAGATTATAATGTCTTCTGGGGCAATTGCAATATCATTTATTATATTGAATCCTAAAAATTCTGCAATTTTTTTATTGGTTGGGCGTTTTAAAATCTTTTTACTTCCGAAAGATATTAGTTCTCCGTTTATAAAAATTCCTATTTTTTCTCCCAAGGTTCTGGCCTCAGCTAAGTCGTGTGTGATATGCAATACAGGAATATTTTTAATTTTTTTCAACTCAGTAATTATGCTTTCTTTTATTCTTACATCTAATGCAGATGTCGGCTCATCAAGTAGCAAAATATCGGGGTTTAGGATAAGAGCTCTTGCTAATGCAACTCTCTGCTGTTCTCCTCCGCTGAGTGTTTTTATATCCCTATTTAGTAAGTGGGAAATATTTAAAAACTCTGAGATCTCTTTTACTTTTCTTTCAATTTCACATTTATTCATTTTTTTGATTATAAGTCCATAGGCGATATTTTTATATACATTTTTGTTTGGAAATAGGGCATAATTTTGTGGGACGTATCCTACATTTCTTTTTTCAGGAGGTAGGTGTGTTATATCCTCTCCATTTAGTAGTATCTCCCCGTTTTCAGGTTTTAAAATACCTGCAATACATTTTAATAGAACTGATTTCCCTGCTCCACTTGGGCCAATGATCACACAGTATTCTTTCCCAATTTCGAAAGATATGTTTTTTAACTGGAATTCTCTCCAACTCTTGCTTAAATTTTTTACTTTTAGCATATTTTCCCTAAATCATCTATTTTATATTTTTATTTTTGGTTTTATATGCTCTGTTATTATTATCTGTTATGTGGTTAGGTTATTAAGTTTTTTCTTTATAATTAGCATGGCAATATATCCGATTATTGTAGGAAGAATATAGGATATAAGCCGATCAAGTAGAGTTATTGCCGCAGCTACTGATGGAGGAATGTTAAATGCAGAAAATGAGACGATCATTATGGTATCTGCTGTTCCGAATCCGCTTGGGGTTATTGATAGCACTCCTGAAAGGAGGGTTATTAAATAAACTGCTGAGACGCAGATGATAGAAACTGCATAGGATAGCGAGAGAAAAAGCACCCATAATTTTAAAATATCTACAATATACCAAAGAACTGATAAAAGAACTGCAATTATTACATCCCATCCTCTTTTATTCTTAAAGAATTTCATGCTGTTGTAAAATTCCTCTATTGATTGGAGTATTTTTGTCTCATCGTATTTGTATGAGCTGTATTTGCAGATAATTTTTGATATTTTTGTAACTGTTTTTATTAGGAGTGTTTTATTTGCGATCAGGTAAACTACTACTGCCGTTATAAAAAATAGGAAAAGCCAAGATAATATTAAATATTTCAAATACTCAAATCCTGTAAATACAAAGTATCCAATAACAAATAATGTAAAGAATAAAAATATAGATGTATCTAATACTCTTTCTACAAAAACTGTTGAAAATGCCAGACCTTTTGGTATTTTTTCAATTTTTGAGAGGTAATATGCTCTAAACGCTTCTCCCCCTCCCCTCATAGACGGAGTTATGTTATTGATAAACAACCCCATCAAAACAAGTAAAAATATATTCTTAAAATTTGCAGAGTAGCCCAATATTTTTATTATAAATCTCCATCTTGCCGATAAAATAAGGGAAACAATAATTTGAAGGATAATCGCAAGTATTATGTATTTTGGTTTTGCGTTAATTAATGCCTTTATTATCTTATCTAATCCAATATATGACATTATGGCCAAAATAAACAGAAAACTTATTAACAGTAATACAGTGGATTTTGTTATTTTTGCCTTCATGATTCTCTCCCTTTTTTGTGCATTTCAACCCAAAAATTCCTTAAGATTTTGAGCATCTCTTCTTTGTAATTGTTTTTATTTTATTTTTATTTTATTCTTTTACTATAATTCAAATATTCAACTGTTAATATTTATGTGGCACAATGTAAATTAACATAAATTAATATCAATATAAATATTAACTATAAAGTTGGATAATTAATCAAGATCAATTTAAATCTTTTATTTATAATGTTCTGTTAGCGGTGATCGTAAAACCTTTGCAATCGTTTTCATTGTAGGAGTTTATCTCAAAGTTCACATCTAAAAAGTGTTTAACAACCCACATATTCGTTTTTGTGTGGGAAGTTATTTCCGAAACACCGACGATTCCTCCCCCAAATGCCAAGTAGGGTATTATCTGATCTCCCATATATTTATCTAATGCCATTCCACTTTTTCTTTCGTTTAATAGTTCGTTTACTGCCCTTTCAGCAACTATCTCAGCCCTTAATCCCCTCTCCCCTAAACAACTACCTCCTATTGTATCGTTCCACAGCACTATCCCCGCTCCCTCTGAAATCCCTTTAGAGCACTCGACTTTTATATTTGGAAGTAGTTTTTCTTTATTTAAAAGATCAACTGCTCTTTTTCTCATCCTACGTGCAATATTTTCATTCAGATTTTGAACATACGATATGCCTTCTACAACTTCACATTTAGAATGCTCTATTAAATCAAACTTTTTTATTTTTGATGGTTTAATTTCTATAATTACTTCTCCTCCTCCTTTTGGGTAAAATCCTCTTCTTAAAACCTTCAAGTTTGTCATTACTCCAAAGTTTTTTAAGATTTTTAGAGTAATGTTTTTTACGTAATCAATGGGCGGAGACATCTTTACATCTGTTCCACCCCTTATTTTTAAAGTAAATGCCTTATCAACCCCCAAAGCCAATGGAACTATGGTTTGAATAATTAAAGAAATGCTCCCTGCTGTTCCTACATCAACTAAAAAATTTTTTGGAGATATTTTTGAAGGTATAAAAGTTATTTCTCTTGATCCTACTCCTAACCCATAAACCTCTGCATTACATAGTTTTTTTACTGCTTTGATAGCAGCAACGTGTTGCGGAGCTAATCCGGGATTTCGTCTATTTTTTCTAATGTTTATTATTTTGACAGGTTTTTGAGTTAATGCAGAAAGAGATACTGCTGTTCTAACAATCTGTCCGCCTCCTTCCATATAACCTCCATCTATCTCAATAAATTCCATTATTTCTCACCAAGATCGATTTTATGATGGCTTTCTACTTAAAGTAGAGAGTTTTTTGGCAATAATTAAAGATAAATTTATGTATATCCAATGAAAGACAGATGTCTATTCCATTATTATTAAATATTACTTTCTAAATTTTCTAAATTTTTCTTAATTTTGCAATAAAAAAGGGTTCATTCGGAGGAAAAACTCTTAATGTTCCGTCTAAATAACCTTTTTTTATATTAATTCCTAAAAATTTATCAGGGGTTAGATAAACTAATTCAACATCATTTCTATTATTTAATACATGTCTTATAACTTCTTCATTTTCCTCTACCTCAATTGAGCAAGTTGAATAAACCAACTCTCCTCCTTTTTTTAACAGATCGAGTGCTATGTTAAGAAGCTCTTTCTGTCTAAGTGAGCAGTATTTTATATCTTCCTTTGAAACATTCCTATGTTTATCTTTAATTTCATTTCCAGTGCATGGAGCATCGAGTAATATTTTATCAAACTGTATTTTTTTCTTTAAAAGATCTTCCTTGTATTTTCTCATATCTTTATTAATAATTATTGTATTTAAGACACCCATTCTGTTTATATTTGATTTTAACGCCTTAGTTCGCGTTTTACTGATTTCAACTGCCACTATACACCCATTATTGTTCATTATTTGTGCTAAGTGGGTTGTTTTTCCCCCGGGAGCTGAGCACATATCTAAAACAAAATCATCCTCTTTTGGGTTTAAAACAATTGGTGGGATCATGGAGGAAATGGATTGAGGTATGTAATATCCAAAAAGATATTCAGGAGTTGATCCAATTGAAAAAGGGGATTCTTTAACTTCGAATGCATAATCTAAAAATGTTTCTTTTAATACAACGCCTTTACGTTCTAATCTATTTTTTAAAGTTTTTGGATCTATTTTTAAGGTATTTACTCTAATAAATTTCATTTTAGCCCTCCCATGTTTTTTCCAGTTTTCAACTTTTATTTTCTTATATTAATTTTTTGTCTTTATTTAATGGTTTTTTATACTGTTCTTGATTGTTAGTTAATCAATTTAATTTATTCACTTATTAATTTAAAATAGAGAAGCGTTAAAATAGGAGTTGCAGTTAAAATTATCAAATAACCAATTATGTCATGATAGAGTTGTGAATCTTTTGGATACATGTTCGAAAAGTAGCATATTGCACTTATTCGAATTATGTTAATAAGATATGATAAAAAAACAATAAATAATCCTATCAATAAATCTTTAATCTTTTTTGAGTAAGTTATTGTTAATGCTAAAAACCCGGCTATTAAAAAACTTCCTACACATTCTTTAACAACCTCAACAGTAGCGTTTGGTAATATTATAAGGTTTTTTTGAAGTTTTGCAGATGGGATTAGTAGTTTTATCAAAAAATAACTAAAAACTGATGTTGGAGTGATTAAACAATCTCCAAAATAATTAAACATATAAAAAAATGTTAAGAAGAGGACATAAAACTTAATTATAGATTTGAGTTTATTTATTTTTAACTTACCAGCGATGGACATATCCGCCCCCGCGGAATACTTCTCCGTCAATATATCTCCCTTCTTCAATTATTTTACCTATCTCAAAAACTTTTGAATGGTGTTTTAAAACCTCCTTAACTTTATTTAAATTAGGTGTTGTGAAAAGAAGTTCAAATTCCTCTCCACTGTTTAATGCAACTGTTAAAGGATCTAAATTGAACTCTTCACAGAACTCAAACACATCCTCAGGAACTGCTTTTAAAATATGATCGCTATTCAACTCAAAATTTTTAAAGTATGTTATTTCTTTTCCTAATCCGTCAGAAATATCACAACATCCTCTCAATAACCTATATTTATTCAATAAAATGCCCTCTTTTACTCTTGCTATCGGAACTTTTAACTTCTTGATTATTAGAGGATACTTACTACAAAGTTTTTTAAACTCATTAAATTCAATTTTTCTATTTTTTAAGAGATAATATAATTTTAAAGCACAGTATACTCTCCCAATATCGTTGGTTATTCCGATTTTATCCCCAACTCTTCCCTCTCTAAAAATTGGGTTGTCAGTTATTCCTATAGCGGTTCCTGATAATACAAGCTCATCTCCTTTGTTTGTATCTCCTCCAACAACTGGACAGTCGTAAAATCTTGAAAATTTATCTAATCCCTCATATAACTCTCTTATGAAGTCCTCTTTTGCTTCTTTTTCAGATAGAGATAGTGAAAGTAAAAACGCCAATGGCTTAGCTCCCATTGATGCAATATCTGAGACATTAGCAGTTAGAATTCTTCCTCCAATCTCATGAGGAGTTAAAATAGAAGGAATATGGGTTTTTTTTATCATCATATCTGTTGTAGCAACTAAATAAAAATTTTCATCAATTTTTATAACTGCACAGTCATCATCAATGCCTTTTACAATATGTTCATTAGAAAATTTTAGAGTATTTTTAATCAGTTTAATAATATTTAATTCATCCATCATTATATCCCTAAGTAAAAATAATTGAACTATACGAGAATATAGATATAAAATAGTGATAATAAATAATCGCATAGAAAAATAAAAGTGGCATCAGTCGGCTTGCTACTCATCACAACTCAGACGGGGATAAACGTCATCATCTGCCATTGGCATAAAAATTTTCATCCAAACTATCATATATCTTTATATGGCTGTTCATACTTATCATTACAACATTATAAAATAAAAATTATTATATATACTTTACCCAAATAATTGATGTTTAAAAAGATCTTATGGTGGACAGTTATGGGAGATGAATTATTTAAAGAGTTTAAAGAGCATTCTGTTGCTGAATTTTTTAGAAAAAACAAACACATGCTTGGATATAGCGGAAAGATTAGAAGCTTAACAACAATAATACATGAATTAGTAACTAACAGTTTAGATGCGTGTGAAGAAGCGGGAATTTTGCCAGATATAAAAGTAGAGATTGAGAAATTGGGAGCGGATCACTACAAAGTAGCAGTTGAAGATAACGGGCCAGGAATCCCATTAGAATTTATCCCCAAGGTTTTTGGAAAGATGCTTGCAGGATCTAAGATGCACAGATTTATACAATCAAGAGGACAGCAGGGGATAGGAGCTGCGGGTGTTTTGTTATTCTCTCAAATAACCACAGGAAAGCCGTTAAAAATAACTACATCCACAGGGGATGGAAAGATCTATGAAGTTGAAGTAAAGATGAATGTAGAAAAAAACGAGGGAGAGATTGTTTCTACAAAAGTTAGAGAGGGCATGTGGAGAGGGACGAGAGTTGAAGGGGAATTTAAAGAAGTTAGCTACAATAGAGGAGAATTTGGACCTTTTGAATATCTAAGAAGAATAAGTTTAGCCACTCCTCACGCGAAGATCATCTTAAAAGATCCACAGGGGGAAGTTGTATTTGATAGGGTTGTTGATGAACTTCCAAAAAAGCCAGAAGAGATGAAACCACACCCTTATGGGCTAACGACTGACGAACTTTTATATATTGCAAGAAAAACAAAATCAAAAAAGGTTTCATCAATGCTCGTTTCTGAACTTTCGAGAGTTACCACAAAAAGAGTAAAAGAACTCTCAACGTATCTGTTAAGAGACATAATATTAAAGAAATTTAAAGATAGTGTATTTTGGAATATGGTTGTCTCTTGTTATTTGAATATTGATATTGAAAAATATTTAGAGAAGTTTAAGGATTATATTAGTGATGATGAAGTAGAGACGGTAAGGGCTTTAATTAAAAATCTACCTGAAAGTTTAGAGGACTTAAAAAGATATGCTTTGAAATATATAACAATGGAGTATTTATTTAACAAATTAAGTGAAGAAGAAATAAATAAACTAAAAAATCATTTTAAAAAGATACCAGAAAACTTCTTAGAGTGGGCAGAGAAGAACTACTTATCAGCAACTGTTGTCGATGAACTGAATAGAAAAGTTAGAGAGATTGTAAAAAATCCAGAAGAGTTTATTGAAGAGATAAAAAATAAAGGATTAATTTCTGAGGAAGAGTTAAAGAAATTTAAAGAAGAGGTTAAAAAGATCCTCAACAAAAATCCAAAAGAGCTAACATGGGATGAGGCAGAGGCAATAGTAAACTGTTTACAAAGTATGGAGTTTATGGCACCACCAACAACAGGATTGAGGCCAATTGGGGCTGAAAATATAGAAAAGTCATTAAAAGAACTCCTACATCCTGACTTTGTTAAAGCGATTACGAGAAATCCAAAAACATATAAGGGAGGAATCCCTTTTGCTGTTGAAGTTGCAATAGCATACGGAGGAGATGCAGGAAGGCAGGGAGATGAAGGTAGAAAGATGGAGATTATGAGATTCGCTAACCACGTTCCTTTACTCTATGACACTTCTGCGTGTGGTTTAACTAAGGCAGTGAAGAGTATAAATTGGAGAAGATATGGATTGAGAGGAGAAGATGCTCCAATAACCGTTTTTGTTAACTTAATCTCTACCTTTATCCCCTACACTTCTGCAGGAAAACAGGCAGTTGCTTGCAGTGAAAATGAAAACGAGGAAATTTATAACGAAATAAGACATGCATTGATGATCTGCGGTAGGGAATTAGAAAAATACCTATCAAAAATAAGAAGAGAGGCAGAAGAAGAGAAGAAGAAAAAGTATGTTATGAAATATGCCAAAATATTTGCAGAAGCACTTGCGAACATTTTAAACAAACCAGTAAGCGAAATAGAAGAGAAAGTAGTTAAACTGTTGGAATAAGTTCCATAACTCAAAAATTAAAAACTTGAAAACTAAAATGAGTTGATAAACATTTTATTTTTATTTATTTTTTGATATTTTTATTTTTATTTTATGTTTATGTTATTTTATGTGGTTTTAACCGATCCATTGATCCATTCTACTTCCAATTTATTTTCTCCATTGTATTTACTTAAAAATGCTAAGACGGATGCCATAGTTCCCCATCGGTCAGAACCTGCTAAAATATAAATGTTTCCGTTAGAATATGGATTTTTAAGTTTTAGAATAAGCCCCTTTCTTTTTCCAGGGTAGGAATCAGTGATATTTATTTTTAACACACCCGATTTTTCTAATTCTCTCACGATCTTATTAACCATAGGTCCTCCTATAAGCACTATATCTTTATTTTCCTTTAAAACATTAGATCCAACTATTCCCGAAGAGCCAAGATATATTTTTTCCTTATTTTTCAATTTTCTCCCTTTGTAGTATACCTCCACTTTATCTCCCGATTTTAGGGCATAGATTCCGCTCCCAAGATAACATTCATTCTCAACTTTATAGGTTTTAGAGTATCTTTTTATAACTTTAAATAAAACATAATCGTCTAAAATCTTTTCAGGAGCTATTGAATAATTGAACAGATCTATCTCCCTTTTTATTTTTGAGGTTTCTCTATATTCCAGCTTTATTTCGTCATCTCTTATTTCTTTCACTATAAATCTATTATCCAGCGGATAAGGTTGTCCTTCTTTAAGTATCAATGTTGAAAAAACTTTAAATGTGAATTTATATGATTTTCCTTCTCTGGTGCAGTTTACATACTGGATTCCAAGATCTCCATCCTTCGTATAGTATAACTCTCCTTTTTTAAGTTTTGGCCTGTCAATATCTCTCCCATCCTTGTAAATATCTACAACAATCATATTCAAATCAGCGGAAACCAAATCAACAACTACTTTATAATTATCATAAGTAAACGACTCGTTTGTTATTATTTCCTTCCCATCTTTTTCCTTTAAGATTATTTTATCGGAAGAGATGTCATCAACTACATAACTTCTGTTAAATAATTTAATCTCTTCTCCTTTTTTAAGATTTAAATGTTCTATGCATTCAATATCCTCATACTTAACTGAATTTCCGCTTTTAGAAAACTCCACAATTATATCTTTATCTCCATCATTTAGCGTCAGTTTGTTAGCGGCTGGAATATAATAAATATCTTTTGCAATTAATGAGACATTATCTCTCTCTATAATAACTTCTCTTGAAGAGTAGAAATTTTCCATTAAGATCTTTGCCATATCATAATCAGATGTTGATTTATTAGCTACAATAAGCGGATCTGAAAGCATATATCCGCTTATTGTAGACATTATCCCAAAAATTAAGAAAATAGGGATGATCTCTTTATACATCACAATCCCTCCACTTTCTGATATATTTTTATACTTAAACTGTAAATTAGTATTAAAAATTTTTTATCTTAAAAAGTTTTTTGAGATAGATCTTTAAATTAGAACTTAGACAGATTATAAACTAAATTAATAAATTAATTTATAAATCAAAAAAGAATTAAAAAGAATTAAAAAATAAATTAATCAGATTTAAGCTATGTTATAACACCAATGTCATCTATATTCCACAAAATAGCCAATTTCCCTTATAACTTTAATAATTTTGGCACGATATAATTATAATTTCTAACTCATTAACCTAATTTATAATTTAATCAATTAACTACAACAGATCATTTCAATCAAAACTTATATTGGTGATAACCCATGTTAACAGATAAAGTTAGAAATGCCGTTAAAAAATTAAAACCCTATGTTCCAGGAAAATCAAAAGAGGAAATAGCCAGATCCTATGGGGTAGATCCAAAACATATAATAAAACTTGGATCCAATGAAAACCCATGGGGAGCTTCTCCAAAAATAAAAGATGAGATAATAAAAGAATTAGATAAACTTCATCAATATCCTGAACCAATAAATCCCAAACTGATGGAGGAATTAAGCAAATTTTTAAATGTTGGAGAGGAAAATATAATAGTCGGAGGAGATGGTGCTGATGAAGTTATAGATGCAATTTTTAAAGCGTTTGTAGATAGAGGAGATGAAGTTGTTATTCCAATTCCTACATTTACACAGTATAGGGTTTCTGCATCAATATATGATGCTAAAATAGTATGGGCAAGATATGACAAAGAAAACGAATTTAAACTCGATGTAGATAGTGTTCTAAACAACCTTTCCAATAAAACCAAAGTAGTTTTTCTCTGCTCCCCAAACAATCCAACAGGAAACATTATAAATAATAGAGACATTGAAAAAATAATAAAAGAAACTGATGCATTAGTGGTTGTGGATCACGCATATATAGAATATTCACAAAAGAAATATGATTGGACAGAAAAAGCCCCAAAATTTGACAATGTTATTGTGTTAAGAACCTTCTCCAAAGTTTTTGGATTGGCAGGGATGAGAGTAGGTTATGGTGTAGCGAATGAAGAAATAATAAACTACTTAATGAGAGTTAAGCCCATATTCAGCTTAACAAGATTAAGTCAAGTTTGTGCTATAACTGCCCTAAGAGATAGGGACTTTTTTGAGAAGTGTGTAAAAGATGGAATAAAGAGTAGAGAAATGCTATATAATGGATTAAAAAAATTTAAAGACATAAAAGTGTATCCATCAGAAGCAAACTATCTGTTGGTTGAATTAAAAACAATGAAATCAAAAGAATTTTGTGAAGAACTCTTAAAAAGAGGAGTTATTGTTAGGGACTGCTCATCCTTTGATGGTTTAGGGGATAATTATGTTAGGATTTCGATAGGCACATTCGAAGAGATAAAAAGATTTTTAAATATTTTAGAGGAAATTATATCGTAGAATCATTTAAATTATTTAAACAACATATTATTTTAATTCCATATTATCTTCGACAATTACAGTCCAACTTTATATTTTAATACATAATTATTTTTATTACCCTTTTAGTCAGTTAATCAATTTTTTAAGCTTGTCAAATTTATTGAATTTATTATTTGGTTTATTATTGATTAATATTATTTCCTCGCATATTTAAAATAGATAAAATATAACGAATTCATCAAAATATTAAACTAATCACAGTGATAGTATGGATGAAAAAACCAAATTAATGAGATGTATCATAGAAAAAGTTTTAGATGAATATAAAAAAGGAAAAACACTTGATAAAAAGAGAATTGAACAAATTAAAGCAGAGTGTTTGCGATTACATAGAATTGGTATTGGGCATCCTTCAAACTCTGAAATTTTGCAGTATGCAACAGAAGAAGAAAAAAAGATATTAATCCCTATATTAAGAAAAAAGCCAGTTAGAACGATTTCTGGTGTAGCTGTTGTTGCCGTTATGACCTCCCCAGAAAAATGTCCTCATGGAAAATGCATATTCTGCCCCGGAGGAGTTAAAAGTGTATTTGGAGATGTGCCACAAAGCTACACTGGAAGAGAGCCAGCTACAATGAGGGGCTTAATGTTCAACTTCGATCCCTATCTACAAACAAAGGCAAGAATTGAGCAGTTGGAAAAAGTAGGGCATCCAACAAATAAGATCGAATTAATTATAATGGGAGGAACCTTTCCAGCAAGAGATATATCTTATCAGGACTGGTTTATCAAGAGATGCTTAGATGCTATGAATGAAATTGATTCAAGTAGTTTAGAAGAGGCACAAAAAATTAACGAAACAGCAGAACATAGATGTGTTGCCCTCTGCATAGAAACAAGACCCGACTGCTGTGGAAAGGAAGAGATAAATCAGATGTTGAAGTTAGGAACTACAAGAGTTGAATTAGGGGCTCAAACCATATACAACGAGATCTTAGAGTTATGTAAAAGAGGACATACAGTTGAAGACACCATAAGAGCAACCCAACTGTTAAAAGATAGTGGTTTAAAGGTCTCTTATCATTTAATGCCTGGAATGCCCGGCTCAGATATGGATATGGATAAAAAGATGTTTAAAGAAATATTTAACAACCCAGATTTTAAGCCGGATATGGTTAAAATCTACCCCTGCTTAGTTATTGAAGGAACAGAACTTTATGAGATGTGGAAGAAAGGGCTCTATAAACCATATCGAGAGGAAGAGGCAATAGAAATAATTAGCTATGCAAAATCAATAATGCCGAAATGGGTTAGAACTTCAAGAATTCAGAGAGATATTCCTGCAACGGTTATAGTTGATGGAGTTAAGAAGAGTAATTTGGGAGAGTTGGTTTATAAATATATGGAAAAGAAGGGGATCAAGTGTAGATGTATAAGGTGTAGAGAAGTTGGGCATGTTATGTATAAAAAAGGAATAATGCCAGATATTGAGCATATAAAACTATGCAGGGAGGAGTATGAAGCAAGTGGCGGAACTGAGATATTCTTATCCTATGAAGATGTAAAGAATGATATTTTAATTGCATTTTTGAGGTTGAGGGATCCATATAAACCATTTAGGAAAGAGATCGATGATAATACGATGTTAGTTAGGCAATTACATGTTTGCGGACAAGAAAAACCATTAACTAAGGATTTAAAGGAAATAACTTGGCAACATAAGGGATATGGAAGAAAACTTTTAGAAGAGGCGGAGAGGATAGCAAAGGAAGAATTTGGAAAGAAAAAAATATTAATTACCAGTGGAATAGGGGTAAGAAATTACTATCGAAAGTTAGGTTATGAAAAAATTGGAGTTTATATGGGAAAAACTCTTTAAAGATTGAAAATTTATAACTAATGATAAATAGATGGCAAAGAGAGATAAATCATAGGATTAAAAACTTAAAAAATTAAAACTTAAAAAGGGTGAGAAAATGATCATCTACAAAGAAGAAAACGAGATCATTAAAAATTCTTTAAAAGGCCTTAAACTTCCAGAGAGAGTTTATATCTTTGACACTACACTAAGAGACGGAGAACAAACACCGGGCGTTTCACTAACACCAGAAGAGAAGATAGAAATTGCAATAAAATTAGATGACTTAGGGGTTGATGTTATTGAAGCAGGTTTTCCTGTCTCTTCTTTAGGAGAACAAGAGGCAATTAAAAAGATCTGCTCACTAAACTTAGATGCAGAGATCTGTGGATTAGCAAGAGCAGTAAAAAAAGATATAGACGTAGCAATCGACTGCGGAGTAGATAGAATACACACCTTCATTGCAACATCTCCACTACACAGAAAATACAAATTAAAAAAATCAAAAGAAGAGATCATAAATATTGCAATTGATGCCATAGAATATATAAAAGAACATGGAATTAAAGTTGAGTTTTCAGCAGAAGACGCTACAAGAACAGAGATTGACTACCTCTTAGAGGTTTATAAGAAAGCAGTTGAGGCAGGGGCTGATATAATAAACGTCCCCGATACTGTGGGAGTTATGATTCCAAGGGCTATATATTACCTAATAAGCGAATTAAAAAAAGAGATAAAAGTTCCAATATCTGTTCACTGCCATAACGATTTTGGATTGGCAGTAGCGAACTCCCTGTCCGCAATAGAAGCAGGAGCAGAGCAAGTTCACTGCACAATAAACGGGCTTGGAGAGAGAGGAGGAAACGCTTCACTTGAAGAAGTGGTTATGAGTTTAATGTCAATCTATGGGATAAAAACAAATATAAAAACTCAGAAATTGTATGAAATATCTCAACTTGTTTCTAAATACACAGAAATAAAAGTTCAACCAAATAAAGCGATTGTAGGAGAAAATGCATTTGCTCATGAAAGTGGAATCCACGCTCACGGTGTTTTGGCTCATGCATTAACCTACGAACCAATACCTCCTGAACTTGTGGGGCAAAAAAGAAAAATTATCCTTGGAAAACATACAGGAACCCATGCCATTGAGGCAAAATTAAAAGAGTTAGGAATAGAAGTTGGAAAAGATATAAGCAAAGAGCAATTTGATGAGATTGTAAAAAGAATAAAAATGCTTGGAGACAAAGGTAAGAGAGTTACAGATAGAGATGTTGAGGCAATAGTTGAAGATGTTGTTGGAAAAGTTGATAAAAAAGATAGAGTAGTTGAGTTAGAACAAATAGCTGTTATGACAGGAAATAGAGTAATACCTACTGCCTCAGTTGCTCTAAAAATTGAAGAAGAAATAAAAAAGAGCTCTGCCATAGGAGTTGGTCCAGTAGATGCAGCAGTAAAAGCAATACAGAGAGCGATTGGAGAAAAGATCAAATTAAAAGAATATCATATAAACGCCATAACCGGAGGAACTGATGCGTTAGCAGAGGTTATCGTAACGTTAGAGGGTTATGGAAGAGAAATTACTACAAAAGCAGCAAGTGAAGATATAGTTAGAGCTTCTGTTGAGGCAGTTATAGATGGAATAAATAAAATACTCGCAAAAAAAGAGATAAAGTAAAAAATAATCAAAAATTAAGAGAAGATAAAAGATTTAAAAGCCAAGTTTATCTTCTCATATTTAAGTTTATTGTTATTTTTACATTCTTCATAATGATCTGAACTCCTCCATCCTTAGCTAACTTAGCAATCAACTCTCCAACTTCAAAGCTATCCTCATCATCAACACTTCTTTTCTCAACCTTTGCACTTTTTTCTTCCTCTTTTTCTTCTTTTTCTTCCTCAACTTCCTCCTTTTTAAAGACAGGATGTCCTTTCTCTTTTAGGAATTTTATTAATTCATCGGTGGTTTTAACCTCATCCTCAGTTGCAATCTTATCAAACAACCCCTCAGGAATAGCATCCTTAACCCTCTCCTTCAACTCCTTTGGCAACCAAACAATCCTCTCCCAACCACCATCCCCCTGCAAAAACTTAGGCGA
>Ga0256843_1000367_pt1 | contig 39002 bp, 39 predicted proteins | sample AlvinellametaG_FD_191572 | JGI IMG/M metagenome (GOLD analysis project Ga0256843, IMG submission 191572) | Pompeii worm associated microbial communities from hydrothermal vent at the East Pacific Rise, Pacific Ocean - Alvinella | ecosystem: Host-associated > Annelida > Integument > Unclassified ...
TTATATTTTATTTCTGTTCCTATAATTTATAGGAAATATGATTCCTAATTCCGAAAAGTATATATATTATAAATTGCACTAATGTCTATATCAAACACCGCAGATGATATTATGAAAAAGACAGGAGTCATGCTAATATTGCTAATAACTCTATCTTTCTCAGGATGCACGCAAAAATCAAACAATAATAACGTTATCCATGCATATGTTGGGGCAGGAATGCAGAAACCAATGGATGAAATAGGAAAGATGTTTGAAAAGAAGTATGGGATAAAAGTGGAGTATGATTACGCAGGAAGCGGGTATCTCTATTCAAAAATACTCGCTTCAAGAGATGGAGACATATTCATGCCCGGAGATACTTTCTACGTAAATGAACTTAAAAAGAAAGGTCTTATTTTAAAATACGAAAATCTTACTAAACACATTCCTGTTATAGTGGTGCAAAAAGGAAATCCAAAAAATATATCCTCACTTAAAGATCTGGCCAAGCCAGGTATAAAAATAGCGTTAGGAGATGAGAATATAGCCATAGGTAGAACTGTTGATAAAATTTTAAAAAAAGCAGGAGGAAATATCTCAAAAGGTGTAAATAAGAATGTAGTGGTTAGAGGAGCTACTGTAAAACAGGTCTTACTGTATGTTGTAAATAAGGATGTTGATGCTGCAATAGTTTGGAGAGCAGATGCACTGGAAGAGAAAAATAAAGTGGACATAATCCCGATAAACCCTAAATACAATATTATAAAAACCGTTCCAATCGCAATACTTAATACAACAAAAAATAAATCAAACGCAGAGAAATTCTACAAATTTGTTTTAACAGATGGAAAGAAGATATTTGAAAAGTATGGGTTTGAAATATCTCAAAATAACAACTAAAATAGGAGAGATTATGTTAAAGATCTCCTTTACACCATTAATCGTATTTCTATGTTTATTAATTTTTATCGTAGGTTCAATTATAGGAGAGATCTCTTTAAATGACTTGATTAATGCAATATCCTCTGAAGAAGTTAGATTTTCGGTTGCTCTTAGTGTAAAATGTTCAATAATTGCAACAGCAATTGCTCTATTAGTAGGGGTGCCATCTGGCTATGCACTTGCAAGATACCGATTTAGAGGAAAAGAGATTATTGACAGCTTAATAAATCTTCCGATCTTACTTCCACCTCTTGTGCTTGGATTTGGATTACTTTTATTTTTAGGAAATACTTGCATTGGGCAATTTATTAATAATACAATCGATCTGATATTTACTCAGAAAGGTATAATACTGGCACAGTTTGTAATAGCAACTCCATTTATAATTAGAACAACAAGAGCTGTCTTTGAAAGTATAGATGTGAAATATGAATATGTGGCTCAAAGTTTGGGTTTGAGTAGATCTGAAAGTTTTTTAAAGATCACTCTTCCAATGGCAAAAAGTGGGATACTTGCCGGAGCAATTCTCGGATGGGCAAGAGCTATCGGAGAATTTGGAGCAACGTTGATGATTGCAGGAGCCACAAAGATGAAGACAGAGACACTTCCAATAGCGATATTTTTAAATGTATCCATTGGAAATATAGATCTTGCACTGGCAATTGCAGTCATACATATCGCAATTGCAATATTGGTAATATCATTAATGAAATTTGTGATAAACCTAAATGGTGGAAGATATGGTAGATGTTAAAGAACTTTTAAAAGATCTTGCTGAAAAAAACAGATTATTAAACGAGGAAGTAGAAATAAAAATATCGGACACTAAATTAGATACAACTCGAATTAAGGATTATCCTTTGATGAGTGGGAAAGAGATCTTGTTGAGGGCTGATTTTAAAGGATGTTATGGAGATGCTTTCACAGATAAACCCGTTGAATTTAAAGGAACTATAAGAGAACTTTTGGATAAAGGAAATAGGGCAGAGATAGTGGCAACGTTAAATGCAGTTATGAGGTATCTTGGATTAATAGATAGAACAGTCCACTGCTCAGGGGATGAGCCAGAAAAGTGTGCAAAAGAATTGGTTAAATATCTAAAAGAATTAAATCCAAAAAAGATCGGAGTTATTGGATTACAACCAGCATTTGTTAAAGAGATTGTAGATACCTTTGGAGCGGAAAATGTATTAGTAAGTGATCTAAATCCTGAAAATATTGGAAAAATAAAGTATGGAGTTAAGATAATTCACGGAAAATACAATGAAGAAGTAATAAAAAATTCAGATATTGTTTTAGCAACCGGCTCAACCATTGCAAACGGAACTTTCGAAGAAATCTGGAACCTCGCTAAAAAATACAACAAAAAGATAATATTCTACGGCACAACAATAGCCGGAATCTCTAAAATATTGGGAGTCGAGAGATTCTGCAAGCTTGGGAGATAAATATGCTAAAAATTATAAATTTAAAAAAGAAACTTGCAGATTTTACTCTAAAAATTGACGATCTTGAGGTATGTAAAAATGATTACTTCGTAATTTTAGGATCGAGTGGTAGTGGGAAAACCACACTTCTGGAGATATTAGCAGGATTTAGAAAGGCAGATATGGGGAATATTTATTTGGATGGAGAAGATATAACTAAAAAAGCAATAAGTGATAGAAAGATAGTAATGTGCCATGGTAAATATTTATTTCCTCATTTAAGCGTTAAAGATAATATCGGCATCGGAATAAAGGATAAAAACATCAGAGAAGAGCGAGTGAGAGAGATAAGCGAAATGTTGGGAATAACCCATCTTTTAAATAGGAACCCAAAAACACTAAGTAGGGGAGAACAGCAGAGAGTTGCATTGGCAAGAGCACTTGTGGTTAATCCAAAGATCATACTATTGGATGAGCCATTAAACGCATTAGATAAATTAACTCATGAAAATCTTATCATTGAATTGAAAAAAATTCATGAGAGTTTAGATTCAACATTTATCCACGTAACTCATGATTTTATTGAAGCGATCGCACTTGCTAAAAGTATGGCAATAATTAAAAACGGAAATATAGAACAATATGGAGATGTAAATGAAATAATAAATAATCCAAAAAATGAATTTGTAGCGAGATTCGTAGGGTATAAAAACTTTTTAAAAGGGAGAATAAAAAAATATGGAGAGAAATACATATTCAAAGGAGATCTTGACGTTATTATAGACAAAATTAAACCACAAAAAGAAGGAGATGCAATTTTAGCTATAAGACCTGAGGATATAATGCTCGTAGGGGATGGGGGTTGTAGATACCACTACAACAGGGAGAATATATTTACCGCAGAAATAGTAGATGTTTATCCTTTAAGCTTGTCAACAGTTAGGGCAGTGGTTGATATAGAAGGAACACAGTTGGTATGTGAAGTTATAAGATCTAAGGCAAATAGAATGAACTTAAAAAAAGGAAAAAAGGTAAATATATCAATAGCTTATTCAGTAGTTTTAAATAATGAGGCAAAAAGCAAAAATAAAAAAACAAATAAAAAATAAAAATAAAGGCAATAACTACCTTAAATAGATCACTATATAATCAAGGGGTAATTATGAAAGATGAAGTTGATAGAATCGTCAAATTTATAAGGGATAAAGTGGAGGAAGCCAAAGCTAATGGAGTAGTTATTGGATTAAGTGGCGGAATTGATTCTTCATTAACAGCTTATCTATGTGTAAAAGCCCTTGGAAAAGAAAGAGTGCTTGGTATTATAATGCCAGAGAAGTATAGTAATAGGAGAGATGTTGAACATGCAAAAATGGTCGCTGAATCTTTGGGGATAAGATATATAATTTCAGATATAACAGATATTTTAAAGGCATTTGGAGCTGGCGGCTATGTTCCAACAAGAGAATTTGATAAAATAGCTGACGGTAATTTAAAGGCAAGGATAAGGATGTGTATTCTTTATTATTTTGCAAACAAGTATAATCTACTTGTAGCAGGAACTGCGAATAAATCAGAAACGTATGTTGGTTATGGAACAAAACATGGAGATATTGCATGCGATATAAAGCCCATTGGGAATTTATTTAAAACAGAAGTCAGAGAAATGGCAAGATATTTGGGAGTTCCAAAAGAGATTATTGAAAAACCACCTTCAGCAGGTCTTTGGGAAGGTCAAACCGATGAGGATGAGTTAGGAGTTAAGTATGAAATCCTCGATAGGATATTAAAGTGTTATGAAGAGGGAATGAACGCTAATGAAGTGGTAGAAAAACTTGGAGTTGAAAAAGAGGTTGTTGATAAGATATTTAACCTTATAAAAAAGAATGAGCATAAAAGAACTCTTCCTCCAACTCCTTAAATTTAATATTTTTAACTTTCTTTTTCTTCTTCTAATTTTACAATGGCCTCTGCAATGTCTCCATTACACTCCTCTAAGACCTTCCTTGCAATATCTTTTGATACATTACACTGATTTGCAACCAACTCTACATCTTCATCTGTTATTTCAATTTTAACTTCTTCACTCTCGCTTATTTCTTCTGCCATTTCTTTTTCTATTTTTTCTTTTTCTATTTTATGTTTTTTAGGTCTTCCAGTTATTGAATATGTTTTAACTCCCAATATATCCATAACTTGGACTTTTGGTTCTTCAAACACCCACTCTTCTTCATCAAATACAAATATTACTTTTTTAACGTTTAAATCTTCAGATTCCATCCCAAAATCCTTCATCATCTTTTGCATCTTTTTTAACATCCTTGGATTCATTTTTCCCGGGAACATAATGTTTCACCTAAAAAGCATTTAATAATTTTTTAACATACTTTAACTATTTTTAACCTTCATCTTTTATATTTTACCGCTTTTATAATTTTCGTTGTTAAACATTTAAAACTGCACCGACTAAAAACGCAATGAGCACCATGTTCATGATAATTTTTAACAATTTTGAAACTTTTGATGCAGTTTTTTTAGTTGGATTTTTTAGCAGGATAATTATTGTCCAAATAAACAGCACATCGCAGAGTGTTATCAACACTAAATAGGAAATACCAAATATTCCAAATATGTAAGGGAGGGGGCTTAACATTATAGCAATGACTATTAAAAAAGAGGCAATAATTAGTGATCTCTTTTTATACATTATTGGAAGTGAAATTACACCTTCTTTTAAATCCCCCTCCATGTCTTCAAAGTCCTTGATGATTTCTCTACCCCATATTGAAAATAGAGAGCAAAGGAATAATATAACGACTGGATAAATATTTTTTCCTGCCACACCTCCGAATAAAAAAACTGATCCTGTTAAATACCCAACTAAGAAATTGCCGATCGGTTTATACTTCTTATATCTTTTTCCATACAGATAAAGAAAGATCGAGTTTATAATCGCAATTATTAATGCATATATATTTATAAAAATAGATAAAAACAAGCCAGTAAAAAGCAGTAAAAAAGAGAAGAATTTCGCTTCTTTTAAAGATATTTTTCCTGATGGTAATGGTCTGAATGGCTTGTTTATTTTATCTATTTCAATATCAAAGATGTCGTTTATTACATTTCCATATGCACATATAAAAAACACAACCAGATACACCAACACGATTTTAAAAATATCAATCTCAAAATTTGAGGAAATTAAATACCCAATAACCCCTCCAAACGAGGCAGTTATGCAATTCTTTATTCTGATCAACTCCAAATAATCAGAAAGTTTTCCCATACCTATCACTTTTAATTTTCATTCGTTTTTCATTTTTAAACTTTTTTTTATTTTTTATAGGAAAAGATCCACTTTTTCCATGTTTTTAATAAGCCCTCTGTCTGTTATTTTCAACTCTGGAATAACAGGAAGTGAGAAAAAACTCATACTTAAAAATGGATTTTCAAATACGCTCCACTCGTGGATCTTTTCAGAGAGTATCTTCATCTTATTTAGCACATAGTTCCCGTCATCTCCCATAAGCCCCCCAATTGGTAGAGGGAGATAATCTACCACTTCTCCATCTTTAACTGCTATAAATCCTCCTCCAATATCTTTTAATTTATTTACGGCAATTGAAAGGTCTTTTTCACTATTTCCAATTGCTATTACATTATGAGAGTCATGGGCATAGGAAGAAGCTAACGCCCCACAATTTAAAAAATTATAGATCAGTCCTTTTCCAACGTTTCCAGTGTTTTTATGTCTCTCAATAACAAATATTTTATTTACCACGTTCTCTTTTAATAGAAGTTTAACCTCTTCGACGCTGAATATTAACTCCTCTGTTATTAACGAGTCCTTAATTGGTTTTATTACCCTAACAAGGCCGTCTCTTTCCTTATAATCAATTCCTCTAATTAAAAACTCCATTTCTTTTTTATATTGATAGTTCATCGTGTTTAAAAGATTTTTTGGAATATTTCTTTTTTTAGTGTTATTTAGGTCATTCAAAATCTCTTCCAAAAATTTTCCTTTTATAATTATATCACAAACTTTAAAATCATTCAAATCGTCAAATATTACAAAACTTGCTTCGTTTCCTGGTTTTATTCCAATATCAAATCCAAAATAATTGGCAGGATTTATTGTAATCATTTGTATTGCCTCTATTGGAGAAATATATTTTATTGCTTTCCTTAATATATTAAACATATATCCATCTGCCTCTCTAATACAGAGATCATCGCTAACTAACATTATATTTCTAATATCTGAGATCTTCTTACAAATATTCAGTAAGTAAATATTTTTAGAGGCAGTTCCTTCTCTAATCATTAATTTTAACCCCAATCTTAGCTTTTCCAATGCTTCCTCTTCTTCTACACTTTCATGATCACTCATTATTCCTGCTTTTATATATTGATTAAGTTCTCTTCCTCTTAACTTAGGACAATGTCCATCTATTAATTTTTTATATCTCTTAGCAACTTCTATTTTTTTCAATATTTCTTCATCCCCATTGATCACTGCCATATAATCCATTACCTCCCCTAATCCCAAAACGTTATCTAATATTATTAACTCCTCTATATCTTTCGCAGTTATTTCCCCTCCGCTGGTCTCTAACTTTGTTGCTGGAACACAAGAGGGGATCATAACATAAACATCCAAGATTTTTGCATTATTTAACATAAACAAGATTCCTTCTTTTCCTGCAACATTTGCTATTTCATGAGGATCTATGACAACTCTACTAACTCCACTTTTTAAAGCGAATTTCTCAAATTCAGAGGGAATTAAGTGGGATGATTCAATGTGAATATGTCCATCTATAAATGTAGGGGATAGGTATTTACCTTTTAAATCAAAAATTTTAATATCTGGATTTGAGATTTCTTTACATATTTTTTCAAAATCGTTTTCTAAGTCCACGAACACGATCTCTTTATTTTCAAATCCAACACTCCCTTTAATAACCTCTCCACTATAAACATCCACAATATTTGCGTTTTTTAGAACGATCATCCTCTATCCCTCTCTATTAAAAATTAAATAAAAATTAAAAATAAAGTTAAAAATAGTTATTCTGATCCAAATAATTTCCCATAATTCCAAAATGGAAGATTTTTTAGAGTATAACTACTTCTCCATCCACAACATCAATTTTAACCAAAGTTTTTATTTTATAACCAGTTTTTTCTTCAACCATCTTTTTTCCATCTCCTCTCTCAATAACACAAATTATATCTTTTATCTCAGCTCCCGCTCTTTCTAATGCATTTATTATAGCAATCATAGTTCCTCCTGTGGAGATGACATCATCTATAATAATAACTTTATCCCCTTTTTCTATTCCATTTAAGTAGAGTTGTCCCTTACTGTATCCTGTTGATTGAAAAACAGGCACCTCTCCTGGTAATTTGTATTCTCTTTTTCTCATAATAACGTAAGGAATATCTGTATATAGGGAAAGAGTAGTCACCAGAGGAATACCCATTGCCTCAGCAGTAACTATCTTGTTAACTCCTTCAAAGTTTCCTATCTTTATTATTCTTGTTGCAACTTCTCTTAACAATTTTGGTTCTACAAGCGGAACTCCATCACTTATGGGATGGATAAAGTAGTGGTATTTGCCTCTTTTAACAATTGGGCATGATTTTAACGTTTCTTCTAATAACAACGTTTCACCTCCAAATATTGAAAAAATTTCCCTATTGAATAAAAAGAGTTTAAGTGTTAAGATAGATCCTCTCATTTATAAAACCTTGTATATGTGAGGTCGGGGTTCAAATATATCCCCCGAATTTATAAGATCAGATAGACAGTTTTCTAATTCCTCCTCAGAAATGTTCAATTCCTCTACTAAATCTTCATATGTTATTTCTCCCCTCTCTTTTATGATCTCCAATATTTTATTTTTTACACTTTCCAAATCCTGACTTGCTATTTCATTAAATATCTCTTCCTCTAAACTATCCACTGTATCTTCTGCTTTAAGTAGATATTTCCTCGTCTTTTTTATTTCTAAATCCCTGAGTGTTATCCATTTTTCATTTCTTCTTTTAACGATTTCTGCCATAAGATATTTCTCTCCATTGTATGTTTTAGGCCTTCCTATTATATCTACTATATCCCCCTCTTCAACATAGATGGGCTTTTCTTCAAAGTATCTGACATTAACTCCATCTACATAGAAGGATATTATTCCTCCGACATTCACGTTATCTACTCTTCCTAAGATTCTAACTCTCCTTAATTTTTTTCCTTCAAGGATTAACGCATTATCAACTACCTCATTATTTAAAAACTCTTCTGGATAAATTTTATAAGCAACATATCTCATTTTTTCACCTATCTTTTAGAAGAAACCTTAACAAGATTTTAGAAAAAGTTTCATCAAAACTTTTAAAGATTTTTATTATGTCAGTGGCTAATCACACTCAGCAGTGTCTTTTGGATTAAAGTGGGTGCTTTGACAACTCCGCTCTGGAGGTATATCAATAGGAGCTTTGCCCCTATGGTTTAGCAGACCCTTGGGATTGGATCACCAATAGGCATATCAACTATTCTTCTCCCAACGATTGTTTCCATTACAACTCCCTTATGTTCTTTTGTAGCATAGCCGATGATCTCAGCATTTTTTCCTAATGGATGTTCTCTTAAGATCTCTAAACATCTTTCTGCATCTTCCTTTTTAACTGCCATAACTACTTTTCCTTCATTTGCTATTGTTAAAGGATCTAAACCGAGTATGTCGCAGAGTGATTGAACTTCTTCGCTTATGGGAAGTTTGTCTTCAAAAATTGTTATTCCAATATTACTTTTCTCCGCCATTTCATTTAAGGCATCCGCTAAACCTCCTCTTGTTGGGTCTTTCATGGCGTTAATTTGAATTTCCTCATTTAAAACTTTCTCTATTAGTTTGTTTATTGGAGCAACATCTGATTTTATATCTGTTTCAAAGTCAAATCCCTCTCTTGATAATAGAATTGCTAATCCATGCTCCCCTATATTTCCAGAAACAATTATCGCGTCTCCTTCTTTAACACCACAGTCCCTTATTGCTTTTCCTCGATCTACGATTCCAACTCCTGCGGTTGAGATTATAATATCATCAACTCCATCAGAAACTTTTGTATCTCCTGTTATTATCGCGACCTCTGCCTCTTTGGTTGTTTCGTTTATTGATTTGATTATTTTTTCAAGATCTTCTAAGTTAAAGCCCTCTGGAATAATTAAAGATAAAGATAAAGCTAATGGTTTAGCACCCATAACTGCCAAGTCATTTACAGTTCCACTTACCGCCAATCTTCCAATATCTCCCCCTGGAAAGAATATTGGCTTAACCGTATGTCCATCAACGGTAAAAACGATTTCTTTATCTCCTATTGGTATCGTTGCAGAGTCATCCAAACTCTCTAATCCAATGCCTCCATTTACCGATGTTATTTCTAAATTTTTTAAGATGATATTTTTTATGAGATCTTGCATTATCTTACCGCCAGCTCCGTGCATTCTTGTTATTTTCATTATCTCAACCTCAAAAAACGTTATTAACTTTTTATTAGGTTTTTATGTTGGATGTTGATTATGATTTTTATAAGTTTATAAGTTATTATGTATTTAATATAGAAAGTGATATTTGGCTATAATAGATTATGATAGATTTAGAAGCTATGAAAGATAACATGTTCACGAAACACATTATCAATATTATTTAATAATTATTAACGCATATTATTTATCAACACTCACGGAGGAAAAACAATGGATTCATCTAAAATAATTGTTATAATCGCGATAGTAGTTTGGTTGATCCTTTATAGTGTAAGGGATTCTATAAATTTAAAAACATATGGAGGAGTGTTTGGGATTTTGAGAACTAAGATTGGATTAAAAACAGTTGAAAAGTTAGGAAAATACAAGATCTGGAGGAAAATAGGGATTTTTTCCATTCCGATATGTGTTATAATAGGGTGTTTTATGCTAATTAACTTATTAGAGATGAGTATTAAAATTATTTCAGGAACTCTTCCGAAAGAAGCAGGAAAACCTGTTATATTATTATTTGGTAATGTAATACCTTGGATTCCTGGAATTATTGCATTGTTGATTGCAGTTTCAGTCCACGAATTAGCCCATGGGATATTTGCGAGATCTTTTGGAATAAAAGTTAAGAGTTCTGGAATTTTGTTATTCTTAGGGTTTCCGTTGGGAGCGTTTGTAGAACTTGGAGATGACTTTAAAAATGCAGAAAAAAAAGTTAGAGGAGCTATTGCCTCAGCAGGGCCTCTTGCAAATCTCATAATCTTTTTAATATCAATCCCAATGTTATCATTTACTTACTCCCTACCTGCAGAACTTAAAATTGTAAATCTCTATGATCCTGCATCAAAATTTCTTCATGAGGGGGATGTTCTCTATTCAATAAATGGAAAGAAAATAACATCGTTAGAGGAGTTTAAAAACATTGCAAAAACAATACAGCCAAATAAAGTTTATGATGTTGGGGTTATTGAAAATGGAAAAGTTAAAATCTATAAAATTAAATCATCCGAAGAAGGAAAACTTGGAATAATGGTTGCTCCGTCTGAACATCTCTCCTTGCTTATAAATACTATTTATTGGACTTACTGGTTTAATTTTTTACTTGCATTATTTAATCTCCTTCCGGCTATACCGTTAGATGGATTTCACGTGTGGAATGCTCTTCCAGAGTTATTAAAAGAAAGAAAAAATAAAATTTTATCCAAAATTGGGAGCATTTTAGAGCTCCTGATAAATGAAAAGACGCTGAGTTCTATGACCTTCTTAGTATGGTGGATTATTTTGGGAAGCATTTTATACTCAATGTGGTAAGTTATAGCTTTTCACTTCTCAAATCGATTGTTTGATGCATCTCTGGGCCTGTAGATATTATAGTAACTGGAACTCCTGTCTCTTCCTCAATTTTTCTTATAAACTCTTTTGCCTTTTCAGTTAAAGAGTTGTAGTCAGTTGCTCCATAACAATCTTTATCGTATTTATCTAAACCTGTTAAAGCGATCTGGGTTGCCCCATTCAACCGACAAGCTTTTCTTGCCAGTTCAAAATCAAAGTAGCCAACTCTTCTCCTTCTTCCCGTAACTGTTCCATATTCAACAATTCCAAGTTTTTCTGCTTCTTCTAACGTCATTTCAGTAGGGAATGGGCCTGCTCCTACTCTTGTAGGATAACTTTTGAAAACAACTATAACCTCATCAACTTTTGTAGGACCAATTCCAACATCCGCAGCAAAGGATGAGGCAGTCGTATCTTTTGATGTTACGTATGGATAAGTGCCGTAGTATAGAGAGAGCAGAGTTCCCTGAGTCCCTTCAATTAAAACATTATCTCCTCTCTCTAATGCATCATTAACCTCTTCCGACACATCTCCTAAAAAGTCCTTTAATTCTTCAACATCTTTTGCCTGCTTTAAAACCCTCAAGACCCTATCCACGTTAGCAGGCCCACATCCACTTCCGGTGGTTCCGATTTCCTTGGCTAAGTGCTCATCTTTTCTATCCATAATCTTATGCTTCTCTTCAATAATTCCAGATCTGTAATCTACTATCAACCTCTCTTTAATGTTAAATTCTTTTAGCATTTCAACTTCTTTTAATAAAACCTCTGGATCTACTAAAACTCCTGCTCCTATGGCTAATTTTGCCTCTTTGTATGGAAATCCGGTTGGTATCATTCTAATTCCATAACTTTTTCCTCCAATATTTACAGTATGTCCTGCATTTGGACCTACTCCTCCTCTTGCAATAATTGACGGCTTATCTTTATCGCAGATGTAGCTTATTATTTTTCCTTTCCCTTCATCTCCCCATTGTCCTCCGACTATTATTGTGCAAGTCAATAAAATCACCCTTTCCACTGTTCAAAACCTTATATTTATTTGTGATCGTGATATTTAAAGTTAATTATCATTAAGAATTTTTAATTTATTCAAACAACGTAAAAATGAAATAAAGTTGGAAATTGGCAAGATATAAAAAGAATAACAAAAAATAATAGAAAAACCTCATCAAAACTTGCAAATTACAATTCATAAGATACAATATATACGATACAATATTATAGTAGCGTATATCAATATTATATTTTGTAGTATAGTATATGTTAAATGATTAGTTATTAAAAATTAAACCTATCTTTCCATTTTGCAAAGGATCTCTCCATATTTGCTTTTAAACTCATCCAAGTTTTTGATCGTTGTATCCAAGGTTAAGGGAGTTATTGATACATGCCCCTTTTTTCTTAAAACATAAACGTCTGTATCTTCCTCCTCTTCGAATATTGGATAGCCATCAATCCAGTAATAACTCCTACCTCTTGGGTCTATTCTTTCTTCAACATGTGTTGTATACATTTTTCTTGCCAGTCGTGTTATCTCCACTGGGGTTTTTAAGGTTGCATTTTCAGGAATGTTTATATTTAAAACATCGCAGGGCATATCATATTTTACATACTTTTCAGCAATTTTTGCGGTGATCTTCGCAGGAATTTCAAAATTTATCGGAATATCAAATTCTTTAAATTTTAAGTGATCAGCTGTCATTTGTAGAGAGGAGGCAATTGCCTTTGCCCCATGATGTGCCGCTTCAAACGCAGCCCCTAATGTTCCAGACGTCATTATCTCTGTTCCTAAGTTTTCTCCAATGTTTATTCCTGAAATAACCAAGTCAGGAACTTTTTTTAATATTTGATAAATTCCTAATATCACACAGTCAGTTGGAGTGCCAGAAACAGCATATCCAACAATATCATCATTCAACTTCACTTTTGTCATTCTTAATGGTTCAAATAAGCTTATTGCCCTTCCAATCCCACTCTGCTGATTTGTTGGAGCAACTATTGTTATTTCTGCATCTTTAAATCGTTCTTTTAAAGCGTTATATAATGCTATAAGTGAAGGAGAGTAAATTCCATCATCATTAACTATAAGGATATTCACGATCATCACCGAATTAAAGTTATCTTTAACATTTAAATATCATCAAAAGTATATATATTTTCAGTAATTAAAACTTTCCGAGATCTCGATCTTTGTATTTGTTCTCCAAGTAGGTAGGATTAAAAGATCAACGATCTCAGAACATTTTTAATAGGATAGAGAGGGAAAATATGAAAAAGAGAAACATAACTGAATTTCAGGTCTTATCTGAAATTATAAGAAAACAACCTCACATAAAGCAGAAAGAGATCGCTGAAAATTTGGGGGTTACTGTTCAAGCTGTCTCAGAACATATAAGAAATTTGGTTAAGGAAGGTTATGTAAAGTCAAGAGGAAGAGGGGAGTATGTAGTTACTGAAAAAGGGCTGAGAAAATTAAAAAACTGGATTTCTGAGTTTAGGGACTATTTAGATGAAATAAACACTGCTGTTTATAGATATAAGGATATATGGCCTGCTATTGCCAATGAGGATATTGAGGATGGAGAGATCGTTTACCTTTTTATGAGAAGAGGGCTTTTATATGCTTCAAAAGAGCCGAAAGGAAAGGCAAAGGCAAAAGTTCTATATGGAGGAAAGAAGGGAGAGGATATATCTATTTGCGAAATTAAGGGCATTATTGATGTTCCAAAAGGAAAGGTTATTGTATTTAGAATACCTCCCGAAGTTGTTGGTGGATCGAGGGCTGTTAATTATGATCTTATTAAAGAAATCATGAATGAGTTAGATAACTATGTTATTGCTACTATGGGAACAGTTGCCTATGTAGTGGCAAGTAAACTAAACGTTGAACCAGAGATAAGGTTTGCAGTTCCTGAAGCGATTGTAAACGCATGCAATAGAGGATGTAATGTCATTGCATTGATAACTGGAAAAATGGCAGAGAAGGTTATAAAAAAGCTTGATAATTCAAGAATAAGTTATACGGTTTTAGATGCTACAAAGGAAAAGGAAAAGAGGCAAAATATAAAGATAAACTAAATATTGGCTGATATAATTAAATCTATGACAATAAATTTCCAGCAAGGTATCCGCATAGGGTTGAGAATACCACTACCAAACCTAAATAAGTTAATGCTTTTGTTTTTCCAAGGACTTTCGATATTGTTAATATCGTTGGAATACTTAAACTTGGCCCAGCCAATAACAAAGCCATTGCAGGCCCTACATTCATTCCCAAATCCATCAATGCCTTTATTATTGGAACTTCTGTTAATGTAGCGAAATACATTAGAGCCCCTATAAAAGACGCTACAAAATTTGAAGATAGCGAGTTATCTCCAACATACATAACAATATATTTCGGAGGGATTATGGCCTTTATTGCCCCTGCTATTGCAACTCCAAGGATTAGAAGAGGAAACACAATTTTTAATAAAGAAAAGCTCTCTTTAAGCCATTTTTTTATTTCTTCCTCTCTAAACCATATTTTTACTGATACTGCTAAAAAAACTCCAAGAATTATAAACAACAGGTGTTTTAATAAAAAGTTTCCAATGAGGGGTGTTGAAAGTGCTGGAAATAGTTTTGGAGATGCAGTGATTACCAAAAGCATCGAAAATTGGAGGGCAAAGAATATTACTGTTTGATACATTGGTCTTGATGATATGCTTTTAGTTTTAGGGACTTTAAATTTCCTTTTAACATCGTGGTCTTTGAATATAAAACCCATAGACAACCCTATCAATACAGAAACAAAAATCGCAAAAACTGCTCTTAAAAATCCAATATCCCATCCAAGTAGGGCAGCTGAATAAAAGATGGCTAAAACATTAATGGCAGGGCCTGAAAATAGAAATGTTGTTGCAGGTCCTATCCCTGCTCCTCTTTTATAAATACTGGCAAATAACGGAAGAATCGTGCAGGAACACACTGCCAACAATGTTCCACTTATTGCCGAAACAGTGTAGGATATATATTTTGGTGTCTCAGATCCAAAGTATTTTATTATGAAGTTTTTGTTTATCATAGAAGCGATTCCTCCTGCCATTAAAAAGGCAGTCAAAAGAGCTAAAATCCTATTTACACTTAGATAATTAATTATTGTGTTTAACATAACGTTAAAAATGTTTAAGATATATTGTATTATGTCCATTCTATCTCCTCCTAATTCTTCTCCTTCCTTTTAATGAAGTATAATCATGAACCATTTTTTCTCCACAATCAGGGCAGTTTGGAAGCTCAACTTCGGATGCCATACAAGGACATACATCTACTTTAAATCTCATCCTTTTACCACATTTTGGACATATTAAGTTCCAAACGATCATTTTCTCCCTCCAAGGCCATATATTTTCTTAGTTAAATAAGCATGTAGAGCATATGCATTATAGATTATTTTTATAATTATATTCATTGCTCAATTCATATATGCTATTTAATTAATGATTATAACTCATCCTTATAACTTTTTTATAAAAATATAAGATTAGAATTAAATAAACATTAAACGAAAATGAATTTGTATAAATGCAAATTTTTATCCTTCTTTTTCTTTTAAATATTCAAGAAGTTCTTCTTTTATTTCTTCAACTGATGGTGTTTCTCCTTCAAAAACTAAAAGATCATCAAATGCAATTCCGGGAGTAAAAAATACCCATTCTGCAATCTCATTAATGTCTGAAACCTTTATAATCTCTGCCTCTATATTGAGTTCTTCAACTGCCTTTTTAACGTTCTCATACGCCTGATCACATTTTGGACATCCCGTTCCAAAGACCCTTATAACAAGCATAATCTCTCACCAAAATTTTAGATTTTAAAAATAATATTTATAGTTTTTGATAAATCGATTAATTTTGATATTTTTAATATGATATTATATATTTGAATATATGAGAAATAAGTAAATATTAAAAATAAATGGATTGCAAAAATATATGCAAATACTATAAATACCGATTAATTAAAGACAAAACTCATTATTAAAAATCATATTGAAGATAAAATAAAAAAATAAAAATATATAAAAATAATATATATAAATAAACGTGATTTACAACAAAGAGATTGTAAAAATTGAATATATTTAGCTTAAAACTGCCATTTCTAATTCTTCGGGTCTATGTAGTTCCCCTCCAATTTTATCTACCAAGATAACCTCAGATCTTTTACAAACTCGCTCAACTTCATAGTATATCTGTCCTAAATTCATTTCTGGAACAACGACTTTATCTGCTTTAATCTTTTTTAAAAGTTCGTCTGGAAATGGATAAACAGTTATTAATCTTATGTATCCAACATCCAACCCCTTTTCTCTTAAATGTCTAACTGCATGTTTTACAGTTCTTGAAGGAGATCCATAACATACAAACATTATCTCAGCATCTAAGTTTTCTCCTTCCCATCTAACAATATTTTCTTTATTTTTTCTTATTTTATTAACTATCCTCCTGACCAACTTATCATGTGTTTGAGCAGAAACATCAGGATAGCCCCTTTCATCATGAGTTAATCCAGTTATATGAACGTTATATCCTTCTCCAAAAACAGGCATTTCGGGAATTAACTTGTCGAAAGGATATGGCTTTTTACATGGCTTTTCATTTGGTATTTTTCTATTAACAACTTCAATATTATCGTGTAATATGACTTTCTCTCTCATATGTCCGACGATCTCATCTGCCATCACAAAAACTGGAATCCTATACTGCTCAGCATAATTAAATGCCATTATCGTAAAATCATACATCTCTTGAACTGAGCTTGGAGATAATGCAATAACTTCATAGTCCCCATGACTTCCCCATCTACACTGCATCATATCTCCCTGACTTGCAGAGGTTGGTTGTCCAGTTGAAGGCCCTCCTCTTTGAATATCAACAATAACGCAGGGAGTTTCAGTCATATATGCGAATCCAATATTTTCCTGCATTAAACTAAATCCTGGGCCTGAGGTTGCAGTCATTGCTTTTAGACCGCCCCAACTTGCCCCAATAACCGCAGCGATGCTTCCCAACTCATCCTCCATTTGTATGTAATAGCCGCCAACTTTTGGTAGTTCTCTTGACATTGCCTCCGCTATTTCAGTAGAGGGAGTTATAGGATAACCAGCAAAAAATCTACATCCTGCTTTTATCGCTCCTTTTGCACATGCCTGATTTCCCTGAATAAAGTCCACTTTCATACCCTTATCACCTTTTTTCAAGTTTAGTTATTATTGTTTATTGATTTGATTATTCTTAGTGATTTTTTATCTGGTGTTTAATATTTGCTTAACACTTAAAGGACTATAAAAATCATATATTTAGGTGGATAAAAATACTCTATCCACTTATTCCTATAACCTCAAATATTCATTAGTTTAATTACTATTTAATTACTAATTTCTGATAGTTTTTTTCTTAAAATTTCATTGACTAACTTTCCATCTGCCTTTCCTCTTAATTTTGCCATACATCTACCCATTAAAAACCCATAGGCCTTTTCTCCTTTTTCTTTAACCACATCTAAATGTTCTTTAATTATATCTTCAATGATCTTTTCGACTTCCTCCCTTGACAAGCCCTTTAATCCCTTGATCTCTAAAATCTCATCTATACTTTTATCTGGAAACTCACAAAAGCCCTTTAAGACCTCAATAATTCCTTCCTTTGCTAATTTTCCTTCAGATAATGCTTTAAAGGTTTCTTCTAAGTGTTTATCCATCAATTTGCCAATATCATAACCCTCTCTTTTTATCTCTTTTAATGTTCCTTCCAACGTTGTAGCAATTAAGATCGGCTTAATATTCTTAAATTTCTTGCAGAGTTCTTCAAATAAATCAACATAATAACTCAAAACCATTTTTCTTGCTAATTCATCATTTAATTTATACTCCTTCTTAAACCTCTCAAATTTCTCCTCTGGAAGTTCTGGTAGATTGGCTTTAATCTCTTCAATAAACTCCTTCTTTATGGTTATTGGAGGAATATCTGTCTCTGGATACATCCTTGCAGCTCCTGGTAGAGGTCTTAAATAGGCAGTGTTTCCATCCTCTAACGCTTTCCTTGTTTCCTCTGGAACTCCAATTAATGCCTCTTTAGCCCTCTCTATCACTGCCTCTAATGCTTTATCTACCTTACTCTCTTCATCTGCAACAATAATTACAGCATCATTTTCCTCTGCATTAACGAACTCTCTAAGTTTTTTAACTTCTTCCTCTGTAATGCCATATTTTGGCAACTCATCAGTATGGAATAGCCCTCCAACACCAGCTATAACCTTAGCTCTATCTGAAAACTCTGTTCCCAATCTTCTTCCTGGTTGGATCTCTCTTCCAACTAAACCGGCAAAGCCCTTTAATAAAACTGCTTTAACTTTTCCATTCTTTTTCTTTAAAGCGTTTTGTATGATTTTTGATTTGCAGTTCTTAAATATATCGCTAACATCAAATATCCCCTCAATAACTTCTGCATTTCTTTTCTTTAATTCATCTCTAATTTTTAATAGGTTTATCTGTCTTATAACTTCATTTTCAACAACTTTTTCAATTAAGTCCAAGTCCTGAACTCCTTTAACTTCAATTCTTGCTCCGTCTTTAATTGATATATTAATATCTTGCCTTATTGTTCCTAAACCTCTCTTAACTTTTCCAGTTGCTCTTAATATCTCTCCGATCCTTTTTGCAGCTTCTTTTGCCATTTTTGGGGTTTTTATATCTGGGGCGGTTGAGACCTCGACTAATGGAATTCCTAATCTATCTAAATTATAAACAATAGCATCTCCTCTCTCCTCTATTTTTCTCGCAGCATCTTCCTCTAAACATAAGCTTGTTATTCCTACTTTACCTTCAGATGTTTCTATAAACCCTTCTCTTGCTAAGAATATAGTCCTTTGGAATCCTGAAGTGTTTGAACCATCAATAACTATCTTTCTCATTGTATATGCAATATCAACAACATCCATGTTCATCAATAAAGCAACTTCTAACGCTATCCTTAATGCCTCTTCACTTGGGATATGTGGGGGTTCTTCATCCAACTCAACTAAGCAAGTTGTATCGTTATAAAATTGGTAGATGAATTTTTTCCCCTTCCTTGCTTCAATTAAAGCCGCTCTATCAACTTCTCCCATTTCGCTTAATGAAGGTCTTAAAACTCTAACAATCTCCCCATCTGGCTCATCATCTCTTAAAATTGTAGGACAGTGGCAGAATAACTTTCTTTTTGTATTTAACTGTTGATGTATCTCTAATCCAACTTTTAAGCCGATTTTTTCATAGTCAATTTCCATATTATCACCATATTTAGATTTTTGAAAATAAATCTAACGTCCCAAATTCTTTTATATAATAATCATCTATTTCATTAAAAGACATTAAAAGACAATCAAAAACTATAGAATTGTTCAATATTCTATTAAACTCATTGGTAATTGCTTTTTTTATCTTGTCATATACCGATTTTTCATTAATTTTTAAATAATCCAATACCTCAAGAGATGCTAAAATGTCCTCTACACTATAAAATTCAATATCGACTAAAAGTATGAAATAGACCTTAATATTTTTCTGAAAGTTAATTATATCCTTTCTTTTAATCCTGAATTCTTCATTTACTTTATTTATATACTTACTCCTCATTAAAATTTGAATAAGCTGAATGCTATCAAATGCTTTTCCAAATAGATTAAAGTTATTAAATATCTCGTCAATATTCTTATCAATCTCCTTATCGGTTAAATTCTCATTTATCCTATGATTAATACTTTCTTTAAGCTTTTTTACTTCAATAAGATCGATTCTTTCATTTTCCTTAATTATTATTAGGGCATCAGATGATTGAAATTTTCCCAAATTGTGGTCATTACATATTTTTTCTTTTGCTTTATCGAAATCAATAACTTTTAATTTTGAGTTGCATTTTGATTCTATGGTATTCAATTCCACAATCTTAAAATATCCCAACGTAATTCCACAGAAATATACCTTCTTTAATGTCTTTTTTGCATCCCCCATACTATCTCCCTAAGTGGTTGAGATAATGTTCTAAAGATTTTATTTATCTCTTCATCTACATTTCTGATTACAATATTATCGTTCTCTTTCTCTGCTAAGTAGAACCTTGATATGTCAATAATCTCCTCTTCTATTGCAAAATATTTCAGTGCTTGAATCATATATGGACTATGTGAGGAGACAATAACTGGAATTCCATATTTTACCATTTTTACAAGAACATGGGCATATTTAACCTGCCATTTTGGATGTAAATGGACTTCTGGCTCATCAATGATTAATAGTATATTTTTATCCAAATAATCAGATTTTGCTAATAGTTGCAAAATCCCAAAAGATTTTATTCCACTTGCAATATTTACCGACCTAACTCTAATTTTTTCTTTATCCAATCCCTTGGAATATACAAAATCTTCATAAGATTCTAAATAATCTACACTTCCCTCAATTATTGATGAAATTTCTTTGATAATTTTATATTTCATTTTGTTATTGTCTTCATCCAATAAACTTGGTTTATTTTCGAATTTTGCACTCTTCAATTTTGCAATTAAATCAAGTATATGAAATGGTATAGCATCTACTTTATAATCCCAAATATTCACCATGTCTAAAATCCTATGAATGTGTAAGATTGTGGGACTTTCAATATATACTGCATCATCGTAAAATATCCCAAACTCTATAACATTAGAATCCAATTTAAAATGTTTTATTTTATTTTTATGTAAGGATATGTCCATTATTTTTTCATGTCCTCCATATATTATAATATATGATTTATCAGTATTCTTTTTTGACAGTTCTCCATAAAACTCTGACTTTACAATCCTATCAAACGCTTTTTTTATCATTTCATCTTTTGTGAATTTTTTATTAATAATATTCTCAATTTCATTAAATATTTCAATAAATCTAAATTTATCATTTGAGGGGAGATTTAAACTTAAAATATTATCTTTTAAACGATTGATAAGGGATTTTAAATCCTCATCATCATAAGTGCTATACTGTATATTATCTGACTTTATGTTTGCTTTGATTTTTTTTAAATAGTCAATACACTCATTAAACTCCCTTTTAAGTTTTAATATTTTATATCTATCTCCCTCATTAAGTTTTCTTTGATACTTACTATAAAAATAACTCATATGATATTTTATACTCATTAATGCTTTAATAATCTCTTTAATTTTATCCATTTCTCCAATTTCTAAATCCTTCTCATATCTCCCTATTGATTTTATTATTGAGTATAATAATTTTCCAACAGTGCTTTTACCTCTATCATTTTCACCAGCTATAACGGTTAAACCTCCAAATTCAACTTTTGCATAATCAATAATTCCAATATTTTTTATTTCGATGGTGTATTGCATAATTATTACCTCCTAAATAAAAAATATAATAGTTTTCATCCTACCTCTACCAAAATTAATATGTATCAAATCTACTTCTATATTCAATCTCTCCAACTAAATTCTCATTAATTAGTTTTTTAACTTCTTCCACATCATAATTTCCTAAAAGATACATCAACTTAACCAATGCAACCTCTGGAAGCATATCTTCACAACCAATAACTCCTAATTTTTGTAATTCTCTTCCATTTGAATAGACGTTCATATTCACTCTTCCATTGATTGTTTGGGTTGTCATTACAACTACTACTCCTTTATCGATTGCATACTTTATATCCTCAAATATATACTCTGGGGCATGACCTAAACCAGTTCCCTCTAAAACAATTCCTTTATAGCCGTTATCAACATAGTATTTTATAATCTCCCCATCCATTCCGGGGTAAATCTTTATTAGGGCTACCTTTTCCTCTAAGTTTGTGTTTATCTCAGCGTTTCTGCTATTATCTGATTTTTCAACTTCTTGCAAGTAAATAACTTCTTTTGTAAATGGATCTATCTTAGCCACTGGAATATCATTTATTGACTTAAATGCATCTCTTCTTGATGAATGGCATTTCCTAACCTTAACTCCCTTATGTAGATAGCAAAATGTATCTCCACTCTCCCCATGCATGACTACATAAACTCCTTTAATTGGTTCTCTTGCAGCTAAAACAGCACTTATTAAATTGAGGGCGGCATCTGATGAGGGTCTATCGCTACTTCTCTGAGCCCCAACCAAGATTATCGGAACATCTGCCTTAACCATAAATGAGAGTGCTGAGGCAGTATAACCCATAGTATCCGTTCCATGAGCTATAACAACACCATCAGCTCCCTCTTCTATCTCTTTTTTTATCTCTTCAGCAATCTTTTTCCAATACTCTGGTTTCATATTTTCGCTTAGTATGTTCATTATTGCCCTTCCTTTTATGTTAGCAATGTCCAAAAGTTCTGGAACAGCCCTAATTAAATCATCTGCTGTGAAAGAGGGATGAACTGCTCCTGTCTTATAATCAACTTTTGAAGCAACCGTTCCTCCGGTTGATAGGATAGAAATCGTTTTTAATTTTTCATTCTTTTTAATGTTTAATGGTGGAAGTTCATACTTTGGCTTCTCTCCTTTGGCAATGATTTCCATGTTTTTTATGTTCTCTTTTAATATCCCCACGTTGTAGCCGTTATCCATTTTTATGGTAATTATCTCTTCTTCTGTTGAAGGGAGTAGAATTCCTTTAAAAACACCTTTTTTGGTTTCTACTTTTATAATATCTCCGATATTTGCTTCTATCATTATTATCACCATTATAAATTTTAATATTTAGTTAATCCTATTTTTCGATTATTTTTAATTATTTTTGATATTGTTTGAATTTAATGTTTTTCAATGTTTTATGTTTTTTGTTGAATTTTTTCTTTTTCTTAGGTTTATTGATGGTTTTATTTAATTGCATAGTTGTTCGGTTTCAGCTTTATTTTATTATTCCTATTTTGTTTTTGTTGAAGAAATACTAAACATAAAAATATCTTAAATATATAAAAAATATGAATAACAAAAAATAGGTTATTTAATTATCTCAATGCCCCTATTTACGATCTTAAATTCTAATTTTTCCTCTCCAGCATATAGATGTTTCTCTAAAATCGCAATTCTGGTTTTTTCGAGTTTTTCTAACCTTATTATACATTTACTCCAGTATTCTAATAATCTTCCACCCGAGGCCTCAAATCCATTTACTGTTTCTTTAACTTGATTTGTTATAATTACCGCTAAATTTTCTGTTTTTGCCAATTTTAATAATGTTTTAACTTGATTTCCAAGCATTTTATTAAGAAGTATGTTTTTATTTGCTTCATCGCTTAGTTCTAACTTGTAAAGTGAGGTTATATTATCCACAACTATTAAATTCACGTTATTTGTGATTAGAGGAATTTCTTTTTGAATTATATTATTCTGCTCATAAAAATCAAAGACGTTGTATACGATCATATTTTCAAGAATGTTTTTGTAATTTTCAGGAGCCAGTTGTTTGATTCGCTCTATCGACATTCCTCCTTCAGTATCTAAGTATATAACTTTACCTCCTTGATTTATCGAGTTTATTGTATTAATTAAACAGATATTTGTCTTTCCAACGCCCGGAGGGCCATATATTTGTGTGATCATTCCTCTGTTTGCATTTCCGAGTAGTATATCTTTTAGCATTGAAGATCCCCTATTTCATCATTTTTTAATCTCTTCTAAGATCATGGCAATTGCTTTATCTACGGATTTTTCAACCTCTTCTGAGAGTCCGGGTTTTATATAGGGCATTGTGAAGTTTTTTCCTTGGCATCCAATAACTACAACCTCTATTCCATTATCATGAAGATCTTTAAGAAAGGGAGCGAGTGGGACGTTATGGGCATCGAAAGTGTATTTTTTGATATTCGGTAGTTCTTCAATTGGTATCTTTTTTACTGTTCCAGGTTTTAATCCAAAATCGATGGCATCCACTACTATAACCTTTTTTATATCCTCATCTACAAGTGTCATTAGATAGTAAGCTCCACTGGCTCCTGCATCTATCACTTCTACATTCTCAGGTAGGGAGAGTTTTTCCAATCTGCTAATAACTTCGCATCCAAAGCCATCATCCCCAAATAACAGATTTCCGCAACCTACTACAAGTATCTCTCTCTTATTCTTCTCACTTTTCATAGAAATCATCCCTTATGTTTTTATTTTTTTATTTTTAATTTTTTAGTCATATTATTTTTATTTTTTGTAGTATATTGTTTTATTTTGCTTTAAATGTTTTTTATTTGTTCTTTAAATTTTTTTGCAGCATTTTTAGGATCTTCTGCTTGGTAAATTGCCCTTCCAACGATCACGTAGTCATCTTCCCCAAGTTCGTTTAAAATATCTTCTACTTTCCCGCCCTGAGCTCCAACGCCGGGGGTTATTATCGGCAAGTTTGCAATATTTTTTAATCTTTTTAGTCGTTGAGGTCTTGTTGATGGGACAACTATTGCATCCATTTCAAGTTTTTTGGCCATTTCTGCCAATTCCTCTGCTATGGGTTGTATAAACTTTAAAGCCCCCGGATGGCTCATTTCTGTAACCATTATTACCTTTTTATTAAGATTTTTAGCAACGTCTTTAACTGCTTTAACTGAATCTTCTCCTACAAAACCGTGAACTATTATCCCATCAGCATATTTTAGAGTTATTTTGGCAATTTTTTCATTTGTTGAGGGAATATCTGCAACTTTAAAATCAGCTATAACTTCTTTATCACATATGTCTTTTATTTTCTTTATAATATCTAAACCGCACGCTAAAACCAGAGGATAGCCGATTTTCACTGCATCTATGTAGTCATTCACTTCTTTAATTATTTTTAATGCCTCATTTTCATCAAGAACATCAAGAGCAAGCATTAATTTAGCCATTTTATCTCCCTACTTTTAATTTTTTAATTTTCTTTTTTTATTTTTGTATTTTTTGGCGTATTTATTATTGGATTTCTCAATTCACTGTTTATCTGATATGTTGCTATATTGTTTTTTTATTGCATTTAACTGTTATCTATTGTTATTAAACATTTAAAAAATTTTAAATATGGGATTTAAAATAACTTTACTACAACTTAAATTAAAATTAAATTAATTGAATTAAAAACAAGGGGTAGTGAATATTATGTCGTTAGAAAAAAAGATAGAACTTTTAAAAAAGATACGTGAGTTTTTAATTCTAAATTTGGAGATAAAAAAGTTGATGAAGGAGTTAGATGTTGATGAAGAAGTATATAATGCGTATGATAAGGTAGTAGATATATTAAGATCTCCAAATATAAAACTTTATAGGATGTATTATGATGCAGTAAAAGAGATGTTCTATGAGGAGTATGGAAAAAAGAGAAAGGAGATTGAGTGGTATCCAACAATCGACTATAAAAAATGTAAAAATTGTGGGAAGTGTATAAATTTCTGCCCAAGGGGAGTTTATGACATAGAAAATGATAAGGTTGTGGTAAGGTATCCTTTTAGTTGTATAATTAACTGTAATGCCTGTGCTACAATGTGCTGTGAAAATAATGCAATTATCTTCCCTAATAAAAAAATTCCAGTTAAAGAATCTTAAATAAATCCAAATAAAAACTAAAAACCCAATAAAATAAATAAAATAAAAATAAATTAGAATTAAACAACAAATAGTTAAAAAAACAAGGAAATAGTAAATAATAAAAAATTTATAATTCAAGTTCATCCTGTTTTATTAGTGCTTCAATCACGCTTCTTTTAACTGCTTTTGCAATCATCTCCCCGATCTTTGTATGCCCTCCTGTGTAGCTTACTTTTTTTCCAAAACCTTTAACAACTATGATATTGTCAGTTCCCGTCCCCGTTGCTTGGAGTTCTGGATGTTTTGTGCTTCTTATATCCAATTCTTGAAAAGCATTTGTTTTTGCTTCTGTTATTGTGATTATTGCCCTTGCCATTGCTCCATCTGTTAAGTCAGCGTTGGTAATTAAGATAATATTAACTGTTCCAACTTCTTCTTTTGGAACTAACTTTCCATCAACGATCTTGTATGTTTTAAGGTCTTTTTCGATGTAATCTGCCTCTTCATCTCCCAATCTAACTGCGTTGTATTTCGCTCCTGCTGTTGTAAATGCAACAACATAAAACTCGTCAAATTCCTCTTTTGCTACTGCAAGGTTATCCATATCCGCTCCAGTGGATAACAAAGCAATATCTTCCTTTTTAATTCCTATTTTTTCTAATACCTGTTTTTCATAGTCCTTGTAGTTGTGAACTTTGTCCCAAAAGGGAACTGGTATTGAATGATTTCCGACATACTTAACTTCTTTAAACCCTTCTCTTGTAGATAACACTCTCCTTCTTTTCTCAAACTCTATCACAAGTGTCTTTGTATTTTCTACTTCTCCATCGATCTCTACGGTGTGGGGTATTTTGTAAGCAAACCAATCATCCATTTTTAAGACATCTTCTACAACCTTACCATTTTTTAGCATGTTATTACCCCAAAATATTTTTTAAATTTTTAATACACTCATCTAAATCATCTATACTCTTTTTTTGTAGTTCTATCATTTTTATTGCTTTTAAATTTTTCAGTTCTTCGCTAAATTCATTAAAATTAATTTTTCCTTTCCCAATACATAAATGTTCGTCAAAATTTCCGTTGTTATCGTGGATATGTATATGAGCAATTTTATCCTTTAAATCTAAAAATTTTGAGATGTTTTTGTTCAAAAAAGCGTGTCCTATGTCAAGTGTTATTTTTAACTCTTCTAAATTTTCAATTATCTTTTTATCGGGCTCTCTGAACATGAACATATCATAGGACGGCATATTTTCGATGGTTATCTGAACTCCAAAGTTTTCTTGTAGTTTATTTAATTCTTTCAAGCTTTTTATTAAAGAGACGAGTGATTTTTCATAATCGTGCTTAAACACGCAATATCCAGGATGCAATACAACAACCTTTGCATCAACTTTTACAGCATACTCTAATATATCTTTAACGTAGTCCAAACTTGTATTTCTTATCTTTTCTCGATATGAGGATAGATTTAAGTCGGTTATTGGGCAGTGTAGTGTATATGTTAAGTTATATGACATTGCGGTTTCTGCATTTCCATCTTCCATTATGTTTAAATTTCCGTCGCATACTAATTCAACATACTTAACTTTTTTTTCTAAGTGGTTTAGTGCTTCAGATAGCGATTTTTCTGTATCTAAGAACAAACTTGAAGAAACACCAATTTTCATTCAGATCACCGATCTTGAAGGTAGCGTAATATCCCAACGTGTTGGCAGTTTAGTAAAGTTATCATGTATCTTAATAAAAATAACTTAACCTTTTTATCTTTTGTGCATAGGTATGATAAAATTTTCCTCTTGTCTTTTATTTGAAGTATCTGCAAGACCGGCTTTATCTCTCCGTCTATTTCCATCTCCTCTATCTCCACGTCTTTTATATTACAAAAAACCTCATATATTTTTTCTTCTCTTCCTTTTTTTACCTTAACTGCCAATATTCTTTCTATTTTGACTACAAATTCTTCTTTTATTCTTTTCTCTATAAAGGTTAAATAACCATCTTCCCATGACTTATTTTCATTATTTTTAACATCGTAGAGGATTTTTGCCTCTTTCTCGTTAAGTAGGATGTAGAATAACTTCCTTAGAAAGTTATCTATTGGGGCTTTTCCATATATTGATGTTTCAGGGGCAAATCCAATAATCACTTCTCCATTACCTTCTATTTTAACAACTAAGGATGAGTGGTATTTAATATCCTCTAATGTAGCTTTTGCAATGTCAAGAACTTTTTTTGGTAGTTCAACTCCCACATCTATAATATCTTCAATCTTAACCTCAATCTTTTTATCTACAAATTCGAATACTAATTTATTATTGTATAGGATTATCTCTAATTTCTCCCATTTTATCATTGGTCTTTCCAATATCTTTGGAGTGATTAAAACCCCTTTTCCTGAAAATCTTCCAAGTTCTTTCCCTTCTGCTTCCATAATCCCCTCCCCCAACTAAGATTTTATGATAAAATTAAATTGAGTTTCTAATTTTTATTATTCTCTTGCTATTGCTATTTGTTATTATTTACTCCAATATTTTAATATTATTTTATTCTTATTCTAATATTATTTTTAGAACTTTAACTTGTAATGTCAAATATACCAATTCATTTGAGGTTTCTCAAAATGTCCTCATTATATTAACTTAATGCCCTAATTTAATAACTTTTCGATTTTTTTCTAAACATTATTCCACATTATTAAAATATTAAGCAAAGATTACCCAGAATTTTCAACAGAAACCGCAACAGTGGTTCCATATTTTTTAAATTTTCTTAAAATTAGAGTTATGTTGTCAATATCAACATTTGCAAGCTTTTTCACAGCTAAGATCGATACTGGCTCAGAGACCCCATAAACGCCCAAATGTTCAAAGACAAAATTAGATCGTTCAATATCCAGATCTTCTTTTCTATACAATTCGTTGATTTCATCCTTTTTAAAAATAAATAGTGGTTTTTTAAATTTTTTAACCGTTTCTACAATCCCTTTTTCCTCTTTTTTATCTTCAATGGTAGCAAATGCATCAACTCTCCATGTGGGAATTCCTCTTAAATAAAGTGCCTTTTTCACTGCCCAAAAAACTTTATATCTTTTAATCCCCTTTCTTGCTCCCAGCCCAACACATAATTTCAAGGGTTTTAGTTTTATTGAATCATCTATTAAAACAAAGTCCTCATCGTGATATTTAATCGAATATCCAGGAATATCTTTTATTTTCCAAGTATTGGGTAGGGTTAATAAAACGTCTTCCTCTAAAATTTTTTTATTTATTTTTAAAATATCTTTTCTTTTTGGTATTTCAAGAAATAACATTTTTGAAAGCTCATCTATCCCTATCTTTCCACTAACGTCAGTTGCAGTTGTATAAACTACTTTTCCATTTATCTCCTTTGCTATGAGTTTTGAAAAGTAATTTCCTCCTCCTAAATGGTTGGATAGTATTGGAATAACCTCCTTTTTTTCATTACATACAATTACAAAGGGATCCTTAAATTTATCTTTTTTTATTTTATCGATATATTTCCTTAAAACGATACCAATTGCACATATAAAAATAAACCCCCTATCCCCTCTCTCTAAATTAAAATCTCGTATATTTACTGACTTACATTCATATTGATAGTATTTAAGAGCGTTTTCTATCTCGTTGGAAATTTTTTTGCCATTTTTTGTAATGTATATGATTTTTATCATCCTTGCCCCTCAATAAAGTTTTTATTTATGATGATCATTAATTGATATTAACAAAATATTCATAACTCTTTAATAACTGATCGTTCATCATTATTATTTATTTAAATTATTTATTGAATTAATTGTTAACCTATATTATCGGGTGAGATCAATGTGGCTAACTCACTTAATCTTATTAATCCTGTTGATTGTGGTTGTGATTTTGATTTTAAAACTAACGTTTAAGATAATAAAGTATTTAGCAGTTAATACAATCGTTGGTTTAATACTTATTGGCCTATTAAACTTTCTTGGTATAACACATATTCAATTAAACTTGTTAAATTTGCTAATTATTGCAGTTGGAGGTATTGTCGGAGTTTTTTTGCTGATTTTATTGTCCTTTCTTTAATTTTATTTTAATTTTTGATAAAGAGTGTTAAGAACTGGTGAGTGGTTATGATTAAAGATGATAAGTATGAGGAGTTTGAACAACTTAAAGATGTAGTAAGATTTCATGGGCATTTATGCTTTGGTATAGCACTTGGATACAGAGTTGCAAAATGTGCAAACAAGTATTTTAGAAGAGATATTGACGAAGATTTAGTAGCGATAGTTGGGAACAACTCTTGTAGTGTTGATGCAATACAGTTTCTTTTAGGTTGCACATTTGGAAAGGGAAATCTTATCCATAAGGATTATGGAAAGCATGTATATGTTTTTTATTCGAGAAATTATAAAAAAGCCCTTCGAATTTCCGTTAAAGGATGGCTGTTTGAATATATAAATTCATTAACTGAGGACTTTGAAAACTATAAGAAATCATTAAAGGAAGAGAATAAAAATAAAGAAGAAGTGAAAGAAAGATTAAAGCAATATTCAAAGGAATTAAGGGAAAAGATTATTGATAAAGTATTAAAGACCCCCGAGAAAGAATTGCTGAATTTAGAGTGGATAGAGATAAATCCACCAAAAAAAGCAAAAATATACAAGTCAATAAAGTGTGAGGAATGCGGAGAGTATTTTATGGAGATAAAAGGAAGAGTTGCCAATGGAAAAATCGTTTGTAAAGAATGTTTTGAGAGATTGATTAACGAGTAGCTTGATGAGTTGTTTTAATTTTTTTATTTTTTTATTTAATTTGATTTTTATTTTGATGATGTTCATTATTGATTAGAATATCTAATAACCAACATAATCATTAAAATTTCTTAACAAAAAATTTAAATCCACATAGTTAGGATCTCTACCGTAGTATGGACTTTAAAATAATAATAGATCTTAATACCCAAGTATCCTCTGAAAATTAATACAAAAATAAAAACAGATGATAAAATGAAGTTGGGAATAGATGTTGGATCTACAACGACAAAAATGGTTTTAATGGAAGATAAAAAAATCGTTTGGTATAAAATAGAGAATATAGGAGTTGTAATAGATGAAAACACATTATTAAAAATGGTTAATGAACTTGAAAACACATATCCAATAGAAAAGATCGTGGCTACTGGATACGGAAGGCATAAAATAAGCTTTGCAGATAACGTTGTTCCGGAAGTTATCGCTCTGGGAAAGGGGGCTAATTATTTTTTTAGTGAAGCAGATGGAGTTTTAGACATTGGAGGGCAAGATACAAAGGTTTTAAAGATTGGTAAAGATGGAAAAGTGTTGGATTTTATTTTATCAGATAAATGTGCTGCTGGAACTGGGAAATTTTTAGAAAAAGCAATAGATATATTAAACATCAATAGAAACGAGATTAACAAATACAGATCTGAAAATATTGCTAAAATTTCCTCAATGTGTGCTGTTTTTGCTGAAAGTGAGATTATAAGCTTGTTATCAAAAAAAGTTCCTAAGGAAGATATTCTAATGGGGGTCTATGATAGTATAGTAAATAGGGTAGTTCCGATGATCAACAAACTTAATGTCCAAAATCTTGTATTTAGTGGAGGAGTTACAAAAAATAAAGTATTGACTGAAATGCTCGAAAAAAAACTAAATAAAAAACTTCTAATACCTGAAGAGCCACAGATTGTTTGTTGTGTTGGTGCTCTATTAAAGTAAAAATTAAAGTAGAAATAATAGAATATAATAATTAATAAAAATAAAAAATAAAATATGATTATTTTTCGAAATCAAAGAGAGGAGGAATCTTATCATCAACTCCCGGCACGTATCCAAAAACATCTCTAATTTTTAACTGCATTCTATGGAAGATATATGCAAGAGGAATATCCATGGGGCAGACATCTTCACACTGACCACAATTTATACAACTTTGAGAAACGTGGCTCAATCTAATCCCCTGAAACATAAGCGGATCTGGAGGGATTTTTCCTTTTTCATCAACATAATCCTTTTCCAATCTACAATCTTCACAGAAACAGAGTGGGCAAATATCTCTACAACCATAGCATTTTATACATCTGTTCCAATATTTCTTCCACTCTTCCAAAGATGGAAAATTATCCTCTAAATGTATTTTCTGGAATTTTTTAGCCAACTTTATCATTGAATTTTCGATCTTTTCCCTTATCTTTATAGCCCTCTCGGAAGGTTCTTTAACTTCTATATAACCCTCTTTTTTAGCATTTTCAATCAACTCTTTTCCTCTTTCAGAGCAAATTTCAACAAATGTCCATCCCTCTTCAGCCCCCCAATTTCCACAAGCAATATCTGCCATTCTTGGAACCATAACTTCACATCTTTGACAACTTTTTCTCCTACCAAATCCTCTCTCCTCTAATTCATCTATCTTTATCGCTTTATGCTCTCCGTTTTTTAATTTAATTATAAACTTTCCCTTATCTATTTCTTCTTTAACCACATCAAAGGGATCTACGTTATAGAACAACTCTATCATCTTCATTGCAGTTATTGGGTTTATAGTCCCTCCACAGTTTAATCCCAGCATATAAATGTTGTTAAGATCAACTTGATTTAGTTTTGAAAGTTCTTTTAATGCCATAGCATCACAGGGTTTCGTTGGAACTGCAATTTTCATATCTCTTAAATATTTGCTTATTAATTTTCCAAAGTTTACAGGAGAGCAGTGTAAAGAACCAGCAGTGTTAAGTAGTTCTTTTGAATCGGTTATAAGTTCTGGAACTCCATCATAAATATCTTCTCCTCTTTTTAACGCCAAAATACCATCCACTATATTTTCTTCAAGAAGATACTTAAATAGGGAGGTTATTGCCCCTCCACATTCTGCTCTTTTTAAGATCTCTTTGTCAGTAGATCTAACCAATAAATATTTCACATTGATCACCTCAATTTAGATCTTTAAGATAGCTCATAACCTCTTTATGCAATTCATCGAATGATTCAAACCCTAAGTTGATATTTAGTTTTTCAGCCAGTTTTTTTATTATTTTCCAATCTTCTAATGCCTTATGTTGTGGATCAGCTGCTTTTTTTATGTGTTGTATCTTTTTTTCAAAGTTTGTAAATGTTCCGTCTTTCTCAGCCCAGCATCTTGTTGGAAGAACAACATCTGCGAGATCTGCGGTTTCTGTGAATATAACATCTTGGACAACTAAAAAGTCAACATCTTTTAGAATATCTTTATTAACAAGAGCAGGATTTTCTCCTACAATATATAAAAACTCTGAATCTTTTAATAAGTTGAAATATTCTTCTCTGTTTAATGCAGGAATGTTGAGAAGGGTTGCACCAACAGTGTTGCAGTGTTTAGCCACTGGCAAGATCTTGAAATTTTTAAATTTGTTATTCTTGAATTTGTCAGTGTCAATTGGTGCATTGATTATGATTAGATCATCTTTAAAATCGTTTAAGTCAATATCTAAATAACTATCAACTTTTATGAATTTGTCGGCATTTAGTTTCAAAATCTCCCTTTCTTCAGTATTAAAAATCGTTATCCTAGCCCCTTTATCTCTTGCTTTAATTACTTTCCTTCCGATTAACGCATGTTCGGAAAACACATCTCCAATAATCACAATATTTTTTGCTTCTTCAATATCTCCACTGATCGAGACCTCTGCGTAATCAACTTTTGGAGAGTTGCATATGCAGTGTCCAATTTTAGCTTTTAATCCATCAGCCAGTTTTTTTAACGCATAGTTATCTTCATTAGTGCATTTCCCTGAAGCAATGAAAGTTATCTCATCCCCATTATATTTTTTTAAATGAGAGGCAATGTAATTTAACGCCTCTTCCCAGCTAACTTCAACAAAGGCACCATTTTTCTTAATTAATGGATTTTTTAATCTTTTTTCATGATTTATTATTTTGTGGCAAGTTCTACCATTAAGACAGTTTTTTCCTTCGTTTATTGGATGTCTTTTGTTAGGATAAATTCCTAAAACTTTGCCGTCTTTAACTATAAGTCCAACTCCACAGCCGACACTGCAATTTGGACAAATTGTGTTAATTATTTTCATAATCTCACCGAATTTGAAATTTTTTGCTCCATTTTGGTATTTAAACTACTTATTTCTTCCAACGATGTTGAGTAGGTTTTAGTTATTCCAAGAGTTTCAATCATTATAGTTAAAATCTGCTTAAACACTACTTCTAAAATTTTATTAGAGATATTAACGGGTTTTTCAGATATTATCTCAAAGTATCCTTCTGCTGTGAATAAGATCGGGAAATTTTTTATCTCTATTAAACAAAAATACTTGTAAAAGTTAACATCCACCATCTCACACTCAATATTCCAATCAACATTCATCTCAACTTTTTTATTTTTTGGATTGTCCTCTGGTCTTACCAAACTTATCTTTTTAACGCTAAGTTTCAACTCCATCTTACACACCAAAAACTTTCCTACATTTAATACCACCTCCACTTTTCATATATAATATTTACTACTTAATCAAAATTATTATTACGTTAATAATATAAAATTATAAAAAGTATTACCAAGATGTAAAAAATAAAAATTTTGGATAAATTATAAACTACATCTCCCTAATCTTTCTTATAATCCTCTCTAAAATCTCCCTATCTGGCAGAACTCCATCAGGAGGATCCATAATCTTTTTCAGATGAACTGGAACTCCATCCATTCTATAAGCGGTTCCATCCGTCTCAACCCCAGCAATTGCAGGAGGAAGGATTATATTTGAGATCTCAGCAGTTGCAGAGTTATGTGGCTCTATACAGATCAGCGGGATCTTTGCCATATATTCAACTGCCTTCTGTGGGAAATGAGCCCCAGGATCAGAGGCAATATTTAACATAACATCTGCCTCTCCTCTCATCAAAATATCGGTTATACTTGTATCTCCCGGGTTAAATCGTGGATATCCCCTTGAAAAATCTACACATAAAGGAAAGCCCGTAGCCCATGTGCAAACTTGGTTGAATCCATTTACATTATAGTGTCCCCTCATCGGCATTAGCCCGAATTTTGTGTATGCGTTTAAATCAATAACCAACTGAATAGCGTTGTCAATATTCCTATGCTTACATCCTGATTGGGTCATTCCCATTCCAAAAAATAACTCTCCGAATTGGGCGTTTTTACAAACTTCTACTGCTTCGTATATTAAATCTGCTGGAACGCCAGCAACTTTATCCACTTGCAATTCAAAGCCCTTCAATACAGCCCTCATCGCACTAACCAACTCATAATCTTTATGTGGCTCAACTTGTAAGTGAATATCAGCCAACTTTGCAGTATCTGTTTCCCTTGGATCAACAACAATCAAAGTCCTATCCTCTCTACCCCTCTCTCTGAAAAATCCTCTCGCAAATATTGAATACCTACTCATATGCCTTGGGTGGGCATGCATTGGATTAGAACCCCAAAAGATAACAACATCAGCTCTATTTTTAACCTCCCCTAATGTGCAAATTGGATAACCGACATCTTGCAATGCCCAGACACTTGGTCCATGACAAACTTCTGCTGTGTTGCTTACAATCCCTCTTATAAGTTCTGCTAATTCAATACCACAAGCATGTGCATGGCATTCAGTTGCGGAAAATCCATATATTAATGGAAGAGTCGATTCAGCTAACAATCTTGCTGTCTCTTCTATTGCTGTCTCATAATCAACTTTTTTAAAGTCATCTTTTTTATTTTCCCTCATCAACGGTTCTGTGTATCTGACAGCCCCTTCAAAGTGCATAAATTTAGCGTTTCCAATCCTACACGCGTTTCTTGTTCCTACGATATGGCCATCATCATCCAAGATAATTACAATATCATCACACAAAGTCCCGCAGAATGGACAGACAACATTTTTTATCTCCTTCATTGTCTCACCTTTCATTTTCATTTTGAATTAAGATAGAAAGGAAAATTATGCAGGATCTTTAAATGCTCCCTCAATTTGCTTATAGAGTTGTATTGTTTTGAAGTGATTCTGCTCTAACGCACCACTTGGGCATCCAGCAACGCAAGTTCCACATCCTTTACATAATGCTGCAATGACATCACAAACCAACTTTCCGTCCTCTTCGACTAATCTCGGAGCTCCATAAGGACACTGCTTAACGCAAACCCCACAACCCCCACATATTTCTTTATTTACAGTTGCGACAATTGGTTCCACTTCAACCTCTCCCTTAGATAATGGAATAGCCGCTCTTGACGCTGCTGCGGAGCCCTGAGCTACTGATGCAGGAATATCCTTAGGACCTTGGCAAGCTCCTGCTAAATAAACACCATCTGTTGCTGTATCAACTGGCCTTAATTTTGGATGTGCCTCCATGAAAAACTGATCTGGTGTTCTTGAAATGCCTAAGATTCTCTGAATTTGATCTGCTGATTTTGTTGGAATCATTCCAACTGATAAAACAACTAAATCATATTCTTTTTCTATAATTTCTCCTAATAATGTGTCTTCTGCTCTAATAATAAGATTTTTTGTCTTTGGATCTTCTAATATCTCAGCAGGCCTTCCTCTTATGAATGTAATTCCATACTGCTTGGAACTTCTTTCATAGAACTCCTCATAACCTTTACTAAATGCCCTTATATCCATATAGTAGATGTCAATATCTGTCTCTGGAGCTTTTTCTTTAATTAATTGCGAGTTTTTCATGGCATACATACAGCAAACGTTAGAGCAATACCTATTTCCAACTTTTGCATCCCTTGAACCGACACACTGTATAAAAGCTATCCTTTTTGGTTTTTTTCCATCGCTCAATCTGATAACTTTTCCACCTGTTGGTCCTGAGGCGTTTATCATTCTTTCCAATTCAAGGGCAGTTATAACGTTATCATAAACTCCATAGCCGTACTCTTCTCTAACCGTTGGATCAAATGGATCGTATCCGATAGCACAGATTATCGTTCCAACTTCAACGTCAATAAACTCCGGTTTTTGATCGTAGTCGATCGCATTTGGACCGCAAACTTTGGCACATAAACCACAGTTAATACAGTGTTCTTTGTCTATTGTATATTTCGATGGAACTGCCTGTGGAAATGGCTTATATATTGCTTTTCTCATCCCCAAACCCATATCAAACTCGTTGGGAACTTCTATTGGACAAACCTCAGCACACTGCCCACAACCGGTGCATTTTGTTTCATCAATATATCTCGGTTTTTTCATGATTTTGACTTTAAAGTTTCCAATGTATCCTTGGACATCTACAACTTCTGAGTAGGCATAGAGTTTAACATTTGGATGTTTTGCAACATCAACCATCTTGGGGGCTAATATACAGATAGAGCAGTCGTTAGTTGGAAATGTTTTATCTAATTGAGCCATCCTTCCCCCAACAGAAGGGGATTTTTCGACCAATATTGTTTCAAATCCCATATCTCCCAAATCCAAAGCTGCCTGAATTCCTGCTACCCCTCCTCCTATAACCAAAGCCCTCTTTGTAACTCCTACCTTAATAAATTCTAACGGCTCCAATAATCTTGCCTTAGCAACAGCCATTCTAACCAAGTCCTTTGCCTTCTCTGTTGCCTTCTCTGGCTCGTGCATATGAACCCATGAGCAGTGCTCTCGTATATTTGCAAACTCGAATAAGAATGGGTTTAATCCTGCCTCTGCAACACATCTCCTAAATGTTGGCTCATGTAATCTTGGAGAGCACGCAGCAACAACAACTCTGTTTAAGTTATATTCCTTAATATCTCTTTTAATCATCTCTTGTCCGGGATCTGCACACATATATTTGTAGTCCCTTGCAACTACAACATTTTTTAATGTTTTAGCAAATTCTGCCACTGCTTTACAATCTACAACTCCTCCGATATTAACTCCACAGTGGCACACATAAACACCGATCCTTGGTTCTTCCATAATATCACCTTTAATATACTAATTAGATTTTCTAATAAGGTAAAGTGTAAAATTTGAAGCAAAATTTTAACTTTGAAAAAACACGTCTATTTTTTTCTTCTCTTTTTTCTTTTTTCTTTTTATATTTTTTTTATTTTAGTTGGAGTATTTTTTTGTCTTTTTTTTCTTTTTCTGCTATGCTTAGGCAGAGTAGGCACATTACGCAGTATCCTTTTAGTGGTAGTTTGCCTCTTGATAGTCGTAGTGTTTTCATTGGGCAGACCTCTACGCATTTTCCGCATTTATCACATAAGTATGGGCTGAATTCGATTCTGTTGTATTCTTTTCCGTTGTGTTCTATTTTACCAAGTTTTAGAGCTCCTGTTGGGCATGCGACGGTGCAAGCTCCGCAGACGATGCACATTCTTACTTCTTTCTTTTCTTCATCAACGATGATTGCTTCTGTTGGACAGACGGAGGCACATTTTTTTAATACGTCAAAGTCCTCTTCGACAATAACTAACCCTTCATCAGTTATTGGGTGTGGGGAGCTTAGTTTAACATCCAAATCTAAGGCATTAACTGGGCAGGTGTTAACGCAGAGTTTACATGCGGGGCATGATTTTGGTGGCACTACGATCATGTTGTTTTCGTCAACTTTGATCATATCTCCTGGGCAGATTTCGACGCATTTTAAGCAGTAAACGCATTTTTCTGCATCAACTTCGAATTTTTTAACCTCCTTCCTCCTCTTTTTAGGGATCTTTCCAGCCACGAAGATTGCGTTCCACGGGCACGTTTGGGCACAAATGCTACAATAAACACACTTACTCTTATCAATAACCGCCTTACCATCCTCTAACGTTATTGCATTTACAGGACACTCAGGAACACAAACCCCACAACCCACGCAATCATCAGTAACAGCAATTGGTTCTTTTGGAGCTTTAACTTCCTTCTTCGGCTTATCAATTACTCCGGGTATTGAGATTATCTCAATCGGACAAACTTCAACACACTTCTGACAGAGAACACAATGCCCCTTCGAGTAAGGGAAGGTATCATCAACCCTCTTTATACCAATAGGGCAAGCATTAGCACAAGCCCCACACTTCTCACACTTATGAGCCAAATAATTAACCCTCTTCAACCTCTTCCCATTAATCTCAATCTCTTCTTCTATCAAAGCCCCAGTCGGACAAACCCTAACACACTCCATACACAAATCACAAACCCTAAAACTATCTATATCAATCGCCCCAGTAGGACACTCCGCCTGACAAGCATAACAAACCAAACAAACATCCCTCTGAATCACAACACTCATAACTATCCC
>Ga0256843_1000368_pt1 | contig 38867 bp, 56 predicted proteins | sample AlvinellametaG_FD_191572 | JGI IMG/M metagenome (GOLD analysis project Ga0256843, IMG submission 191572) | Pompeii worm associated microbial communities from hydrothermal vent at the East Pacific Rise, Pacific Ocean - Alvinella | ecosystem: Host-associated > Annelida > Integument > Unclassified ...
TTCCTCCTCCGCCACCACCGCAGGAAGTCAACGCAAGAGATAGTATAACGACAGTCGCAGTTAAGAGTTTATTCCTCAGCATCTCTCACCTCCCGATAGATACTTTTTGAGTTCCTCTTCACCATGTTTTGTAATGAAAACTTTACCTCCGGCACCTTCTGCTATTAGGGCGCTGTTTCCTCTGAAAAATCCTCCCAGCCCCCTCGGGTCTCTCCCTAACTCCTTCCAGATTTTGTAAAGTTCGTCTTTAGTTACGCTCCCGCCTCTTTTTTGAATTTCCATCAGAAGTTTAAGATTAGATAACAAACTTTTATTTGTTAGGGCACTCTTATCTCTTGAATGCTTTGTGTTTCAATAATCTCACTCCTTCTATTTTTTCAACCTGTAAAAATTCCCTTTTCAGGGTCACAATTAATTAACTTGTTAATTATAATCCGAAGTATTAAAATCTCATCTAAAGCCATCTGGAGGCTCAATTGAGGACTTACACAATCAGGTTAGATGACCACTTCTTTGAACTGTTAGAAAACCTATCCAGAAAGACCGGAAATCCTAAGAGTTTGATAGTCAAAAGAGCGCTCCTTCTCTACAAGAGAGAACTTGAAAAACAGGAAATGCTCAAAAACCTGATTGACTCTGCAAGGGAACTTGCCGAAGACCCGGAAAACCTAAAAGATTTAGAAGAACTTGAGGGAACAGTAGCAAATGGACTTGGTTAGAGGCGGAATATACCTTGCAAAGCTCAGCCCGACTAAAGGAGCAGAACCCGGTAAAACAAGACCGGTAGTAATCATTCAAAGGCAGGAAATCCTAAATATCTATCCTACCGTTTTAGTAGCTCCGATAACTTCCAACCTGAAAGGTAAGTATCCAATGAGGCTTTTTATAAAAGCGAGGGAAAGGTTGGAGAAAGATTCAGCAGTCATGGTGGACCAGATAAGAGCAATTGACCTTTCAAGGTTGATTCCTGATAGGATAGCTTCTTTAACGAGCGAGGAAATGAAGAAGTTAGAGAAAGCTATCTGTTTCTTCATTAGCGCAGAGTAACTACCGACAGAGGGAGGAGATGATAATTACCGTAGCGCATCAAAAAGGGGGAGTAGGGAAGTCAACGGTTGCCGTTAACCTTGCAGTAGAGATGAAACTTCCCGTAGTGGACCTGGACAGTCAGCATTCCTGTTACCTGTTTTCAAAAATCAGAGAAAGAGAACAGAATAGGTCCTTACAGGTATTCACTCCAGAAACCTTAGAAGAGCTGAAGGAAATTCTTGAATCCTACAAAGAGAAAAATCTCATTATAGACAGCGGGGGATATGATAACGATTTAAATAGATTCGCACTTGTATCTTCCGACATTGTAATTACTCCAGTATCCCCCAGCCAAATTGAAATATTCGGTCTTGAAAAGTTCTCCCAGATAGTAAAGAAAGCCAAGCAATACAACCCGGAATTGAGAGTTTTTATTCTCATAAACAATGCAGACGCAAGGAGTATCCTGGAAATAATAGAGCTGGAAAAATTCATAAAGGAAACAAAAGCTTTTGACGTTCTAACTTCAAAACTTTTCAGGAGAGTAGACTATAAAAGGTCCTATCAAAATGGTCTATCTGTGTGCGAATACAATCCAAGTTCTAAAGCCTGTAGAGAAGTTAAACTACTCGTTAAAGAGATAAATCAACTGCTTGCTTGATTTACAGATAAAATACAGATGAATAGCATTTAAAGTATCTGTGAAATACATATACTATGCTTGTAATTAGTAGGTATAGAGCATATACTTTACACATATAAAACATTCAAAACACATATGGGGAGAACGTAATGGCTTTCAAAAAGATAGATGACTTTATTCAGGAAGCAGACTTAAAGAAAAATCCCGTGCAAGAAAAAGAGAAAGGCAAAAGAAAAACATATCTTGCAGTTTATTTAACTCAAGAAGAAAAAGAGAAGGTTAACCGTTATGCCAGAGAACAGGGAGTTTCTGCTTCTACGTTGGTTAGACTTCTGCTAAAAAGGGAAGGTATTCTATAGTTCACTTTGGGAAAGAAGGGAGGAATTACTTTGAAAATCTACCTTGACAGCTGTGCCTTAAGCAGACCTTATGACGACTATCTTAATGAAGAAATCATCAGGGATGCTAAATCTGTTGAAGCAATATTTGAACTCATTGACGCAGGGAAAGCAATTCTCGTTGATAGCAGAATTTTAGAATTTGAAGCCAAAGCTATAAAAGACGCAGAGAAAAAAGCAAAAGTTAACACTGCAAGAAAGAAAGCCAATCTCTATGTAGAACTAACACCAGAAATAAAAGAAAGAGCTTCCGAATTTATGATTTACGGAATTGAACTAATGGATGCCCTTCATTTAGCTGCTGCTGAAAGAGAAGCAGACATATTTATTACAACAGACAAGCGACTTTTGAAAAAAGCAAAGAAAATTCCTAACTTAAAGATGAAGGTTTTCAGCTTATTAGAGTTTTGGAGGTATTATGACAACCAAAGAAATAGAAAAAATTAAGGAACTTAAAGACGAAGAAATCCTTGAAGAAGCTTATGAAGCAATCGTAGAAAAACTTGGACTTGCAGGATTTACCCGTTTCATACGTCTAACTCAGGGAGGAAGGGGAAACTGGACAGAAGAGAGAAGAGAAGTTCTCAAAAAGTTCAATCAATTGAGCATAGATGAACTTACAGAAATCATACATAAAAACACAAAAGGACCACAAGAAAATCAAAAGCTGGTTAAATGAAAGATAGAGAACTAATGGAAAGGGCTTGCGAAATTCTTGTAGAGGAACTTGGGCTTGAGGGGTTTGTAAGATTTGTGAGGCTTATGGGCTGGGCAAAGGGAAACTGGACAGAAGAGAGAAGAGAAGTTCTTAAAGAACTGGAAGAAAAGCTAATGAAAATGACTACTGAGGAAGTCGTTGAATACTTTAGCAGGAAAAGAAAAGTCAGACCAGGACAGATAGTTATATAGGCTATGGACCGCCAACAAGAACTTTACCGCATCAAGACCATACCACCGGAAGTAATCCTCAAGGACCTTAACATTCCCTTTACCAAGAGACCTTCCTACATAGAGACTTCAGCCGTTTGGAGAGGAGAAAAAAGACCTTCCGTTTCCATTCAGCAGAACGATTTAGGGGAGTGGCTTTGGCACGATTTCGGAAGTGGCAGCGGGGGAAGCTGGATTGACCTTGTTATGGTCCTATACGGTTGGGACTACGTGACGGCGGTTAAGTTCTTGAGAGAGAAGTATCTGGAAGATTTAGACCTTTCCTTTCCGTCTATGGACCATAGGTCCTCTTACAGGCTTTCAACCGTCAAAATCCTTGAAGTCAAGGAAGTTTCTCACCCTGCGCTGCTGAAATACCTGAAAGAGCGGAAGATAGAGAAAATTCCTGATTGGCTTAAAGAAGTTCATTGGCAGGTAGGAGAGAGGAAGTTTTTCGGCGTTGGAGTGCAGACAGAGGGCGGTTCTTGGTCCGTAAGAAACAAGCTCGGAAAGTGGACCATAAGGGAAAGCAGGAAGCAAAAGCACTCTTACACCTTGATAGAGAAAGGTAGTCCTTACCTTGCGGTATTTGAGGGACTCTTTGACGCTTTAACGTGGATGCAGCTGCAACTGAGGGAGGCAGACCTGCTGGTCCTTAACTCCACTGTTAACCTTGAGAAAGCCCTGAAAGTCCTTGAACGATATGAGGTAGTTATACTTGCATTGGACAACGACGAAGCGGGAATTTCTGCCCGCAGGAAAGTAGAGATGCAGCTGCCGGATAGGACCATAAACCTGTCCTTCTCAGCAAAGGACCTTAACGAAGCATTTTGTAAGGGAGAGAGGATTACCCTGAAACGTTGATATATTCGCCCAAATTCTCTTTCCTTTCTCGTCGCCGATAGAAACCCTTTCTGTGGTCCAGAAACGCCGAAAATGGGCGAATATGTGGATAAAACAGGGAAAATTTCTCTTTTGTGTCCCTACTGGACCACCTTTTGGTTCCCTATTGGACCGGGAATGGTTTCCTATGGTAGCAGAGTTTGGTTCCCTATGGGAGCGCCCGCTATTTCGCTTTCCGGTATCTCAGAGCCTTTGTAGGCTCAAACTGGAGAACAAACCTGTTGGGAATTCTGATTTCCTCTTTCGTCCTCGGGTGAATGAGTCTTCTGCCCTTCTTCTCTTTCCAGTAAAAAGTTCCTAAACCGGAAAGCGAAACCTTACCGCCGTTTTGGAGTTCTTCAGCGATAGCCATAAAGGCTTTGGCTAATGCCTTGTCCGCACGGGTTTTAGAAACGCCAAGCTCTTTTGCAATTATTTCTGCTACTTCATTTCTGGTCATTCCTACCTCCCGGCATACAGCCTGCTCCAATAGACTCTGGAATGTCCTAAGTGTTCCTCAAGGGTCTTGGCTATTTTTTCTTTGTCCCAACCTTGCATCTCTCCCCACCTCCAAAAGGTTTCTGCGTAGTTAGCCCTAAAAGAATGGGCACCGGCATAGTTTTCTCTGGCTTTTTTAGCAGCTTCTCTAAGGTCCTTGTAGTAGGTTCCGGGACTTCCGCCGCTTCCCCTTATCTCTTTCCAGTCTCTCTCTTTCAAAGCCTCGTCAAGCTGTTTTTTAAGCTCAACTATCCTTTCAAATTCATACAGCTTGTCGGGGTCATATTCCACCAGCTTTTTAAAGTTAATCATTCTGGTCCTACCGCCTTTGCTTTTAGAGATGATGACTATTTTGTTTTTCTCGTCTATCTGGATTTTTTTGACATCCCCTATCCTTGCGCCGGTTCTAAGCTGGAGTTCAGCTATAAGCCTGTGAACAGGGTCTTTAAGGTTAGAAATTACCTTGAAGGGATTAGCAAAGCCTCTCGTGTAACGGGGAGACTGGAGAGCCTTACCGTAAAAGTCCATGTATTCCTGTTTTATCGTTTCAGCTATCTCTTCCCTTTTAATCGTAGAAAAGAACTTCCTTAGGGCAGTAGCGTTAACCTTGATAGTCTTCACGGAACGCCCTTTTTCTATCTTGCGGTCCAGATACTCTTCAACGGTGTCGTAAGAGAGCTGTTTAACCTTTGAAATGCCCTTTTCTTCTATGCAGAACTTAACGAAATCCTTGACTATTCCCGTATAACGGTTGAAGGTGGACCAGCTATGAACAACGGGGGACCTTCCGCCGTTAAGCTGATAAATCCTTCTCTTGCTGAGACCTATTCCTTGAAGCCAAAACTTGGAAGCATAAGAGAGAGCATACTTTATACCGCTTCTTCCTGAGATTTTTTCGGCAAAAGGCAATACTACCCCCGTAGTCTGTTTAGGTCTTGACATGTCTCCTGTTAGGTCCGGAGCCGACCCCACAGGATTGAAGCCTCCATCTGCCCCCTGTGGTAGGCAGACTTCATCGGTATCTTGAGAAGGGCTTTAAGCCCTTCTCTTGGAAGGCATTTTCCGCCTCCTTCATTGATTTTTAAACAGGTAACAGGTCAATCCCCCGGTTGAGAGGAACTCACCTCTTACCTGACTGAAATGATTAATCGTTTCAATTTGAATTGTAGCCCCCGAAATCCGGCAAGTCAACCGAGCAGGTAAGGGAGACGTTCAAGGGGGCAACATCACAAAAGGCGGGAACCTTCCCTTCCCGATGCTCAGCCACAGGAAAAGTTTACCACAAAGGAGTAGGACCTGCCTTTAGGGAAAGCTGAACGGCTGCGGGAAACCCCTGCCGGGAAGCTGCCGGAAAGGGACGGCTGGAGGGATAGAGGCAGCTCGCAGGCGGGGACAAGCCCCGCCGCTCGCTGCCTGCCTCAGCGCCTTCGGCGCTTCGGCGGAGATTCCGCAGCTGTCCAGTTCCTAAGGCAGATCCTTACCCTGCGGGCAGACTTCCCGGCGGCAGGCATAGGAAGGAAGAAACCGCCAACGTGAAGCCCCCGGAACAACCCCTACCTACGCTCAGTCAAACCTGCCCGCAGGAATTTTCGGCGCCGGCGCTCTTTTAAATTACGCCGAAGGCGTTGATTTATAAGGGAAAAGCGTTTGCTTTACAAATTCCGATTATATTCTAAAAAGCTGATGAAAGGCGACTTAAATTTCCCTCTTTCCTTTCTCGTTGCCGAGTTGCTGGTATCTATTTTGGTGTGCATATTTGATGTACTATTTGGTGGAGAGCGGGAAGAAGTTGGGAATCAAAGTGTTTCACCACACTTTACCGACTGCTTGACCACACTTTACCGACTGCTTGACCACACTTTACCGACTGCTTGACCACACTCCTACTGTGTATCAATTTTTCCTATAATTAACTAAATTGATTGGGGTTCACAAAATGACTTCAACACACTATTTACAGGTGAGAGTTGTGGAGAAAAAACACAACCCAAAAGTTGACCACAATATAACCCTTGCAGGGCTACTGGTTACAGATGCCGACACCGTAATAGGAAAGTTGGAAAGAGAGGAGAGAGGACTTCTTAAAGGGTTATATGTTTTTCGCAAGAAAATTCCTACTGGCGAAGTCTGTATTTGCAACGGAGCGGAATTTCCCAACGCCGAAGCTGTGGATCTACTTCTTTATCTAATAGTTCAATTGGAGAAAAACAATTGGAAGAGAAAGCTAAAAATTAAAAGTCTTAGAGAGCTGATTAGAGAAGTTTATGGAGTAACAACTGGAGGAAAAGCCTGGGCTGAAAGAATAAGAAGATCTCTAATCATTTGGGCTAATCACAAGTATTATTTTCCTAAGAGTTTCCTGTGGCACGGTCAACTAATAGAAACTTTTTTCGGTGTTATAGATGATTGGGAAATTAAAGCTCAAGGAAGAGGTAAGCCTGCTGACATCGAGATTGCCTTTAACGAGAAGTTCCTTGAAATTTGCAAGGAAACAGATTGGTATCGTCGTCCAGATTGGAAAGAAATCAAGAAGTTAAGAAAAGAAATAGCTAAGCGACTCTATATGGTTGCTTTGGAATACAGACCAGACGAGAAAAGCAAGGAGTGGAAAATCTACATAGACAATGACCTCAAATACTGGTATCGCAATACTTTAAATTCTCTTGCAGATCCAAAGCATCTCTATCCCAAGCTAATAATTGAAAAAAGACTGAAACCGGCCATAGAAGAAATCAACGAAAAAACCAACCTCCGAATGGAACTCCAGCAGACTGAAGAAGGAAATTACTGCATAGTAGTTGAAGAAATAGCTCCGTCAGGAGCGGAGGCTTTGAAAATTCCTTTTGACAAGCTATCGCCAGAAGAGAAAGCTCTGCTTATAGCTTACGTAGAAGCTGTTGCTGAAGAAAAGAAAATCAAAAACGTTTGGGGCTTTCTGCGTTCTATGTCTTCAAGGCAGATAAAAATCTGGCTCAACAAGGCTAAAAAATATTTCAAGGAAGAGGAAAATATAAGTAAGGAGACGGAACTGAAAGAAAAACCAAGGCTTTTGGAAATCTTGAGAGATTGGGCAAGAAAGAAATTTGCGAACAAACCTATTCTACAAAAGGCTTATTTCGGAGAAGATAAAATCTTAAAAGCGTATGAAAACAATAAGAAAGTCGTATTTAAATGCGTAGATGGAATATTGGCAAAATTGCTGCAAAAAATTTACGCAAAGGAACTCAAAGAAGTCTTCCACAAAGAAGTGGTCTTTGAATGAAAACGCAAACTTTTGTTAACGGTCAACTTTTTCGCTTTCTTTTTCCAACGCTGAAAAATCAAAAAAGAAAGGTTCTGCTTGGTAGAAAATTACCTCCTTATCTGGTTTCTCCAAATCAACCTTTTTATTTTCTTTCTTATCTTTTAACTTCCAGCCGAATAGCTTAAATTCTTTTCCAGAAAAAACAAAAATCTTTAACCAACCTCTTCTATTCAAAAATACAGGAAACACGAAAAAACCGTTTTCAAGATTTGACTTAACTGTTTCGTATTTTTTTTCAAAATCCTCACTATCAAGAAAGTTAAAAAGTTTCATCACTTCGGGTTCTACAAAAAAAATCTTCACAATCTTTTTTTCTTCTACCTTTCTGTAAAAAACTTCCACTCTCTGAAGCAAAGGTATTACGTGATGTCTGTAAAAAAGCTCAATCTCACTACCATTTGGGAGACTTAATTGCAAAAACTTTCCTTCTTCGTCAAAATATTTTTCATAGAGCGAAATGATTCTCATTTTTCTCGTTTCTCTTTCGTAATTAATACGCTTTGACATATAAATTCTCCTTCCGTTAAACTTGCATACAAGTTCCTTTAAGTGCAAGCTATTAATATATCTACCTAACTTTCCTTTAGGGAATTCTATGCACATCATCAAAGGAGACTAAAATGGATACAGTAGCAGGACTTTTAATCTTTCTAGGAATTTTTATTCTTCTTGGTATTCTTCTTAGGGGAGCAACTTACACTCCAAAAAGCTGAAAGGTAAGCAAGGATACCTACATATTCGCCCTTCTGAAACAAAGGTTTTCTCTCGGCCTTCACTAAATTTAATCAAATTTTTATCAAATTTTTATCCCATTTTTCACCTAATATAGAAAGAATTTCGTATTTTTAAGAAAAAATCGCCAAATCACGCTTCGCCAAAGAAACACAAGGATTCACGCAACCTGCCCTTGAACGGCAAAAAGCACCAGATTTCGCCACTTTTGATAAAAATTTATCAAAACTCACGAGAGGCATCAGCACTGCAAAAGAAAAAACCTTTGAAAATCAAGGAATTACAATTTATCAGATTTTTCGCCGATTTTCGCCAAAATTATCAACTTTAATCAAAAATATCCGACTTTTTAGTAAAAAGAGGCACTATTATAGAGAAACGGGATTTCTCCGCTTTCTGACAAAGTTCGGTGAAATTTCGCCGATTTTCGCCGAAACTATCAACTTTAAAGGGGCGGAATCAATCCCCAGCACCCAGACAGGCCGTCGGTTCCCTCACTCTGCAAAGGAGGCGAGAAAGGTGAGAGATAAAAGCTTTCTATCAAATAGAAAAACATAACGCCTTCCATATAAAACCTTACATAGCTACGCCCAGTAGTCTCCGTTGAGGCGCGCCAGTTCTTTATCCCCGTGGTACCTTGCATTTATCATTCTGTCGGCGTGGTCGTCGTAGAGGTCAAATATGGAAAAGACTCCTTCCACGAACTTCACGCCTATCCACAAAGTCCAGAAGAAAGTCCAGAACAGTATTTTTCCTGCTTTTTTCAATCCCTCCCTCATCTCTCACCTCCTCGACTGCCTCTTCGATTCCTATCTTATTCTTGCGGGCAGGAACAGTCAACCTACTTCGGCTGTACTACTTTAGTTTACAATAAGTCCTCTCAAGGTTTTCTCCCAGACTCCCCCCACCAAATTCCACTTTGTTTTACAAAAAAGCAGGGGGACTTACCCCCTACTGATTCCACACAACGTTTCCAGTAGCAGCATCACAGTAGAAGTTACTGCTGAGTCCGCTGTCGTTCAGAGCTTTCCACATCTCACCGAAAACTGTTTCCACAAATTCAGCGTAGTTCGGAAGCGTTCCGTTGTAGCTGTCCACGAAGTTCTGGTAGTTGCAGAGTTCTAACTTCGGTGAGCTTGCGTAATCAGGTGAGGTGTAAGGATAGATGAGGGAAAGTCCTGAACCCGTTACGTTAGCGCTAACCGTTCCGTCCATGTTGAGAAGCAGGTATTTCGTATAAAGCTGGTCGTTAGCAACGGTAGAGTTGTAAGTGCTGAGGAAGTTGAGAGCATCCGTAACGGTGTTGGAAGCGAAAGAGGGGGTATAAGCATACAAAGAACTATAAGGTGTGTAAGCTAATCCCTGCATTGCATAGAAGTTTGTGTATCCCAATTCTACAAGTCTTGCGGTATATCCAATTCCAGCTACTGTCTGGACGAGGTCAAAACCGAGTGTGTCCGTCTGCTGAGTTCCACCGTAATATCCTGCATATTTCTGTGTTGCATTGTCAAATTCCTCTGCTGTTGAATCATTTCCCGTGTAATTTGCAGTATTCAACCACCAGAAAGTTCCGAAGTAAGTTTGAACGTCGTTGTTACTAAAATGGGAATAGAAATAATCATACATCTGTCCGTCATTTACTTCGTTCTGTGCAGTCTGATACAAGTCCCCCGCAAACTGTTCAAAAGCGTTCTTGAGATTGAGCAGAGCGGTTGAGTTAACGGCGGTCAGTCCTATCACCTGCGGATAAGCGTTTGCAACGTTCGGCGGGTTGTTTGTGTAGTAGCTGACGTATCCGTCAACGATGTTCTTCGCTATCGTCCAGTCGCTGTCCCCTGCGGCATACCAGCTCGGCAGGTCTTGATACACCGTCGCCCAACCGTCCCCCATTTCGTATTCGGGACTTGCTACAATAACTTTTGCGTAAGGTTGAACTACTGAGAGAGACGCAAGCTCACCCATCAAGCATTCGTCAAATCCCAACAGGTCAAACTTGATTCCCTCTTTTGACAGAGGTGCAAGGACGTTATCAGCGAACTGCTTCGTTCCCAACCACGTTCCGCCCTGAACGCTGCCGTCGTTGTAGTATTCAAACAGGACGGTTCTCGTGGTCGGAGTAGGCTGAGACACCCAGCCGTCCCCGTGGTCGCTGATGATGAGGTCGTAGGAGTTGGCCGGATACATTTTTGCGGCTATTTCAATCAGCTCTTTCAGGTGGTTTGAAAGGTTGTCGGATTCGGCAAACCAGAACCTGATACCGTCTGCGTAGTAGTTTGAAACGCTGTCGCCGGAGAGAACGTTTGAAATGTCGGAGGAAAGAACAGAGAAAGTCTTGCCGGTAGAGGGGTCAAGTATGAAGACGTCGGAGTTTCCGTCAACTCCGCTTTCCTGCGCTCCGTCCCAGATAACTACGAACTTGACGCCCGTCGGATTAGCCGACTGAATGCCGCTGACCAGGTAGTCGTAGTTCTTTTCAAGGTAAGCGGTGAGGGACTGTTCGCTGCTGCTCAGCTTGGAGAGGTCGTCCCCTTCCATGACGATAATAACGGTCTTCTGGTAAGGAGTGGCGCTTTCCATGCCCGCTTCCGTTACCATCTTTCCTTCGCAGGTATCTGCCACCTTATCCCCGTCTGCGTCTGCAAGAGGCGTCATCTCAACCGTTCCCGTTACCGTTGAGAGAGTAAGGTTGTCCGAAATGGCAACTGCACTTCCGGAAGTAGCGTTGAAAGCGTCAAGGGCGGTGTAAACTATCGCGTTCGTGTCAGGTGCAGTAAAGGTGAGCGTGCAGTTTGTAAAAGTGTCCCCGGCAAAGTGCAGGTGGTATTCGTCCTGCACGTCCGGAGAGAACACTCCGTTTGAACACACGAGTTTTGGCACGAGTCCAGAGGTGAAAAGGTAGTTGGGGACTGCCGTAACCGTAACCGAACGGGTAGTAATGCTCTTCGTTGCAGTGCTGACAACGGTGAGTCCCGTATCGGGAATGGTAACTGAAGCAGTTGTCAGCGTGGTGGTAGTGGTAGTAGCGGGATTGGTGTAAAGGTCAGAGGTGTCCTTCGTTCCTCCTCCGCCGCCACCGCAGGAAGTCAGCGCAAGAGATAGTATAACGGCAGTCGCAGTTAAGAGTTTATTCCTCAGCATCTCTCACCTCCACGTGTCTCTTGAGTTCTTCTTTTCCTAATTCGGTTATGAAAATCTTTCCGTTTTCTTCTGCTATGAGGGCGTTCTTGCCTCTGAAAAATCCCCCTATTCCTCGGGGGTTCTTGCCTATGCTTTTCCAAATTTCACGCAACTCTTCTTTCGTTACGCACCCACCTTTCTGCTGGATTTCAAGCAGAAGTTTTATGCGGGCAGGTATTTCTTTTTTTTCCTGCAAGTAGTTTTCTACCTTTTTTTTCGTTATTTCAAGTTCGTCCAAAGCCCTCTTTAAGAGTCTTTGCAGTTCTTTCAACCTTGTCAAAACTTCTTCCACTGTATCCTCCGCTATCGCAATTGCGTTATTAGTAAACATAATTGCGTTATGGCTACTTGTCAAGATTTTGCAGGTGGATTAGTCGCGGAGGGCATACTTTTCAAGGCACTCAAGTAATTCTTCTTTTTTCTTGGTTACTTTTACGTCGTGTTCGTAAGCAGACTTTATGGTGCGGTAGATGCTGAGGTAAGCTCTTTCGTAAACCGTTTCTCCTTTCTCTTTAGCCAAGAGAAGCGCTCTCTCAAAAACCTCAAACTGGGCTTGTGGATTGATACCGAGAAGCTGATGGACTTTCCGCGTGAAAATTCCGAGGACGGTGACGTATCGGGGGTTTCTGGTCATGAGGTAAAATTTCCTTGGATTTTTAGAAATGTCTTTCAAAACTTCTGTCACTTCTGTCAGCACTTCTTCGTCTTCAAAAAGGCTTCTAACTATCTTGTTCCATTCCTCAAAGTCTTTTTTGTGTGCAGAAATTAACCTTTTTCTTACCTCTTGCAGTTTTTTTATAGGCCTACCTTCCTGGAAGGCTTGTTCTCCTGCACAAACAAAACATTCGTTAAAGACCGGGCCTATGGGGAACAACCTGCAAAACAGAGGGCGGTCTTTGTAGATTGAACACCTGCCGTTTTCCAAGAACGGACACTTGAAGGTGAGGTTACCTTTGATGTTAAATCTTTCCCGCAGGTAATTTTTAAAGTTGAGCGACAGCTCCTCTCCCGGAACTGGGGTAAGGGGAAAGAACTGCAGGAAGAGTTTTGCTTTCAAGCCGTTGACAAGCGTTGTTGAGAAAGGAGATTTCTTGTGATTTTCTCTCTCTTTAAACACGCCGCGAAAAGTAACGAGTAAAGCCCCTCCTCTTTCCCACCGTTCTCTATGCTCTCTTACTTCTCTCGGAAAAACGTCTATCCTTTCCGTGTAGCAGCAGAAAGGTTCTTTTTTCGGCCGGCAGGAAAACTTTTTGACTTTTAGCAGTTTCATGTTTACACTTACCCCCTCAGTTTCTTCAACCAAAATCTTACCTTTCCCGGATTTATCAAGTATTGATGAACGGCAAATTCACCTTTCTCTCTTGAAAGAGAAACGAAGTAAGGGCAGCAGAAGTATCGGCAGGCCCTTTCTATCAGGGAAGGGTCGTCTGATGCGGAATAGAGATAGAGTCCGTTGTAATAGACTGCCGTTCCGCCGAACTTCATGACGCCTGCCTGATGCAGTTCCGGAAGGTGGGGAACGTCTGCTTTGTGAAGCGTTCCGTAGAACGTTCCCGCCCTTTCGCCCACCTTGTCAAGTATCTTTGCCATCTGTTCGTTGCCGGCCAAAGTGAAAGCGTAAAGCTGTCCCCTCTTTGCCGTTTCGTGCAGCAGGACTCTCAGGACGAACCTGCCTCCCTCCATCCAGTGCGAAAGGTAGAGAAAGGCCACTTCCCTCCCGGCAAACTTGACGAAGGCAACCTTTTCGCCGTCCTGAGTGAAGTAGCAGTCCCGCAGGGGCAGGTTGTCAAGGGCATCTGCGGGAATTCCTGCGGGCAGGTATCGGTGCGCCTCTCTTTTCATCAGTTCCTTAATCCGTCCAGCAGACGTCGCTGACCGTATCAAGCTCTCCTCCGTTCGGGCAGGTTGCAGGTGCGGTGCAGGTCGTTCCCGACTTGGTGTATCCGGTCGGGCAGGACGCAGCAGCTACGCAGACGCCGTCCGCCGAAACGTAGGTGTATCCCACCGGACAGGTAACGGATGGAGTTGCCACGCAGACGCTGCCGTTCGGCGAGAAGCCCGTCGGGCAGGAAGAGGAATAGGTGCAGGTTCCGTATATCGGATACCACTTGCCCGGCTGATAGCAGTTGCTCTGGCAGTCGGCCTGCGTCGGATAAGAGTTTCCGTTCAGGGAACACACCCAGCTTCCCGTTGCCGGGACTTCGCAGTATCCGGTTGCGCTGTCGTAAGTGCTGCCGGTAGGACAGCTAACCGTCGGAGTAGCCTCGCACCTGTCCGTCGCAGGATTGTAAGTCCCCCCCGGCGGACAAACGGGCGACGCCTCGCAGTCGTCGTTCAGAGGGTCGTACGTTCCCCCGGTAGGGCAGGTCGGGGACGTTTCGCACCTGTAAGTTGCCGTATTTAAAGTGTAGGGCGGAGTGCAGGCAAGAGTTCCCGCCCACACTATCGTTTGATTTCCGCAGTCGCAGGAGTCGGGCTTGCACCTTGAGGGGTCGTAGATGTACTTCTGCCCGAACGGAGTGGTTTCGTATTCGGGCGGAAGCTGTGCAGCCCTAACGAGGTCGTCAAGGGTGGCAGGCCATATGGGCGTCTTTCCTTCGGACAGCCTTCTCAGACACACCGAGTAGGCCGCCTGCTCAAGTATCCTCGCCCGCCTCATGGTTTCCTCAAAAGCGTCCTTTTCAAGCTCGGAGGCGGTAAGGGTTATCACGACGTCGTCCGGCGTGCCGAACTGCCTGTCCTCGCCGGCAAGCACCACTTTGCACCACGCCTGATTGGCGGGAACGCCCGTTGCGTTCGTGGCGCTGCCCCCCTTCTGATATTCGGCGTAGGGGTAGAAAGGTATCGTGAAGTTATCGGGAAAGTCCTTGTGGGCGTAGTAGTAGCTCGTCAGGTAGCTTTTTGCGTATCGGGCAGCCGTTTCCGTCGTTTTCTTCGCCCTGATGAGGGGCGGGACGGAGAGAAGCAGGAGAAACGACAGGAAAAAGACGAGGTAAACCATTCTTTACCCCCTACTGAACGGGCGGAGGTGGAAGCTGTTCGGGCATCGGTTGAGGCGCTGGCTGAGGCGGAGGCGGCTGAAAGTTGTTAACCGCAGTTTTCTTTCCGCCCCCTTCTATCGTGGAAGAAATGGGAAGCTTGAAAATCCTGCCGAAACCGCCTACCACTATGCCGTCGTCGCTTATCTGGAGTATCTTGAAGCCGTCAACGACGGAACCTACGGTGTACTTCCTGCCTTCGCCGTCAAATGCGACTTCCTTGTCGCCCACCTTCATTACGCCCGTGAAGAGGTTCTGAAGCCGCGAAAGTTTCTGCTCCATCATCATCAGGTTTTCCCTTTCCATTCTCATCTGCCAGTACTTCTGCTGGAGAAGAAGCTGGGGATTGACTTTCGCCTTCTGTCCGCCGCTTGCTTTACCGCCGTTTTCCTTCTTCACGGCGTAGGGCAGTTCGTACTTTTCAAGTTCCTGCTTCAGCTTTGCTATTTCAACTTTCATCTTCAGGATTTCTTTTTCCCTCTGAAGTTTCTCTTTTTCCCTTTCAAACCTGTCAAGGTCGGTCGGTTTGTAGAGGAATTCCGGTGCGGGGAGAACGACCTCTTCCCTGCGGGCAGGTTTCCTCACCTTGACCGGCTTCGGCGCAGGCCTCACCCTCTTTACCGCCTTCGGCTTTTCCGCCGGTTTGGGCTTCGGCTTTACCGCCTTCTCAACCTTTCTCTTTACTTCAACCTTCTTCGGCGGCACTTTGGCCGCTGGGGGAACGGGAAGTTCTCCCGCAAGGGCGGATAAGGGAAAAAGAACGGCTATTGCCAACAGCTTTCTCATTTCCTGTCCTCCAGTCCGTAGATTTTGCCCCTGAACTCAAAGGCATACATTCCGTCGTCCTTCAGTTGAACGGACATCTGCTCTATTGAAACGGGCGTTGACTTTATCTTTTCAAGCATCTTTTTGAGGTCGGCAGGCGTCAGCTTCCTGCTGACGGAAACCTTTGCCGAGAGAACGGGAACGCCGTCAACCGAATCGTTCTGGACGCTCACCACGTAAGGGGCGAACCTCTTTATCGTTTCGGTCATGGGCGGAATGGTTTCCGCCTTTTTGCCCCTCAGCGACGCCCATTTGGGCTTCGGCGTTCTCTTGAACGTTCTCTTAACCTCAAAAGAACCGCCTTTCTTTACCGCCCCTACCGCCGGGAACGGCGTTTCGTAGGTGAAAGTTTCTTTTATCTGGTTGAGAAAGGCCGACTTCAGCTTGTAGCCGTTCGGCGGATAGAGGGCCTCAATTACTCTTTCAACGTCCCTGCTTGCGGGCAAAAACAGGTATGCGAGGTGGTTTCTCTTGAACACCGGAGAAGGGCGCCACTCTGCGTGCCGGAGCGCTGCCCTCTCTCTCGCCCGCAGCATTCTTTCCTTTTCAACGTGCTGCTTGTAGAGTATTCCGCCCCCTACCGCAGCGGCAGTGAGAACAACCGCAAGCAGAATGAGGGACTTCGGAGTTTCTCTCGGAACGTGAACGTTGGGGCTGTTCCAGACTTCCTCAACGATGTCCACTACGGGATTTTCCCTGACCTCAACGTTCTTTTCTATCGCTTCGGTCAGTCTTGCCCTTTCGTCTTCGGGCAGGTTGCTTATGGAATCGGTCAGGATTTTCTTCGTTTCTTCCGAGTTGGTCAAAACGAAAAAGGGATTTTCCTTGCGGAAGCTGTCTATGATGTCCCTCAGGTGCAGTCCGAACAGGCTGCGCAGGCTTTCTTTCTCTTTGGCCGCCGCAGTTTCAATCTTTTTGGATACGTCGGTGAGCTTCGGACTGACCTTTATTCTCAGGTAACCGCACGGCGTTTTGAGGAACAGGTACGTTACCACTCTTCCCGTTTCTTCCGCCGCCTTTCTTGCATACTCAAGCAGGAACGGAAAGAAAGGAACGTGCTTGTTCTCTAACGGGACGTAGCAAATCCACCGCTCTAACTGCGGGTCGTAAACGGCGTAGTTAGAGGGGTTTTCTGCGGTCTCAATGCCGAAGTCCCTTTTAACAAGGGACAGGCACCTTCCCTTCGGAGACTTGACGACCTTTCCGCCTTCCGCCGTGCAGTCTTCCGAATACCTGATGCACGAAAACTTCGGTTTCTTGCCAAACATTTCTTTCCTCTTAGTAGGAGTAGATTGCTATGATGTATTCGGAAAGGCTTGCCTTCCTATTTCTTGCCTTGAACAGCTCTCCCGCAACCGGAACGTCCATAAGTCCCGGAACGCCCGTCTGAGAGCTGTCTAATTTGTATTGCTTGATGCCCGTGATTACCTCAAACCTGTGCTTCGGAATTACGGTAGTGAGGGATATTTCCGTTCTTCCTACTCTTTCGGGATTGACGTAGGTGTTGCCGTCAAAGGTGTAGGTGACGAACGACTTTATAAACCTGTTGGTTATCTCAACGTCGTATTCGGTCAGACCGTTCTTTCTCTTGAGAGGCGTGATGTAAAGCTGAATGCCCAGAGAGAGTTCCTTGAACACCGGAACCTGAGTGACGAGGCCGGTGTCTTTCTGGCTCTGGGTTTCTATGCTTTCAAGAAAGCGGTAGGTTTCGCCCGGGACTATTGCAACCGTTTCGCCCGAAAGCGTTCTTATGTAGTTGTCGTATATCGTCTTAACCTTTCCGTACTTTGAGAGCAGGTGAACGAGGTAGTTGAAAGGATTTGTCTTGCCCAGCTTAAAGTAGCCCGAAAGGTTGAAAACGTATCCCGTTCCGCTGTCGGTTATCTGAAGGTTCTGAGAACCGAACACGGCCGACCAGTCAACGCCGCTCTGGTATTCGTCGGAGTAGGTCACCTCGTAAACCGCTACTCTGAACTGACACTGCTGGGAAACCGCCTTTATGAGAGAATTGATTACTCTCTCAACCTTTGAGATGTTTTCGGGCGTATCGGTTACGGTAACTATCCTCGCCGTCTTGTTGATGAAGTAAGTTCCCCTCTTGCTCACGATGTTCCTGATGTTCTTTTCAAGCTCGTCCCAGAAGTTCGTCTGTATCGTTACCTGTTTTTCGTTGCTGCCGGAGGACGTGCTTTCCGCGGTTGAGGTGTCGGAAGTCGTTCCGGTCTCGCCGGCGGAGAATGTGAACTTCACCTCTTTGGGAACGTAGGGTATGCGGAACACTCTCGTTACGAGAGAGGACACCTTTATTTCTTTGCTTTCGGGGTCTATCTCAAAAGAGTAGCCCAGAGGCGTAAGCAGGACCTTCAGGGCTTTGTCAAGGGGCATGTCCTTGACCGCGACGTAAACTTTCTGCTTCAGGTCAACGTCCTTGTCGGGAACGACCGTGTAGTTGGTCTGGGCGTTGATTTCGCTGAACACGGAAAAGAGAGGAACGCCCTGAAGGTTGAGGGTGATTTTCGGCCCCGAAACTTTCAGCTTCTGCTTCTCTATCTTCTTCTCAACCTCTCGGGCGTACTCGTTTGAACTGGCATTGACCACCGTGAGTATCCCGTTTGAGTAGTCAAACTGGTAGTGAGTCGTCCTCTCTATCTGCTTCAGCAGGTCGTAGAGGCTGCCCCTGTAATTTTCTATCGTTATCGGAAAAGAGCTGTTGAAGTCGGTGAAGTCGCAGGCAATTTTCTTGTCCCTGCATATCGCCTTCAGGACGACGGAAAGGGGAACGCTGCGGAAGTTCGCCTTTATCTTTATCCCTTTCAGCTTTTCAAGGGGGTCTTTCGGGACGCTCACCTTTCCGAAAGAGAAGTTCGGCTTCGGGGTTATCTGCGGTTCTTTCACCTTGTTTATTCCCGAAAGCTCCCCGCAGGAAGAAAAGAGAACCAGCGTGGTTGCTAAAGCAAGTATCTTTCTCATTTCCACTCTCCCACGACGTAGTATTTGTTTCCTCTCTTGACGACGTACTTGAACGCTTTTTTGAGGGCTTTCTCGTCGGCACTTCCTTCTACAACGGCGCCGAAGTACCTGCCCTTGTCAAGAACCCTGTCAACGTCTATTCCGTTTATCCGCGAATAGACGGGTTTTCCCGCTCCGTTCTCAAGCTCAAAGACGATTTCTCTGAAGAGTTCTTCCGTAGAGGACGGGCGGGATTTTTCAGGAGAGGCGGGGATTTTCTGCGGCGGACTTTTCTTGTTTCTGCGGGCAGGAACCAGCCTGTAAGTTCCCCCCTCTTTCACTATCAGCAGTCCGTCCACGTTTCCCACTACCGTTCCCGCCTCTGCCGAGGCGGCTGCTAACAGAAAAGCTGCTGCCAGCATCAGTTTTCTCATCTTTTCCCTCCAGCTTCAATTCAATTATAGGGATTTTTAACCTAATTTGAGGAAGTTTCCCTATAATTTTAGGGAAGACGAACGGAAGGAGCGTGAAATGAGGAAGTTGGCCTTTCTGGTATCTGCACTCGTCCTGTCGCTTCAAACCGCAGGGGCCGTCACCCTGTCGGCAGAAGACTACTTGAGGCTTTCCCTGCAAAAGCTGAAAGAGGCAAGGCTTTACGCCGAAAAGAGTCTCAAGGCGGGGAAGGTGGAAGGCTTCAACTACCAGCTTTACATAGGCTACCTTGACAGGACGATAGACAACCTTGAAAAGGTGCTGAAGAAGAAAGAGAGAACTTACGACGACTATTACAGGCTGAAGATAGACAGCGACCTCCTACTAAAGGACATAGGAGAGAAAAAATGAGAGGACTTCTCACGGCAGCAGCGGCGGCCGTTCTCGCTTTGTCCGTTCCCGCTATTGCGGGCAGCGGAACGGAAACGGTTCTGCTTTCCGAAAATCAGGTGCTGAACGTTGAGGCAGAGTTCAACACGCCCGTAACGATTCAGTTTCCGTATCCGGTAAGCTACGTGGTTCCGACCGATTCCCGCATTGACGTTCAGGCGGGCAACGACTTCGTGATAGTCAAAGTCCTTGACAGCTCTTTGAAAGGCGGAGTTCTCTCGGTTGTTCTCAACAAGAACGGCAAGCCCCTCGTGATACCCGTTCAGATTACCCTCGTGAAAAAGGGCGCTCCGCTGAAAGTGGTGGTCAGGGACAGGGACGCGGTGGTAAAGAAAGCGGAAGAAACGGCCGTGAAAGCCGTGCAGACGGCCGTCAGGGCTGCAAAGTCAACGCCCGTTACCGACCTGATAGCCGCTATGATAAGGAACACCGAACACCCCGACCTTTACAGGCCGGTTCCGGGATACACGATAGTTGACTGCCACGGCAGGCTTCTCAAGTCCTTCTCAAGCAACAACCTGCTTGAGGCAAGACTGCTTTACGAATACCGCTCGCCCGTGAGAACGGGAGTGGTCATAAAGCTGATAAACAAGTCTATCTACCCGCTCACAATCAGCGAAGAGGACTTCGCCGCCGACGGCGTTTTGGCCGTGTCGCTCTCAAGGAGAAGGCTTGCGCCGAGACCCTACACGGCTACCGAAAAGCTAAGCGGGGACTACACCGCTTACCTCTACCTCGTGATAAGGGGCGACAGATGGGCGAAGTAGAAAAGAAAAACTCTCTTTCCTGGAAGCAGAAGATAGCAATAGGGACGATAATGACGGCCGTCGTGATGTACGGCGGCTTTTCGCTGTATAGCACCTACCAGAAGGCGAAGGTGGCGACGAAGAAGGCGCTGAACTCCGCCAATCCTGCAAGCGTTCCGCCTCAAACGGTCGCAAAGGCAATATCCGGCGGACAGGAGAAAAATCCCCCTCCTCCGCCTTCCGTTCCCGCTCCGCCGACGCCCAAACCGAAGCCCAAACCTGAAAAGAAAGAAAAGAAAAAAGAAAAGCCGGCGGAAAGCGGGTGGAAGCTGCCCAAGCCTCCGGGCAACCTCATGAAGCTGCCGAAAGAGAACTTCACGGCGGGACTGCCCAAACCTTCCGGGCTGTTCCCCCGCCTTAAAAAGAAAACCGTCGTTGCGGAAAGAATGAGGGTCGTGACTCCCCGCCTCGTGGTGAGAAGCGCGCCGAAGCCCGTAAGAATGCAGGAGCGGACGGCGGTGCAGCAGAAGAAAGCGCAGCAGAGCTACGCCGAGGTGATAGCTGCGGGCATGTTCGTTCCCGCCACGCTGTCGCAGGGAATAATGGCCCCGATAGGCTACAAGGTTCCCGTCCGCTTCAAGCTCACCGGCAGGGCGGTGGGAGTGGGCGACTACTCTTTTGACCTCTCTTCCTGCGTCGTTCTGGCAGCGGGAAAGGGAGTTGAAACGGGCAACGCGGCAAGAATAGAAGTTCAGCTAATCAAGCTTTCCTGCCAGTGGCCCGACGGAAAAGTCCACACCGTTCCCGTCAACGGATACGTGGTCGACGGAAAGGACGGTAAAGTTCACCTCTCTGCAAAGCTTGAGGAAAACGACTCAAAGGTGGTTCTCGCCTCCTTCCTTCAGGGGGCGGTCGCCGGCGCCGCAGAGGCGGCCCAAAAGGCGCAGGAAGTCACTCAAACAACCGCAATCAATTCCAACACTTCCATTACTTCTCAAGAGATAAAGAATCCCAACGCTTACGCTTTCTGGGGAGGCGTGGCTTCCGCCCTTTCACAGACGCAGCAGATACTTCAGAAGAAGATAGCGAAACTGCTTCAGGTTGAGGCAGCCGACAGGGAACCGGGCGGAAAGGTTTACCTCGTGTTCACTCAGGGCGTCAAGGTTCCCGAAAGCTGGCTGAAAGGAGCGGAAAAGAACACCTACGACTATGCGGGGTACGAACAATGGTAAGAAAGATGGGCGCTGCTTTCCTTTCTGCTCTGCTGTTTTCTTCCTGCGGGACTGCGGTTCAGCAGGTGAGAACGACCGTTCCCCTTCAGGTTGAACAGCAGCAGCAGGCAGAGAGGGAACAAAAGCTGATAGAAAGCAGGGTGGTCAAGCCCGACTGGGCTTCCACGCCGAGGGTGGTTTACGCAAAGCCGGTATGGATACCGCCGGACATCAGGCGCATTTACATACCGCCCCACGTCGCACCGGACGGCTCAATGGTCGCGGGCTACTACGTGTGGAAGATAGTCGTTCCCGGCAGGTGGAGAAAGCCGGGCGAAAAGGTGGGAGAAATCCCGGTCAGCGTCCGCTACGTTCCGAAAGAGGCAAAAAAGCAGAGGATAAGCCCGCAGGACGCCGAGGCGATAATCAACTTTCTGAAAAAGTATAAGGAGAAGTAGGATGAGAAAGGCTCTTGCAGCGGCCGTTCTTATAGCCGTGCTTTCCGCCCCCGCTCACGCCGCCGAGGAAACGGTAACCCTTCAGGACGTGGGCAGGGCGGTTCACCTGCTCATTGACCTTTACCAGCACACCAAGGCAGAGGTTGACCAGTTGAAAAGGGAAAACGCCGAGCTGAAGAAGAAGCTGTCCGACCTTGAAAGCAAGTTCGTGATACTGAAGATGAAGCAGAACCTGCTTGAGGCAGAACTGAAGCAGAAAGAAAAGAAAACGAAGCAGAGGAAAGAGATGGCTTCCGCAGTGGTCGTCGTTCCGCCGGACAGGCCCGTGAAAACTTCCCTGCCCTGGATAACGTTCAAGCGCAGCGACGCAGTGTGCGTTCTTCCGGAAAGGAAAAGGGACGGATACCTCTACTACAACGTTCTGGTAACGAGAAGCAGGGAAAAGGCGGTCAACCTTGCAAGGAACGTTGCGAGAACGGGCCTGTGCGCAGTTGTAAGGCGCGTCTATCCGAGAGGGAAGGGGGAACTTTACAGGGTGGTTGTCATTCCAAACGGCCCCGACACTGCAAGAGTCCTGAAAGAGCTGGGGCTTGACTACTACCCCTACGTGAGAAGGTGGGACTTTACGAAATCGTCCGGAGGAGAGCTGTGAGGAAGTTAATTGCAGCGGCGGGAATGGCGGTGCTGCTTGCGTCGTGCGGGCAGCAGGTGGTTTACGTTCAGCCTACCGACAGGATGCTGGTTTCCCGCCTCGTGAAAGAGGGAATAGACCCGTGCAGAGTCTATCCGTGCAGGTATGCCGGAAAGACGGAAGTTGAAATAGTGAACGTTCCCGCAGAGGACAGGGGGGATTTTCTCATCTTTCCCCACAAGGAAGCGGTCGTCCTCAAGCCCATAGACGCAGTTCCCCCTCTTAAAAAAGTGGAGGAAGGAAAGTGCCGGTAAGGAAAGAGGGAAACTGCTACGTCGTTGACTTCAGAGAGCTGGCGAAGCAGTGGCTGCCTCAGGAAGTGGCCCGCGAGGAAGAGGTCAAGTCCGAGACCGAAGGGCTGACCTCACCCGTTCTCAAAAGCTTTTTTGAAAAGAGGCGCCGGTTCTTTGAAGAAGTCAGCGACGCCTGCGTTGAGTGGTTCAGGTCAATCCTTGAGTTTCTTGACGCCCACAAGGACGCAAAGTTCAGAAGAAAGGACAGGGAAGTTGAGCTGATAGACCACTCACTCAGGACCGCAGAGTTTGCCTTTTCTCTGACCGGGAACTTCCAGCCGGAAGAAAGGGCGGTGGTGATACTGGCAGCGCTTGCCCACGACCTCGGCAAGGCAACAGTAGAGGAAAACCTGATGAAAGAACACCCCGAACACTCTTTCCTCGCCTGTCAGTCGTTCGGAATGGTAAGCGAAGACTGGGACAGGATAGTGGCGGAGGAAAAAGACCCCCTTGCACTTCAAACTGCAAGGATGGGAAACGCCGTCGCCTACCTCGTCAGGTACCACCACCAGAGTGAAGTTCCCTCAATAAACACCTTTACTGCGGACAACGCAGGCCTACTGAAAAGACTTCTGGTCGTTCTCAAGAGGGCGGACTCCGCCGCTGCAAAGTTTGAAAGCGGTGAGTGCGGAAGCGAAGCAGAAGCCCTCTCCGCCGTCATCACAGACACGAAAAAGTATCAGCAGAAGGCCGAACTGAAGGCAGCAGAGGAAACTGCAAGAAAACAGCTTACCGCGATGCAGGTAGAGGACAGAAAAGTCTTGCAGCTTCTTCTTCTGCTTTCAAAGGGCGTGAACGGGCCTGCGGACGGAAAAACGGCGTCAAAGCTCTACGGATACACGATGGACGCAAGGCCTCTCGTAGCCCTGATAAAGAGGCGCACGGAAGACCTTGCAGCTTCCCTGCTGGGCGTAACGCCCGAGGACACGGAAAGAGTTCTTTCCCGATTTGCCCTTGAAGACGGGCAGGTTTTGAGGCCGTGCCTCGTCAGAGCCTACAAGGGCGCCCCCGGGAAAAAGGAAGTGTTCTACGTTCTCAACTGGGAAAAAGTGCAGAAGTTTGCAGAGGAACTGAACGAAAGGGTGCCGAGCTTTACTCAGCTTGAAAGAATCAGGGACAGGAAAAGCGAAGTAACTCTTATACAGAGGTAGGAAGTGGACATATACGCAATCAACCACTGGGACGCTTACATATACATCCTCGGAAGCAACCTACTCAACCTGCTGATGGACAACTACGCCTGGAAGTCTCTCGTGGTCATCTTTTCCGTTCTTGCGTTTATCAGAATGTTCCCCGAAATAAAAACTTCCGGAAACATCGTCGGAAGCGCACTGAAAAAGATAGCCGCCGTCTTTCTGTTTTCGGCGTTTACTCTGTGGCCGATAAAGACACCTCTCGGCATATACACGATAACGAAGGGCGACACCTACACGAACGTTTTCAAGTGGATAGTTCCCGTTGACAGGGACGAAAAGTTTCAGGCCACTCTCACGCTGCAAACGGAAATCTACTGCCCGCCGATAGTCGCTTTAGCGGGCAACGTTCTGGGATACGTTCAGTTCTGGACGATGTACATAATAGACAGGGCAGGACAGCTTGCGGGAAATCCCTCAATAAGTTCGGAAGGCTTTCTGATGCCCGCAAAGTTTTCAACGCTTGCCTCAAAGGTGTCGGAAGGCATCGGTTCAATCATTTCGGACTTGCAGAAGGCGGGCAAGTGGACGCCCGAAGACCAGGAAAAGTACGCAAGCCTTGAACACGCAATCAAGGACTACTTTTCACTCAAGTGCGCCGACCCCGGCCTCATCTCCGACGAATGGGAAAGCGGTGACGTTCCCTCTATAAGCACGCTAACGGAACACATTAACAAGGAACTTTCCGAAAAAGACAGGGACACCTGCATTGCCCTCGGGGAAGAAATAAAGCAGACGACTCAGGACTTCTGTCAGAGGTGGACTGAGATAAGCGAAGATAACGTTCCGGACGTTTGCAGCGACCTCGTAAACCTTTCTCTGTGGCAGAAAATCAAGAGGTCGTTCCACAGCGCGGCCGAAAAAGTTAAAAATGCTCCGGAAAGTCTGATGAGAGCTTTCCTTTCAGCGATGGAGTCGGTGATAACAAAGACGATAATAGCAATGGTGGGAATACTGAACTTCCTGCTGCTTGCAGGTGCAGCCGTGATAGCGCCGATTTCCATAGGCGTGGTCAACCTGTTCATCTTCTTCCTGTGTCCCCTCTTCTTCCTGACGCAGCTCGTTCAGGGCAACTTCATTCCCTCAACGGTCAGAGTTCTGCTTGAAATGTTGTGGGCAAGACTGCTTTACGCCGTTTTCGTTCTTGCCTACACGTTCGTGGCTGCGCTTCAGGGGGCAGCGTGGAAAGCCCTGCTCAGCAGTGCAAGCTCAGTGGGAATTTTAGCGACAAAGGTAAGCAGTGAAGCAGTTGCTCAGCTCGTAACGAAAGAGTTAACTCAGAAGCTTGCCCTCTTGTTCCTGAAGGGCGGCGGCATAGGACTGCTTTCGGGATTGTTTGCCGACGTGGCCTTTTCCATTTTCGTCGGCATTCTCACGATGTGGTTCGGCCCGCAGATGCTCAGAACAATTATCTTCGGCGAATACCTGCACATTACGCAGGTTCTTGATTCCGGTAGAGAGATGACTTCCCGCGTTAACCCGGTAAAAGTGGTGAAATGATTGCCCGAAAAGGAACGATTTTCCCTATAATTAGGGAAAGCCTTTAAAGGAGGGAGATTATGACGAAAAGCGACCTCGTAGCAGCAATCGCCGAGAAAGCAGGAATAAGAAAGAAGGACGCAGAAGCAGCTCTCAACGCCTTTATTGAAGTGGTAACGGAAGCCCTTGCTAAAGGCGACAGGGTGGAAATCAGGGGATTCGGAACGTTCCTTATGAAAGAGAGAGCGCCGAGAGTAGCAAGAAACCCGAGAACGGGAGAAAAGGTAAAAGTCCCCGCAAAGCTTTCACCTGCCTTTAAGCCCGGCAAAGACCTCAAGGACGCTACCGAAAAGGAATTGAAGAAGAAAAAGTAAGCCTGACCTTACGGGACGGATTGTGGGTCCGTCCCATGCATTCATGACTGAAAGTAGGAGAGGAACATGACCGAAAAAATAAAAGAGATAGAACAACAAATAAAAAGGAAAATAGAAAACTCTAAAGAGTTTGAAAGGCTGATTCTAAATGAAAAGCAGATAAGCGTTAGTTTTACCAGCAAGAACACGAACGACGTTACGCCTGCTATGTCGCAGCAAGTTCTTCTCGGAATAACAAGAGCCGTTAGAGGAATTATGCATCTTGCTCTTAACGCGCCCGTAGTGGACGAAAAGAAAAGAGAACTTCTTTTGAAAGAAGTAAACACTCTGCCTGATTTCGGAGTTCTTTTCCTTTCTGAAGAAGAAAAAGACAAGCTTGCAAAGAATAATACATCAATACAGAAAACTTTGAATTTCATTACCATTGCCTACGACAAAACTAACAAAAATAAAATCGCTGCCTCTGTTTCTGTTCCCAGAGATTGCGTAATTGAACTCCAAGGGAAAGTTCTCGGGATTTACGGACTTATTGAGGAATTTCTACTGCCGGACGAAAGCGTTTTAGCCGCAATAAAAAGCTATACTATGTTTGTAAGAAAGAGGATAGAAGAACTTAAAAAGCTAAAAGAAAGCTTGGAAGACTACATTGCTGACGAATCTCTAAGGAAGTTTTCCAGAAAGTTTAGAGAGCAAGCAAAGAAACTTAGACTGCCAATAGGACTTTTAGCCGCTGCTTCAGTTGGACTGTTCCTTTACGCGCTCCACAAGTTAAATTCTATTTCCTATCACTTTTACAACAGCAAAGAAGCTTTCTACTACTACTTTCTCATTCGTTTCGGAACGATACTCGTCGTGCTAATTCCCGCGTTCTATCTCTTGAGGTATGCCGTTAAGCTTTACGAAAGAAAGAATGAATACGAAAACAAGGCATTGGTTCTTTCAACATTCCCGGCTCTAAACTTTTTCCTTGAAAAGGACTCGGACCGTTTCGAACTGATAAAAACTTTAATCCTTGAAAATCAAAAGCTTTGGACTTTGTCAGAAGGTAAAGACTCCAACAGCGACATAACGAAAACACTTTCCTTGCTTGAAAGCTTTATTAGGAAGAAGTAAGAAGGAACCGCCGGCGGTTCCTTTCACCTACTCTATAATCCCCAACTTCTGCGAGTACACAATCCAAAAGGTGTCGTTGTACTGCAGTCCCGCCGTAAGGTTCTGAATAAATCCCGCTGTGTCCGTTCTGTCAGGTTCCATTTCAAGCCACTTGGGATTTCTCAGGTCAAAGGTATCCACTTCAGCACTTGAAACGCCGAAAGGCAGCCAGCCCGAAAAGAGGCATATCGGATAGAAAGCGGGAACTATCTGGTCGCCGAAGTAAGGCGCTATCTTCTCTACAACGAGGTCTGCAAAGGCTTTCGGATTTTCAACGGCAAGGTGGTAGAGGGAATGAAACCGCCTGATGTTTTCTTCCGTGATTTTGTATCTGTCGTGCAGGGCAAGGTGAAAGAGTATCTCTCCCCCGCCGTAGGTTGCGCTCCAGAAAGTATCAACCTCTTGAAAGTGAACGTGTCCGACTTCGTGAACGAGAACGTTAAAAGGCGGAACTTCGTGGCGGAAGGAAACCTGCTTTTCTTTTATGAAGGCAATGCCTACCGTCTTTGAACTGTATCCTACCTCTCTCATTATTCTGTTCGTTTCCCTCTCCCACTCTTCTCTCGTAATCATTCCGCTGTCAAGCAGAGTGTTCCAGAACTCTATCTCGTCTATCGCTTCAGGGTTCTTGTCCGCTACCTGGAACTCTTTCTGCCAGGGAACGACTTCTACCTCCCGTGCAGTTTCAAGGAATGCAGGGAACTTTTCCCGTATCTTTTCTGTTCTTTCAGGATAGTGCTTTTCAAAGATTTCAATTGCTTTCACGATTTCCTCCTACGCTTTTCGGCAGTTTCTTTCAGTTCTTTCAAAACCTGATAGCAGAAGGTACCGGACTCTTAAGGTTAAGAATTTTTAAGTCTTTTCTTGATTTCTTTCTTGCTTTGGTAGTCTATTATTTCAAAGCCGATGAGTAAAATGAGTATCAACGCCATAAGGATTAGGATTCCGATTACCATTTTTCACCTCTTCTACCGTCAATGTTCTGCAAGCACTTCCACAGCCTTGACTTTTTCCTCTCCAGCCACCTTCACGTAGTTCATAGTCGTGCGTGGAGAGGAATGCCCCATCAGCTCTTGAATGACCTGGACGGGGACGCCCTTTTTTGAAAGCAGAGTTCCGTAGGTATGCCTCAACCTGTGAGGCGTAACGGAGTGGTCGCCAGCCTTTTTGCCTATCTTTTCTACCGCCTTGTTTACAGCAGAGATAGAAACAGGAATGGGCAGGACTTTCTGCCTGTTTTCCCAGAGCCAGTCAGTCCACCTGTTTTTCGGCAGAGGAACGGCTCTCTCTTTCCCGCCCTTTCCTTTCACTCTTATCCAGACAGTTCCGTCCCTCTCTTCAAGTGAGAACGGGTTGAGGGACATCAGTTCAGCCTTTCTCAATCCTGCAAAGCCCATCAGAACGATAGCTGCAAGACGCCAGAGAAGTCCCTCTTCCCTTGCCTGCTTCTCTGCTATCTCAAGCATCCTGTAAAAGACTTCTTCTTCAAGGGGCTTCGGCAGTTTTTTCTTTATTTTCGGCTTGACGAAGGACGGAACGTCGGGCAGTTCAGCGTCCGTGAAGTCTTCTGCAAACTTCTTGAGGGACTTGTATGCAGCTATTGCCTGCTCTCTCACGGACGCCGACTGAATAGAGCCGAAAATCCTCGCAAGGTCTTTCTTCTTCAGTTTTTCAACTGGAAAATCCCCGATTTCTTCCGCAAGGTCTGCCAGCCTCTTTCTGTATGCCTTGAAAGTGTTGAACGACAGGTTTGAGAGTGCGTATGTTTCCCAGCCGTTTATGAGGTCTTTGATGGTGAGTTCCTTACTCACAGCTTTCTCCTTCTACTTTCCACCTGATTAGTTCCGAATGCGAATAGTGAACGGGGAAGTTTTCTTCAATCTGCTCAATCTTTTCCGTAAGCGTTCTGTATTCTTCTTCCCCCAACAGTCCCTCGTCAAAGTAGAACCTGTCGGCTATCCCGTAGAGGTAGGCACGGACGGGATAGTTTTCCTTCCCTGCTTCTTTCAGCAGAAGTTCTTCGTCTTCTTGCAGTTCCTCGTAGCAGTCGCAGGGCAGGTAGCTTTTGAGAGTTTCAAAGAAGTCCCTGATTTTCTCTGCCGCCATTTCCGTTCCCCCTACTCAAAATCGGCGTTATCGTCAAAAATCTCTGGCGGTGCGTTGAGAATGAGAGATTCCTTGTGGACGCACACGAAAAGGTTTGTGTATTCGCTTCCTACCTTTTCCTCTACATATCTCACGTATTTCTTCTTTTTTTCTTCGTCGTCGTTCAGCAGAATGAGGAAAAGGTCGCCTTTCCTGCCGACAATCCAGCCTTCAATGTAGCCTTCGTCGTCAATCAGTTCTTCGTAGTAGTGTTCCATCGTTCACCTCCTTTTCGTCTCTTGTTAAAGTCCCACAGCCACAATTGACCAGAGCATAGCGTTTTTTTCTCTACTGTCTCTCGGATTTCTTCTGCTTCTTTTTCAGATATGGGAAAGGCTACTTTTTCCAGCTCACAGCCTTGCTTCCTTTTTGCCTCTAACTTCTTTCTAACTTCCCGTGGGATTGCAGGAAGTTTCAGTAATACCTCAATCGGAAAGTATCCCCTGACATACCAACTGCAATACGTGAAGATGTATTCCATATGTGCCTCAACAGGTCTGGCATCGGGAAGTTCAACAGAAATGTTTCCCACCCAGTATTTTTCAATACTTTCCCCCCTGAAGTCAAAATAGACTTTGAGAGGAATGTTTTTGTTCCACCCAACTTCAAGTTCTTTCACCAGTTCCATTTCTGCCTCACTCAAGTATTCAAAAACCTTTTGATTTCCTCTGCTAACTGACGAACTGCCCTGTCATCGTTGATGAGCGAACTGGAAATGGAAAAGCTTTTAGTTCTGGAACGGAAGTCGGCAGGATTAAGCGGTCTGCCTTTTGCAGCCTTCCTGATAAGCGCAAGTCTGTTAGGATTTTTCCTGACTTCTATTAAGAGTTTTCCTTTGCCGTTCGGCAGTATTCTGATTAGCGAAAGCGGTATGCCGAACTTTGCAAGTTTTCTGCTGATTTCTCTCACGCTGTTCACAATCTCCTCCCTTTTTTAATAACTTCTGCTTCAACTAAGTTTCCTCAGTTCTTCTGGGGCTTTATCCCAGTCTATTTTGTAGAGGAAAACTCTTGGACGGAAAGTAATGTTCCATGCCTTTCCGTTTTGATAACAACCGACGACAATTTCTCTGTGGTTGGCTTTTTCCAGCTTGTATCTAACGGGAAAGTCAGCAGTTCCGCAGTAGTGGTGAAACCAGTTGCTTATGTCCTGTCCCACAAATTTTTGCAGGACAGGGATAGCGTCCTTAGCCTTTACTATGCAGGTTACATATTTGATCATCTCTCACCCCCCGATTTTTTCTTTTATTCTTAACTGCATTGAAGATACTCATCGGTTATACCGTTGAATGTTCCTAAATAGCTTCTGCCTTTTTCAAAGGCTTCTAAAATTGCTTTTTCTGGATTTTCTACTCCTTCTTTTTGCAGGAACTCTATAAGTTCAGGAACCGTATGTGCCTCAATCGGAATTTCTGATGTGGATACTTCTCCGTCGCTCCAGGATGTTTCTGTAAAGAGGAAGAACATTCCGCCTTCTTCAAGAAACTCTTCTACTTCTTTCAACCTGCTCTCTACTGTTTCCATCTCTCTCCTCCCGATTTTTTCAGCCTAACTATTCCACATAAGTGTCCTTATATACACCTATCTTATGGTCTCTTTTCCCGTTTGTCAAGTGGTAATTTTCTATTATCTGGATAAATCTTTATTGAAAAGTAATCGTTAAAAAACAAAAGCAAATTAATAGTAGTATAGTAAACGGCGAACAAAAATAGACTTGACACAGAAGAAAGGAAAACTAAATTGAAAAGAGAACCCTGTGGCGAGGTGATAGGTGAGCTGGGTGAACGAATACCTTGACGACTACCAGCACTTGATAGATTTGGGCAGAGAGGAAGAAGTTCCCGAAGAGTGGCGGGAAGTGCTTACAGAAGAAGAACCACTACCGCCACCGGACGAAGATTTTTAAAGGGAGGTAGAAGATGAAAGTAGTCGTTCCGTTGTCCGAACTTGCAGCCGTTTTAGAGGCGCACGGCGGCCCGAAAAAGCAGACGATTTACAAGTGGAAGAACGAAAACAAACTTCCCGGCAAGCTGATAGAGGACGGAGAACAGTTTGCCCTTGAAGTTGAGTTCAAGGAACTCGTTGACTGGATGATTGACCAGCTTCCGAGAGGCGGAAAGGGCGTAGTGGAAAGAGTGATTGAGGGCATTCCTCTTGAGGAATACCGCAGGGCAATCAGCGACCTGATGAAGGCAAAAGAGGAACTTGCCCGCAAAGAGGCGGAAATCAGCAGGCTGAAGGAAAGGGAAAGCAGGGCGCTGGCGCAGGCAGTAGAACTTGAAAAGCAGGTGAAGGAACTCGGCGGACAGATAAACGAACTCAAAGAGGAACTGAACGGCACTCTGAAAGAAGTAGAACGCCTCAAGCTGAAGCTGAAGCTCAAGGAACTTGAACCTGTTCTTTCAAAACTCTCTCAAGAAGAAAGAGAGAAGATACTGCAGGCTATTGCGGGGGAAGTTAAGTGAGAAGGCGGGGAACGGTAAGGGTCGTTGAGGTTGAGGATTTTCTGTCTGCGAAACTCAAAAGGACAGTCGCCCGCCTTTTCAAACAGAAAGCTTCTCTCTATCAGTGCGTATGCAGAGAGGTTTGCCGGGAAACCGGCGCCGGTTTCTTCGGATACTCAAAGGCTTTCGGAAAAGTGAAAGTTACGGTTGAAGTCCACAGCAGAAGTGAGGCAGAACAGATGGCTGAAAGGATAGAAAAAGCGTTCTGGGAAATACTGGAAAAGTGTAGAGGAAAGTAATGGCGGTGAAAGTGTTCCTGCGGGCAAGAAAGAAGGGAATTACAATCAGGGTGGAACCTGCGGGCAGGAAAGCCTGCTCCGGTCTCCGCCCGTCCCTCAAACGGGCCTTCGTTGACGACCTTCTTTCAGGCAGAGAATTTGCCTTCGGCATAGTAGAGGAAGAAGAACTGCCCGCCGTAGTGGAAGAAGTCAAGGAAGAACTGCACCGCCTGAAAGAGTGGTGTCTAACGGCAGGTGTCAAGGTTGCAGAGAGAAAAAAGAAAGCGGGGAAGTTATAGACCGGGTCCGAACCTCGGTCTTGGTCTCAATTCCGGCGACGGCGCCTTTCCCGTGATTACTTCGTAGAGAATGGCTATCCTTTCCCTCTTGCAAATTCCGAACACTTAAGGAAAATCAGGAAGTAGTCCGGGTCATCACATTCCACGTTGCTCAAGTCTATTTCGTATTCGTCGCTTGCAAGGATTTTCCCGTCCCTTATCGGATAGGCTGCTTTCGGTTCAAGATAGACGTCTGTGTTCACGGCAACCTCCTGTGCGTTTCTTTTGAATTTATGGCAGTTACTTTCTCAAGAAAAGCGGAATTTGGTGGGGTAGGAATAAAACTTACAGGCGTTTATAAAACCAGCGTTTATAGGGTACCATATTCTGCAGCAACTGGAGCCATAACAGCCTCTGCAATTAATAATGCAATAAGAGCTTGTAAATCGGCAGGCTATGATGGGGGAATTATAGTAAGTGCAAAAGACTGTGGAGATGGCATAGATATTGGTGATGCCTGTGCAGATGTAACTGTTGAATGTTATATAAAGGAATAAGAGTTTAAGGGAAGAGTCTATTTACTTCCTAACAATTAGACCGTTTACTATATCATAATTAGTGGAGTCAACCAATATTTTACTTACACTCTTAATTTCGGAATCAGTATCACCATTTAACGGATTTAAATAGACTATCTCTTTGTATATAAGGTTTCCATTTGGGTCATACAATCCATATATAACATAACCATAACCATCTGATTGGTAACAACCTGAAACATTGTAAACTTTATAGGTTTTAATTACTTTTGTTTGATAACCATCTAAAACATCAGTAACAGGTTGGCATATAAACGGTATAATCCATCCTCCTACATATCTCATTGTATAAAGGGTTGTGTGTCCCACTACACTACCGCTTGCTACACTACCAAATTCCGCTTTGTTAGATTTGTTAGAGCCTCACTTCCCTCTTAATAAACTCCGCCATAGCTTTTGTGTTTAATCCCGAAGACCCCGGAGAAAGTTCCTTTTTCTCAAAGGAAAAAAGATGGAATACCTCAAGTTTTGTAACATTTCCCTTTTCATCAGTATAAAGGCAGAAAAGTAAGGGAATCTCTCTTTTCAAGAGAGACGGCAAATGACGTTTCACCACAGAAAAAGCACCTTCTTTTTCTTTCAGGACTAAGACGGTCCCCACTATTTTGTCATCAACTTTAATAACCGCATCGGGACGGAACCTGCCTATCTTACCCTCTGTGATTTCCCAATCTGGAAATACTTCGGAAACTGCTTTCCGGAATTCCTTCAATATCTCTTCTAAGGTTTTTATTTCGGTTTCTTCCTGCAAGGCGTAATTTTCCAATACCTCTACGATAAACTGCGATAAGCTGCGCCCTTCTCTTTCAAGTTTTTTCTTACGCGCTCATAAAGTTCCTTTTTATCCTCAGGCAAGTAGAAATTAACTCTCATTTTTCCTCCAACAAGTTATACTTCAGAGGAACCACTCTGTCTTTTACGATGGTGTAACTCACTATTTCATTAGGAGTAGAAGAGTTGTAGTGGTAAGTTTCCCTACTTTCCACGAATTTTCCTGAAAAAGCCACCCTTCGGGAAAGTTTAGCCAAGGGGCTATCGTTTTTCAAATAAGCTTCCACTTCCTTTACTACGGCATCGGCGGGTTTTCCTCTTTTTATTCCTTCTGTAAGAAGTTTATTTACGCCAATAGCTGTCAAAGCTGCTGCTTTTGCTGCTGCTTTTCGGTCTTCCCGTTTCGCGAAATCATATGCACTCCGCAGATAGAGAACTCTAAAACAGCGAAATTCTTTCGTTCCTTTCGTATCTTTTAAGAGAACGCAAGGAACTTTATCTTCGTAAAAATTGAAAGAAATTTCCTGAAAAGGCGGGTCTGTTAGCGGAAAAACAACCTTTCCGTGAATAGCTTCACCTAACCTCTTTAAACTCGCAAGGTGACTGGAAAAATCAACGTCGTAGTAAACTGCTTCGGTTGTTTTGTCCTTATAATATCCCCACAAAAAGAAACCGCCTATTGCTGCAATAGTGGAAATAACTGCACTCAGTAAAACTACCTTCCTAACATCCATCTAAACCTCCTGCTTATCTGCTCGTCAGACTCTACCGCCCACTTCAGGTCTTCCGAACCGGTAAGAATAAAAGCCGTCCTGCTTTGATTATAGAGACTTTTCAGTGCGTTTAGAACTTCCTTCTGCCCTCTGCCCGAAAGCAGGCGGTCAAAGTCTTTGAATATGAGGACTTCCACTTTAAGAACCTCAAGGTAGTGCAGAACGAACTTTTCAAGGTCGCAGAGGCGGGCAGACTTCGGAACCACGAGGTAAAGGTCGTCCCTAAGTATCGTTTCAAGAACGGCAAGCAGGAGCGCTTTTGCAGAGGATTTTTCGGGACACTGCACCAGAAGGACGGGAACGCCCCTGTCGTCGTCCTCAAGTTCGTCTTCAGAGGGAAAGGTGGAAAGGAAAAACTCCTCCGCCACCTTTCCGGAATTCTGCCCGCAGAAAATCAGTCCCCTGTCAAAGTTCCCTTTCGGCATCTTCCAGAACGCTTCCAGTTCCGCCGCTTCCACTACGCAGCCCCCTTTTCTGCTTTCTGAAGAACCACCGAATTGAGTATAACTTCCGCAAGAGGCGTAAGAGAATAGTAGGACCTGTTGCCCTCTCTCCTCTTTGAAACGAGGCCTGCAAGCTCAAGGACTTTTAGTCCCTGCGAGGCGTTAGCCTGAAACAGGTTGAGGGCTTCCACCACGTCGGACACGTTGGCTTCTCCCCGCTCCTTCAGATACAATAGAATTGCAAGCCTTCTTTCGTTAGCAAGGGCTGAAAAGACGTCTTTCAGCCTTGAAAGGGTCATCTCGCACCTCCTGTGAGTGTGAGTAGGTTCAGGCAGATTTCCGTCAGCAGAAGAACGGCGAACAGCAGGAGCGTTACCCACAGCGCTCCTGCTCCTCTACGAACGACTTCCATTTTCCTTCCCCCTCGTCAAAGTATTCAATCTTCAGAGGCAGGGCTTTTCTTATCTTCCCCCTGCCCGCATACTGCTTGATGAGGCGGTACTGCACGCCGTCAATCTCGGCGCGCCTTGCTTCCATGTAGTCGGAAACGTGAAAGCACTCTGCGTTCTGCAAAATCCTCAAGAGTTCTTCTCTCGTAGGCATTATTCTTCCCCCCTTGTCTTAACCAGAGTTTTAACGGCGGAAAGCCATTCCTTTTTCAGCTCCTCATTTGCCTCGCCGAAGTAGTGAATTTTGTCGTAGGGAACCGCTATTACGTAAGGACACTCTTTAAAGAGTGTGAACTCTCTTTTCTCTCCGACATCCCTGAACAACAGGGGATATTCAACCTCAACAAAGCGGTGGTCTTTAACCTTCAGAATTCCCGCTATCCTTCCGAACTTGGCAACGACTACGCAGACGGCAGAAAAACATCCTTCGCAGATAGGAACGCCGTTTTCTGCTTCAAACACGGCGTTTTTACAGAAGATACACTTAACCATCTCATTTCCCTCCCTTCGGTAATCTTCCCACGTACACTTTGCCGTTTTCTGCAACGAAAGTCGGCGTTGCAGTAAGACCTAACTTGATAAGTTCCTTGCTGACCTCTTTCTCAAGGGAAACGGCCTTTTCAGAGGGACTGCACTTCGGCAGTTTTCCGGTAAACCACTCTTTAACGACCTGCGTCATCGGTTCCTTTCGGGCTTTTTCTATCAGGCAGGCGTTTTCTTTTTCTGACGCTTTTCCGTGAACGTTGAGGGGAACGAGAACGAGGTCGTATTTCTTCATCAGTTCCTTCATTCTTCCCGATTGAACGCCCCTCTTGCAGAAAGGACAGAAAGCGTCAAATATCACGTAGAGTTTAGGCTTGCCCGTTTCGGGATACTTGACGCCGTAGTCCTGCAGTTTTTTAACGGCGGACTTGAACTCTGCAAGTTCCTCTTTTGAGAGGGGAACGACCTTGACGCTTGAAGCGCTGATTACGGGCATAAAGCGGTGGTCTTTAAACTCCCACGGACTTGCAAAGAAAAGGTTCCCCACCTTGTAGAGAGTTATCTTCCTCTCTATTCTTCCCTGCCTGACCGTTCCTTCGTAAACGGCAACCTTTGCGGTAAACTCGTCAACTTTCCGGAAAGTGACTGTCCTTCCGGACGGGCCGTTTGCGGTAATTTCTTTCGGGGCAGGATTGGACAGCCTGGCAAGGTGCTGGGCAGAACTGCTTGAACAGGCAGCAACTGCAAGAGAGGCTGCTGCTAAAAGTAAGAGAGTTCTCATTGTTTACCTCCTCTTAAAAGTCCTAAACCGAACAATATTCCGGCAAGGGATTTCTTTACCTGGTAAGGCAGGGATTCCCATCTGATTTCCTTACCGAACCTGCCGGGATAGTCTCTAACCAGAAAACTTTGAAAGTGCTTTTTTGTTAAGTAAAAAACCACTCCGTCGCTTGAATGAGGCGTAATTCCGTTATCCAGATAGTTGCACCTTTCCTCAAGAAACTTTCTGCTTTCGTCCACCTCCACGATGATGGTGTACTTATCCCCTTCCCCGAACTTTAATTCCGTATCGTCAAGTATCATCAGAACTTTCTTTTCTGCGTCGTTTATGGCTCTCTCAATAAACTTTTTGGCCTTTTTGCTGAGGACGTACCTGCCGTTCTGCGGGGTCAGGTAGCCGTTTCCTACCGCCTGCCTGACTATCGTTTCTGCAAGGAAGTACTTTTGTTTTGTTCTCTTCCTGTTAATCTTTCTGCTGGCTATCTGCATTGCCGTTTCAAGAACGTGTCCCCTTGAGTAGCTCTGCCTGACGGGAAGTTTCAGTATCAGCTCCTTGACGAGGTTCATTCCCCCGTATTTTTCAAACCTTGCCTTATCCCTGCGCCTTTTGATTTCCGGTCTCATTTCTTCCCTCCGGTCGTCCTACTGGGAATTCAACAGGAAACTCCTGCTTTAATCCTGTTCCGTACTTTCCGCACGCTTCTTTGGTAAAAAGAGGAATGCCTAAGTCCGAACAGAAGTCCTTTAACTTTTCTATCCACTTTGGTAAGTTGAAAGAGTAGTTTTTCTTGAGTTTTTTATTCAAACTTCCCGTCTCAGGTCCTACGATAATCCAGCCGAACTTTTCAAGGAACGGAACGGTTTCGGGAGTAACCACGTCCTCGTGAACAGGTTCAATAGAAACGAAACACTGTTCAGCAGGCGGGACATCGTATTTACCGAAAAGTCTTTCTGCCCGCTTTACAAGAGAAAGCGTATCTGTTGCGCTTATTCCCAACCACACGTTTTCAGGAAGCGGTTGAGGGAAATTCCTGTAAACTTCCGGTGCCTTGGTAAGAAAGAGAAACACTTTTTCCTTTTCCGTTGTTATTCTTTCAAAGACTTTATCTATCCACTCTTGCTTCCAAAAGGCTACGTCGGACATTGAGTTAACGAAAACTATTTTTTCTTTCTTTCCGAACCTTCTCCCGAAATTTGCGGGCAGAAAAACAGGCTGAAAAAGACGGAGCTTTTCAGCCTCTTCCTGAGAAAGGTTGTTTTTTCTTGCAACGTTGCGGTAGAATCTACCCGCAAACCTTCTCGCATAGCAGAACGGACAATTATGCAAACATCCCCAGACGGGGTTCCAGACCGCATCGCACCAGTCAATTTTGGTAGGCATAGTTACTTCCCCTTCCTTCTCTTTTTCCCCTTCTTCAAAGACCTGAAAAATCCGTCCAGCCACTTACGGCAGTATGCGTAATCGCCTTCTTGCAAGGCTTTCCGAACCTTTTCGTCGCCGTTCTTCTCTATCACGGCTACCTGCTTGTCCGTGAGGGGCTGGCTGTTCTTCTGCTTTTCAAGTTTCTTCCTTGCCTTCGTAATCCAGTCGGAAAGCTTCTTCTTTGAGGTGAGAGCTGCGCCGTCTATCTCTTCGCCTAACCTCTCTGCTAACCTGCGGGCAAATTCAAGCTGTTTCTCGGTAGGCGTGTCGTCTTTCTTCTCTGTTAGCAGGGGCAGCAGGTTTCTCACTTTCTCAACCGTCTCAAGAACGGGCTTGCGCCAGTCAAGCTTTCCCTGCTCTACAAGGTCAAGCTGCTTTTCCATCTCGGCGGTCAGCTCTGGGGAAAGCATCCAGGGATGTTTCTCTTCAAGGAACTGAATCACCTGAAAAGCGGTGTCTGTGGGCAGGATTTTCCCCTGCTTGACGACGACGTATTTCCTTTTCTTGAGGGTTTTCACGGTTGAAGCGTAGGTTGACGGACGCCCGACTCCCGTCTTTTCCATCCACTTGACGATAGAACCTTCGGAATAACGGGACGGCGGTTTGGTTTTGTCTTCTTTCAGCCCTACTTCTGCCCGCAGAAGTTCGCCTGCTTGTAGGTCAGGCAGAATTCCCTCTCCGTCCTCTTCCACCTCTGCGTCGTAAACTTTCCGCCAGCCTTCAAAGACGAGAGTCTTTCCCTTTGCCGTGAACTTCGTCCCCAAGCCGTTCTGAAGAACGACGGTCTGAACGTTCCAAACAGCTTCTTTCATCTGGCTTGCAAGCGTTCTTTTCCAGATGAGAGAGTAGAGTTTCAATTGCTGAGGCGTGAGCTTGTCCTTCAGGGCTTCTGGTGAGCCTTCTGGGGTGAGCTTGGTAGGTCTGATTGCCTCGTGGGCGTCCTGAGCGCCAGACTTTGCCTTGTAGGAATGAGGCTTTTCGGGCAGGTATTCCCTGCCGTAGAGTCTCGGAATGAGGCTTCTCAAAAAGCCGACGGCTTCTTCAGAAAGCCTGGGGGAGTCCGAACGGTGGTAGGTGATGTATCCGTTCTCAAATAACTGCTGGGCTACCTGCATAGTGAA
>Ga0256843_1000371_pt1 | contig 38740 bp, 52 predicted proteins | sample AlvinellametaG_FD_191572 | JGI IMG/M metagenome (GOLD analysis project Ga0256843, IMG submission 191572) | Pompeii worm associated microbial communities from hydrothermal vent at the East Pacific Rise, Pacific Ocean - Alvinella | ecosystem: Host-associated > Annelida > Integument > Unclassified ...
CTTTTCATTTGAAAATGGTCTTGAGGGTATAAGAAATGTAAATTCAAAAGGTTCATTTGCTGAGATTTCAGCTGGTGTTGCAAAGATTTCATTGAAAGCTACGCTATTACTAAATACAAAAGCATGGGAAATGTTAAAAGATGCTAAACTGCAAAAAGATATAGATATTGAAATAAAACTTGAAAATGCAGCAGGTGAAACACTTGAGTTTATAATGCCTAGAGGTGTTATAACACCGGCAGATTTTAAAATTGAAGCACCAGGTGTAGTTAAAGTTGAACTTGAATATAAGCCTTTTTCTGACGGATCGTTGACATCTATTACTGCAATTCTTAAAACAATGCAACAGTAAAAACTAAGTATGTAGGGTAAAACCTACTTACTTATATTTCTAGTTACAAATCCTGAAAAAGATGTGTCTTTATCTTTGTAATCCATGTATTTATATATAGGTATTAATTGTGATCTGCAGTTTATGTGTCTTGGAGGCTTGTTTGGAACTTTTGATCTATCAGTTATGGCATAAAAAACATTATGTAGTGACCTACATAAATCAGTTGTTCTATCATCCAAAACAGCTACACTCAAAAATCCTATAAGATCGTCTCCATAATCAAGTTTATCTCTAAATTTCTCTACTTCTATTTTTGTAGCCGTATTTACAACATGACTTATATTTCGTATTAGCTTAAATTTTAAAGCCTTATACTCATCTTTATCTGCAAGTCCAACTTCTTTATTATATCTTTGAATATTTGCTTTTACTATATCATCAGGATTATACCCAAAGTAATCAATGTCTTTTAATTTAACATCACCTACGCGCACACCGCTTCCACTTACAGACTGTTTAATGCTATTGGTTATATCTTTGTCTATCTCAATTATTAAAGCCGTTAAAACTGCTGCTGTGATTAAATTTCCTTCTTCTATACCTTTAAGTATATCTAAATACTTATTGTTATCATTGTATAGAAGAAGTTCATCCGCTATATTGCTATCTAAAACATCATAAAAACTCATAGCCCTGCCTTATTAAACTGATCATTCTTTTTATTTTTTATGCTTAGTAAATCATCACTGCTTTGTGCTCCAAACTCTCTTATAAGTCTCTGTTCTTCTTCATCAAGCTCTTTTTTAACCTCTTCATTGTCAAAATCAGGCAAAACAGACGCTCTTTTAAGTTTATCCCACAGTATATCTTTCGTTATCTGACCGGCAACTTCCATTTTTGATAGTGCAATAACCATGTTTGCATCCTGCAAGTCTTCTTCAAAGTCTTTCGATAATATAACCTCGGCATCCACTTTCGATCCTGTATAGTCATTGTAAGCATCTATAATATGATAAAGTGCTATTGATAATGATGATGCAATCTCTACTAAAAACAATGAATTTAATTGAGATGTAATACTTACCTCTTTTGCAGTTTTTGCAGTATTTGAAAAATTTACCGAGAAATTCTTCATATATTCCTCTGAATTTTCTATATCTTGCATAATAGACGATATAGATTTACCTTCAAGCTCAACCCATTTAAAATCCTCTTCTATTTTTGAGTCGAATGTAAGAGCTTTGTTTGTTCCTACCGTAATTGTCTTCTTCTTAACTTCGGTGCCATCATAGCTATCAGTAACAGTCTCATAATCATCAAGATTTGCACCTGTATGAAGCACAGGAACAGGACCTCCTGCCGTCATAAGAATATTATCAAGAGATGATAGTTTGTTCATATGTGCTATATTCTCCTGAGCCAAATCAAGCAATGGTATATCACATTTAAATTTTCCTTCATTTTCAGATGAAAAGATAGGAAATATAGGAATATATCCCAGTTTATTGTTCCAAGTTACGTTTTTATTACCATTTATTTCAAGATAACATTCATCATTTGTAAGAACATAATGACCTTTAACGATATCTTTCTTAAAAAAGTTTTGTGAAGATCTAACTTCAATATCAACCTCTATTACAACAAGTTCAAGCGTTTCCACACCATCCTTTATATCAAAAATTTTATTGATAAGCTGCTCCCTCTCAACCATTCTTAGAAAAGGTATCCCAGTATCTGTTGCATCAACCCAAATGAAAGACACACCGTCTCTCATAGAGTTTCTAGCTACTGAATGAAGAAACTTATTTAAATCATTTCCTTCACCGTCTACATTGTTTAGAAACTCTTTAAATTTTTCATCATCATTGTGTTTTATTGTTACATCCTTTTTAAATAGTTTGTTAGTAAGATCGTTGATAGATTTCTTAAAATAGTTATGAAAACGTATTGTTTTAGCCCTTGTTTCATAATCTTCATCTTCTTCAAGATTCCATTTTCTAAGATGTTCTTTATAGTTCTTCTTCATGCCTTTAACACCATCAAATGCATCTCTAACTATCCTAAGGTAAGGATAAATCTCTGTATAATCGCTGTCTCTTGTATTTATTCCGCTGTAATCCATGTTATCTACCCTCTAATTTTAGTATTTTTAGCTCTGTTTTTGTTGTATCAACAATGTAAGGCTCTATAAGTTTCCTTGCTATAACAGAAAAAGCATCGATAGTGGTATATTTCCCATAATTATTAAAGTATTCTTTCTCCATAACTGCAAGCTTTTTTCTTTTAAGATCAATTCTCTCATTTTCTCTTTTAAGGAACATATCTTTTCTTTGCAGCATATCCTGTATAAGATGCGCTATAAACTTTTTAACATTTTCAGGAACATCTGTTTGACCAAGTCTAGGAAACTGTAATCTACATCCTTCGGTCTTTTCTCCCTTATATATAAAAAGAGTGTCAAATACAGATGTGGCAGAAATAATTATATTTGACAAATCATCATCTGATATATCTGATATAATATCTTCATTCAGAAAAAAATCTGTCGAATATATATTTTTAATATATTCAACAGATGTGTAGCTATCTGCAATATCGCAATTACTTCCATCATACACTACCATTTTGGAACCTCTCAGCCGCCTTTTTAAATATCAAACATTCTTTTAACGTATCGAATGAATATTCAGGATCTCCAACATATACATACATACCATCGATAAGTCTAATGCCAGCCGGATCTGTTTTTTCGTGCATTTTACCCAAAGGAATATCTTTTCTAAATAGTTTTTCGGCAACTTCTACCGGAGATAAATCCCCAAACTCTTTCTCAAACATCTCATCCTCTTTTAGCTGCTCTTGCTTTGCATCTCTTATAAAATCGTTTTTTGCATTTTCAATATCTTCTTTTGATGACTTTTTAATAGCATTATCAACTCCTTCATCCTTATCTATATCAGGCTTAAACATTTTCTTCTTTCTAATGTCAAAATCATCTTTATCAATCTCTTTTGGAGATCTTATAATAAGCAAGTCATCGTTTACCCTGTTTGGATATATACCAAGACTTGCTAAATAATTAGCATATGCCTCAAAAACATCTACTTTTTTTCTACTTTTTGCCGTAATAAGATTATCAGACAAAAAAGAAAGAACCTCGTTGTAATCTAAATTTGAAAAGTTTATATCTTTATCCATACTCACACCTCTTTTTATTGTATTATACCATATTTTTTCATATTTTGTATCCTTTCCTGCCTGTTTTTTAGATTTTCTATTATTTTTTTTCTTTTTTCTCTTGTAAGCTTTTGTCTATGTCTGTAATCTTTACTATATCTGTTTTTATATTTTCTTTTAAGATATACAGGATCAGAGTCTCCAAACTTCTTAAATGCATCCGCTATAGTAAATTCATTTGCTGCAACAATTTCTCCAAAAAATAAATCAAACTCTCTATTTAGATGTGAAAAATCACTTGATTTAACGCCCCAAATCGTTTGACCTTCAAACTTAAATGTAACAAACATATCTGACTGTGATAATATTTTAGCAAAAAGATCTGATTTTATATAAAAGAAACCGTGTATATTATTTGCACCTTCAACAATCAGATCTGTTGGAAGAATGCATTTTGTTTTTGGAGAAAAAAGGTATCCTGTATTGTATGTTTTCTTATATTCATCAAATAAATCTCTGTAATCAAGCTGAATATGAGACATACCGAATCTAAGGTAATGTCTCACTGCAAGTTCTATATATAGCTCTCTTGTTATTATTGTGTTATCTATATCTACAACCCATTTACCGTGATTGTCCTTGAAGCGTGAAATTGTAAAATCTCCCTTATACATAACCTATCCTCTCTGCCCAGTCAACAAGTCTGTAAGTGATTGACCACAAATCCTTATCCATACTAATATCTTTTTCCTCTGAACATAAATAATGATTTGTGTTTGCAGTAACAACACCTTTGTATCCAAAACGTTTTAAAACATGGTATAATTCAGGAGATTTAATACGATAAATCCTTTTGTAATTGTCAATATTGCCCAATTTAGCGTCAATGACGGATAAGACGTGCTTATTTTTTATGTTTTTTACAGAAACATTTGCTAATATAAGCTTTTCAAATAATATTTCTGTCTTTTTCTGCTTTGTAGTCGCTTTTGAGTAAAAACTCCTTGCCTTTATTTCAAGATCAAGGAAATAATTAAAACTTATTTTCATGATACACCTCCTTATTTAAAATATATATCGTCAAGATCTTCTTCTACGTCACTTGTTTTATTTATGTAAGAAAACACCGGACCATCATACTTCTTTTTAAGTCTTTTGTATGTAGTAACTTTATGCTCCATAATTTTTATTGATCCTTTGCAAGTTTCTCCAAAGTAAATTTTAAGCTTTCTTGCAAGAACAGCACCTTTTGTATTTTCTCTGGTATTTGCAGTATCTGCAAGCTGATTATGAAGTATTTTAAGGTTTTTATTAGATATTATACCTTTAGACATCTCCAAAGAAACCTCTCTTAAAAGCGTTTTAAACCCTGTTTCAGACAATAAATCATAATCATTGTCTGCAAACTCTCTGGCATCAATAAGAGCCATTTCAAGACCTTCAAAATCACCTCTATTTAAGAAATCTGATAACATTTCTATTCTTGATGATGTAGCAGACGATATAGCATCTTTTGCGTCATTTCTAATAGCCGTTGATGCTAACTCTTGATTGTAATCATAATTTACAAGCTGTGCAACAAAAGGCTCAACCTCAGCATCAAGCTCTTTTATAAAATCAGATATGCTTATTCCAAACTTTCTCATAACCAATATATCAAGTTTTTCTGTTGCAGTTGGTATCACTGTAAATCTACGATCCTCTTTTGATATATGTATTGGAGCTGAGTTATTTGATGACAGAATAACATTAAAGAAGTTATTCGACTCATACATACCTCCTTGTTTAACATTAATTATCATTGATGGATCTGTTATATATGCTTTTAACCTATCCGCAGACGCCGAAGATCTTTCATACTCTGTTTTTACTTCATTAAAACTAACAAAAAGTCTATTTTCTAATGTATTGTTCCAGTCTTTATTGAGTATCTGTGAGTTTGCAATTGTAAGATACTTTCCGTACATTTTGCCCAATACATTTTCTACTAATACACCTTTTCCTGTTCCCTCTGTAGCACCTTTAAATAATATTGCTACCCTTGTTTTTTGCAGCGTTATAAACCCGGTAGCAATCCAATTTAGAACATATTTCATCATTTCTTTGTCACTATTTGTAACACTTTCCAAAAGAGTTTCTATCATTGGAAATTCTTTTAACATTCTAAAATCAGTTTTGAGCTCAGGATCTCTTCTTTTTCTATATGAAAGGAGATTATTACCTTCATCACTAAATGCGTTAATGACTTTTCTTCCATTCTCTTCATATATAGCATCTTTATGTGGATCAAAATTTGTCAAAAAAGTTGGAAGCATATATTTAATAGTATCATAGTCAGCCTTCTTTAAACTTCTTCCAGTGAATTCTCTAAATTCTTCGGCAACAGCCTCCTTAATTACCCTTGTAAGGCTTTCTGGCTTTGAAAGATGAGACATAACACCTGTCTTATTGTTTTTATCGAAGAACTGCTCTCTGTCTATATCGTAAGCTATAATCCTATCTTTATCTTTATTTATACAATTTGTCTCCCTTATTCTCTTTGCTATAGTGTTGAAGAAAAAACTCTTGTTATCATTCAACTCATCAATACCTTCGGACTTTTTTTTCTCAGTAATTTCAATTTTATCAATATCATTTTTCATATCTATTCCCTCCGGTATTAAAGTGTTGTTTTTGATAGTTTAGCTATCTCTCTAGCAAGATATAAAATTATATCGTCATCATCTAATCCTTCATCTATCAATTTGTTTTGTATCTGATTCAATCTGTTAATGTTTTTTTTAATTGTATCGATAAACAGCTTTGTTCTTATACCGAATATTATTGAAGATGTCTTATATTTATAAATAAGAACTCCTAACATATTTCTGTCAGGAGCAGGCAATAAAAGATTATTTATCTCAATCTTCAATATCTCATCTGTCTTTTTTGTCTTATCGTAAATTTTACAAGACTCAGCTTGCTCTTTCACTGATAAAATACTCAATCTCTCTAACTCGTTAAAATCTATTCCGTTGTTTTTCATATCTATTACCTCTCTGTAATTTTTTTATCAAATCAGCCAAAAATGGGAACCGCTTACATGACTATATATGTATTTTAAAAATTTTCGGACTTTTTTTTACGATTATACCATAAAAATTAAAAAACTTTTACACCTAATTCACTTTTTTTTGAAGTTTTAATGTAAATATTGTTAGGAAATGTTATTTTTCCGTTAGTGTCAACGTAAAAAGATGTAACTCCTGGATCTTGATACGGTAAAGACAAAGATTTAGAAAATTCATCATACCCCTTTATAGAATTTCCGATAATAAGTTCATCTGAAATAAAGTGTTGATGAAAATGGCCTATAAGCATAGTGTCAAACGGCTTATTTGCTGCAACTGCTGTTTGTTGCTTCTTTGCTATACCTCTTTTGATAGGAACTTGTATTCCACCTATCCCCCCACCCCCTCTAAAGGAGTCTCCATGCTCTAGTCTAAAAACCCTTCCATTTATAGAAAAGTTTATAAAATCTGCTTTGTCTATACTGAATATCACATCTTTGTTATCAATATATCTCTTTTGCAGTTGTTTATATAACAAATATTCTAAAGAGTCATTAACCCTGCCTTTTGTTTTTACACGATATTTTTCCATACGACCGTGATTTCCTGTTACAGCCGGGATATATACTTTTCCGAATGAATTTAATACCTTTTTAATCTGCACATCAAGTATATCAATAAGATCCATAACCTGCGATACCGGAGACAGATCATTAAATTCTGCAAGATCATGCAAATTACCTGTTATCATATCTCCTCCAAAAGGCATAACACATCCGTGCATATTATATTTAGACAAATCATTAATTGATGTATCTATAAACTTATCTACTGCATAATTTATTCTTTCCTTTGCTATATCACTATTGTAATCATTGTCAACTCCAGTTTCTTCTGACTTAACAACTTCACCCATATGAATATCAGTCAAAAACAATACAGGAACCAAAACTTTGTTATCTGAAAACTCTCTAACTGATATATCAATATTGTCATTTCTGTATTTTAAAACCCCAACGACTCTGTCGATATACTCATATACAGTATCAACACTTTCAAGCTTCCTTTCAAGGTCGCGGTTGATTTTTTCAAGCGTCTTCACTTTTTTCTGAGTGTCCCAGTCTGACTTCTTTGTATTTAGTTTAGCCTTGTAATATCTTATCTGAACAGACTGAGATGTATTTCTAAGGTTAAAATACTTATTTATATCTGACCAACTACCTCCGGATGAAAAGATTTTATCGCAAATCCTGATAATCTCAACGTCATCCAACTCGTAATGTTTACCGCTTTTATTTTTTTTACCCATATTTTACCACTCCAAAATCATATCTTGTAATGTCTTCATCTCAACTCTTTTACCAACCTTTACAGGCTCAGCCAGAAACATCTCTTTCTCAAGTGATGTTAGATTTGCATCCGATGTAATTATATGTTTATCTCCGTCATTGTCTGTAAACATATATACATTATCACATAAAGCCATACTGTATATCAGTAAAAATATTAAATAATAAATTCTCATTTCAACACCCCGTCTTTAACTTCTATAGCTTTTTGCATCAACTTACTAACCTTCTTAAACTTTGTTAGTATATCATCATCGTCATCTCTTGCAATTGCAGCATAACAAGAAACAACAGATCCTCCTGCCTTTTCAACCATAACACCAATCAAATCAATTTTAGGCGCAATCTCAACACTCTTTTTAAACAGCTCAAATTGCAAGTCATCCATATTAACAATAAATACAGGTGTCATAACTTTCTCACATCTAAAAAGATTATGTCTCTGGTCTATCGCATAGTTTTGTATAAGACCAACGTTATCTATTTCGAACACGTGTTTTATAACCGGTCCAGGAAAACAAACTTTATTCATTTTTTTAACCTCCTTTTTTTTATTTCATCTCTGTTATAGTATCGTATTTTAAAAATCATACAATCTTTAAGTTAAATTTATGTAAATTTACTCTAAAATTTAAAATATCATTCTCTGTATAGTAAAAACTATCATTAAGTAAATCCTTTTTTTTTCTATTTTTTGGGTCTAACAGATACTGAAAAAAATCACGGCTCTCTAATACTCTTTTAAGTTCACTTATATTTTCGTCTATTGTTCTTATTATTATACCGTTTACTGCATATATTCCTTTTGGTATTATCTTAGCTGTTATTCTTGTATCATCTATCTTTGCCGAAGGTGGTATGCATATCTCATCATATTCATGACTATCTAATGCTCCTTCTTTCTTATATTTATAAAAAGGCTTGTATTTATCATTATTTTCAGGGAAATTCTTTCTGCCATTTTCAAGATATTCATAAAGGCAAGGGTCTTTAAATAAAATTTGTTCTTTTGTTTTTGGGATTATAAACTCTTTGTTACTTATAATTATTTTTCGGTATGGATATATTAATTTTTTGCCTATATATATATTTTCTTTTCTAATAGACTCGGCTTCAAGAAGATGCTCTGGATGCATACTGAACTTTTGGAGATATGTGTTTTTAACAAATAAATACCAAGAGCCTGGGATTGTTGCAGCCAAGGAATGTTTAATAAATGCTTTTAGTGGCAATGTGTTAGATATGCTAGAACGTCTATTCATACGGCTATTTCCTGCTTGTATTGGGATGCAATTATTTTATGGTATAATTGATGTAGATGGTGGAGCTCTGTGCTTTTTCAGGATGATTTGGGTTGATATAAACATATATCCACTCATCTGACAATATATTATATCATATTTTACTGTTTTTTCATAGTAATATTCAATAAAAACAACACGCATAAACTTTAGTCTTATACTATCAAAGTTTTTATCACTTTAGTCCCGATACTATTTTTTAGGGCTTTTTAGCGTTTTTTGATGATTTTAGGCTGTTTTTTTATTACCCTAAGTGGCTTCCAACCCTTTTTCCAACCTTTCCAACCTTTTTTCCAACCCCTTTCCAACCCTTCCAGGCTCGATATGAATGGGCTTCCAACCCTTCCAACCCTTTTTGGCTATACTATATATATATTTATTTTTTATTATCATGACTATATTCCTTTTATATTTATATTTCTATAGAGTATAGTAGTTAAGGGTTGGAAGGGTTGGAGAGCCGATGCCCCAGGGGCTAGAGGGGTTGGAAGAAGGGTTGGAGAAGGGTTGGAGAATTTGCCAAAAAGGTTGGAAAACTCAAAAAATGGCAAAAATCATTAAAAAAAACGCAAAAAATTGAGTGAAAATTGAGTGATCTTGATTTTTCATTTTTGGCTGCTTTGGTCCCTTTACTATCAAAAAATATAGGATCTTCTAAAAAGTGGAAGAAAAAAAACAAAACTTGCCACTCCTAAGCGCTTAAACAACTTTATTTGTAAAAACTGCCTAATTTTTAAGCAACTTTTTGCCTAAAAAATAAGCATAAACCCTTCCCCCACCCCCCTCAACAAGATTAAAAAGATTTTGTAAATCATTTTCATTTTCATTTTTCCTCCCATTTAATCAACAAAATATCATATTTTATATCCCCAAAAAAACCCGTCAAAATGCCCATATAATCGAGCCATTGGGCAATTAAATATGATGTTTTAATTATCATCTAAACAAACAATTTTAAACACACAAATCAAGAAAACACACAAATCAAGAAAACACACAAAACTAAACAAGACAATATTTATCTTAAAATTGCCTATTTTTTAAGCAGTTTTGTGTTTACAATAAATCTTAAACTAATTTTAATTTATTTTTTTAAGCTTACTTTAAGAAACATCACGCATTCATTCACACTGTTTAATAAAATGATATATTTTGAGTTTTGTAAATTGTTTGTTTAGATAATATAAATATAATATTTAATGAATGATTTTGACAAAATATTATATTTTGGGTAAAATAAATGTATTTTTTTATCATTTATGGCTGATTTTTGTTCCTATAACATATATAGACAAACAGGATGGAGCTATGTTTTATTTTGATTTTGTGAGGATTGTGATATTTGAATTTGAACGGTTTATATTTTCTGATACAAAAAGAGCATTGAGCTTTTGGAGAATGTTTTTAGCAAATGGTATCATGACGATGCATATATCTAAATATATGTTTATTTTTCTAAAATTGATGCTATTTAATATCAATCAATCCTACTTGAAACTAAAATATATCTTGATACAAACAGAGTTAGCTGAGGTATGATGTCTGTTGCTAAATTACTTGCTTCCAGAAAAAATTTTCCCGTTTTTTGCATGTTGGCTCCTGGGGATTTTTTTTAAAAAATAAAAAAAACAAAAATTGCAGAAAATAACTACTCCAAAAAAAACTTTAAAATTTCTTTTTTAAAAAACCAAAAAGTTAAAAAACTACGGTATAATATAGGCAGCGAAACAGGGAAAACCTGGCAACGCCACCCCTTAAAAATATAACGGGGACAGGCGAAAAAACGTCCGTTTTTTTTCTGTTTTGCTATATAGTTATGAGCGCAACTTAAAGAGCTCAAAAAAAATTACAGAGAGGTAAAGAGACATGGAAAAGGTAACAGTTGTAAGAGAGGTAATTGGAACAGAGAGCAACAAGCTAAACGTAACGCTAAAGGTAAAGATAGGGGCTAATATTATATTCGAGGCTGAAAATAGTATAGTGAAAAGGAGCAATATAATTGAGCGTGTTTTTTATAGTTTAACCGATTTTAAGCTTCGTGATTATGTTCGGTATACAGATAGAAGCAATGTTTATGAAAAAGGTGAATTTTATGTTATAACAAATGCCGGCTGTAAGCTATCTATAACACAAAAAAAGGAAAATATAGATGTAACGGAAGAGGACAGCGCCGGCATAATTGCGGCAGATATATCTAGAGTAAAAGAGCTAATTCGAACTATAGAAGAGCTTGCTAAACAAAACAAGAAAGAGATTTTAAAAGTTTAATTAAGGCGCCCGGCATAAAGCCGGGCTTGATAGATTTTAAAAAATATGAAAGAGGTAAAGTTGATAATGTAAATATTGTTCTTGCTAAATGCTTAGATAGAGACGAGGTTATTACTTTAGGGGCCGATGATGTTTTTGTTGTGGATGGTAACAAGCTCTTCAATTTTGTCTATAATTACAAGCATGGCAAGAAGATGCTACAGGTGTACACTATAGAGGAGCTGGAGGATCTTGAAGATGAGTTTTCAAGTTTTTTTGTTGCCTGGAGAGTTGTTGAGATGGAGGTGTAAAATGATGGTTTTGGTTTATTTTATTGCCATGTTTATTTTGGCGTTTTGGTTGTTCAGCGTTTAGTATGTGCCCGGAGATTTCCAGGGCTTGATAGATTTTAAAAAATATGAAAGAGGTAAAGAAACATACGCTGCTTGTTAGCCAGTATCTTATTTAAGGGCGACATGGAAAAAAATCCATGTCGCCCTTTTTTTATGTCTTTATATTCGAAGCAATAAAGACCTCCCCCCTATATCCAAAAAAAATATCAAAATGGGGGCGGGCGCGGTGGTATCTTCACATAGTTTTTGCATAATTTTCTAACTTCCAACCATTTTTCCAACCTTTTTGGCAAATTCTCCAACACATTTCCAACCATTCCAGGCTCGATATGAAGGGCTTTCCAACCCTTCCAACCCTAAAATACAATACTCTATATATTTTATTGTTATATCACTTATTATACTTACTCTATATATTTTCAAAATCTTCCAGTATTAATAAAAAAGGTTGGAAGGGTTGGAGAGCCGATGCCACAGTGGCTAGATGGGTTGGAAGAGGGTTGGAAAAAAGGTTGGAAGCTTTAAAAAAAGGTTGGAATGATAATTTTTATCAACTAAAATAAATTATTAAGTATATCACAATTAACTTTGTTTTTTAGATTTTTTATGGTATAATTGATTTTGTAAAAATAAAAAACAGAGAGGTAAAAATATGTTTAAAGAAATATTAGAGCTATTATCATCAACGTTAGATGAAACAACTCTTAAGAAAGTTAAGGACGATCTTGAAAAGAAAGAGTTAGAATATGTAAAGCTACAATCAAAAGTTTCATTAAATGATGATGATAAAAAAAGTTTAAATGATGAAAATTCAACGCTAAAAGATAATCTTGACAGCACACTAAAAAAACTTGGTGTAAAATCTATCGATGAAGTTGATGATCGCATAAGTAAACTACTTGGAGATGATGATACATTAAAAAAAGATTATGAAACAATCAAACAGCAGCTCGAAAAGAAAACAGAGGAGTATGAAGCAAAACTAAAAGAAAAGGATCAAGAAGTTATAAATATGCAACTTGACCTTCAACTTGAGAAAGAACTGTCAGGAGTTGAACTTGCATCCGATGTGGCAAAAGACTTTTTTTTATCTAAAATCAAAGACGGTCTAAATCTAACAGATGATAACTCTTTACAATACAGAGATGCAAACGGAAAGCTTGTTATCAATGAAAAAACAGGAAAGCCTATATCTATCCAGGAAAAAATAGATATGCTTAAAACAGATGAGTCATTCTCATTTCTTTTTAAGCAGCAGTCTAATCAAGGTTCTGGTAAAAAGGTTAATATTGATTTGATACAAGATGGTAAAGCAAAGTTATCTGGAAGCTTTGAAGATATTTTATCTCAACGAGCAGCTGAAATAGGCGTGTCTGTATAGTATATGTTTTTACACTAAAAAAAACTATGCTATAATTGTAAAAAATAAATCAATAAAAGAGGTATAACATGACTAAAATCATTGACTTGATACAAAGAGATCTATATACAACAGACATAATTTTAGCTTCGGATTTTGTTAGATCTATCTTAGACTCAAAAATCTTCACGTCAAATCAAAAAATCAGAAACAAACTTGCATCAAGCGACGTAGGAACAAAGATTAACATCCCTTATGTAAATCCTGATACATACTCAGAGCCTTCTATCATGGATGATACGACAGATAGATTAAATGTCGATAAAATCACAAAAGGTGAGTTTGATGCCAGAATAAACTACTATGCAAAATCTTGGGGGTGGTCAGAGATTGCATCTCAAATTTCAGCAGGTATTAAGCCTGAAGTAGCAATTGGTATGTTCCTTGGAGAATACTGGGGGAAAGATATTAAAACAAAAACCTTAGCTATGCTTAAAGGTATTTCTCAAACAGACACCACATTGGATGTTACGTCTGAAAACAGAAACCTTGACTTTGCAACTCTTATCGACGGTCTTGATATCGTAGGCGACTCTGATTTGGGTAAATATGCTTCACTTGTTGTTCATTCAAGAGTTAAAAACAATATCATCAAAAACGACAACAACCCTTATAAAAGAGTTGAGTCTGAAAACGGTATCGTAAAAGAAACATATAACGGGTTAGAGCTTTTAGTTGATGACTCTCTTCCTGTAGAGGCAGACGGAAACGGCGGTTTTAACTATACATCTTACATCGTAAGAAACGGCGCTGTTGTATTTGAAAAAGCAAGACTATCTGACGGTCTTAAATCGCTTGAATATTCAAGAGATCCTTTCGCTGGTAACGGTGGTGCAACAACTGCAATTATCTCAAGAATGGGATATTTATTGCATCCAAATGGATTCAACAACAAAACAAATCCGGAAAAAGTAACAGGTATGACTGTTGCAGAATTTGAGACAGCATCAAACTGGGTAAGAGTTGTAAGCAAGAAACAAGCTCCAACAATCACAATCATCACAAAAGGGTAGAAATACCCTACCTAAGCCCCTTTTAGGGGCTATTATCCTCACTAAAACACTTCATATTATATTTTCTCAATAAAAATCATCAAAAAAAGTCCGAAAAATTTAAAAATACATATATAGTATCGTAGGAAAGTTAAATTTAACGCCTATAACAATAAAAACTAAGGAGGTAACAACAATGAAAAAAGGTTTTTTAGAAATTATAACATCCGGTGAGGTGGAGTCAGCATATCCAACTATAGGTCAATTTATACAGGAGATAAGAAAGGCTGCAAAAGCAAGAAAGTATGACTGCAAAAACATACTAGATAAATTATTATCTCTTCCAAAAGAAAGACAATATGCTGTTATGCAATCATACATAGAAAGGTCTGTATATCCTGCGGATGAAGACTATATATTAGCTATCGACCTAAGAGCAGCGTTAATGAAATCATCATTTATCTCTCTCAGCACTATAGTAGATAGCTTTTACAATAAACACAAACAAATATAGAGGTGTTTTCAATGAAAAAAACAATAGTCAAATACAGCTATCTTATGGATATAGTATCATACTATCTTAACGATGCAATAAATAGCAAATATAACAGCACTGTATTTATCATATCTAACGATTTATATGATGCTGTTGTATCAGCGGCTGTAGAAACTTATTTAAATAACAACAATTTAGACCATGTTTTTACACCTCCAACGCTATACATAAATGATAAAATAATCAATTTTTATAATATAGATCATACCATAAAAAACGGAATACACGCAACAAAAGCATACATTATAGGCACTTTTTCAGAAAAAGAAATAAAGTTTTTTTCACAAAGTAATCTAAAAGAGTTTATGCTGTCATGTGATCATGATTGTGATAAGATAAACCGTCTAAGTCTTGATAGAATAGACGTATTTTTAACAGATATTACAAAAAAATAGTTAAAAAAATACCAAAATCATTGACTTTTTATATAAAATATGGTATAATACAATACACTAAAAAAGAGAGGTAATCTATGAGAATTAAAACAAAAGAAACTATTTTTACTATTGACAAAACAGAGGAACTACTTAAACCATTTGTTGATGAAGGGGACGATTTTTCAATTAAGCTTAAAGTATTGAGCCTTAAAGACCAGTCTGAACTTGATGCTGCAATTGAGACCGGAGACAAAAAAGATAAAGATGTATATAAGATCATATCAGCTATGGCTAAAAAAATCATTGTCGGATGGGAAGGATTCAAAGATGATGAAGGTAAGACGGTTAGATTTTCTCAATCTGTTTTAGAGGATCTTGTAAATTACTCACCTGAGTTTATTCTTGCTATCATTGATATTTACAGGGAAAAAGTAAATGAGAGGGAGCACGCTAAAAAAAAGTAAAAAAAGCTTTTGAGTGGGAGCTAAACCACTCAAATTCCTGCAAATACTGCAAAATTCAGCACAATAAAGAACCAACTCCATGTATTATTGATTATGTTAAAGAAGGAATGTTCCAGGATCAATATGAAAAAGGAGATGACGGTAAATTTCACTGTATTCATATAAGACCGAAATTAGATATAATAGAGGGGCATAAATTAGATATAATTCAGTCAGCTTATGTTTATTGTAGACATGAAAAAACAATGGATATGGCTGGATTGATAGCTTATCTTAATATGTATTTTGAGCAAGATGAGATAGACTTTTATATTCCTGTTATAATGACCGCTTTCGCAAAAGAGATGAAAGAGCTTGCAGATAAGATACAAAGACAAACAAAAATCAAATAAAGAGGTATAATATGAAAGGTGTAAATTTTAATGTATCATTTCAGACAGACAACAGAGATTTGTTTGAGACAGATGAGATATTGAAAAGTATAGATGATAGGATACTTATAGCAAGAAATAGACTGAAATCATTCAGAGATGTTACAAATATGATCAGAAAAAGTTTCAGGTCAGTTAAAGTAGATATCAAAAAAGAACTTGATTTAAAGAATATTACTATAAAAGTAAACAAAGTTGAAGGTATAGCAAGGTTAAAAAAAGATATAAGAGATATATCTAAACTTATAGACTCATTAAATACAAAACAAATAAGATTTACAGGTATAAACAAAGGACTTATTAGATTAAAAAATAATTTTAATGTTGTAAATGATACCGCAGATACTTTTAGGAAAAAAATAAACGATCTTAAATCTGTAAAACTTGATATAAAATTTAATACCGGAGGTATATCTCCAGAATTTATTCAATCATTATTGGAAGTAAACGATCAGCTTGAAAAAATGACTGAGCTATCGATAGCAGCAGTAAAAAATCTATCAAAAATATCCGGGATAAAGGCTCCAAATTTTAGAAACTCTGTAACTAAACTATCATTGCTTGATAAGTTAATAAAGAGTATAAAAAGGTCCGGTTCAAGAGCGTTTAATGCCATGAATTCTTCAATAAATAAATTTGTTATATCTATTACAAAATCTGTAACAGGTATAAATATGATAACAAGGTCAGTGAAGATGTTAGATACGGTATCGAGAGCTTATTTATCATATATGGTTATAGATTTTATCGGAAATCTTAGGAGACAGGCAACAGAAATACCGGCTATGTTTGAGAGATATAAAACAATTTTTACAACTCTGTCAGGTAGCACTAAGAATGCTGAAAAAGACATAAATAGACTAATTGGATTATTGAAAGAGATACCTACTACATACTCAGAGATAGCAAATACTGAGATGCGTGTGAAGGCTTTTGGTCTTCCAGATACAAATGATTTTATGAAGTCTATGTATGATCTTTCAGCTGCAATGAACAAAACAAGTATTCAAGCTGTTGAAATGATAGGTGATGCTATTGTAGGAGAATTTGAGAGATTGAAAGAGTTTGGTATAAAAGCTATGACAATAGGAACAAAAGTAAAGTTTCAATTTGTCAACAATCTTGGAAAGCAGATGGTAGTAACAGTAGATAACACAAAAGAGAAAATATCAGAGGTTATAAGTCTTATATCAAAAGCTAAGTTTTCAGGCGTTGCAATTAAGCAAATGCAGACATTTGAAGGTATAATTAAGTCAATCAAGGGTAAATGGGAGCTTATAGTAAATAAGGTAATGACCACATCCTCAGTTTTTCAGAAACTTAAAAATGTTTTAGTATTTGTAAATGAAAAAATGAGTGAATTTTTGGACAACGACAATCCTAAATCAAAAGAGATGATAGAAAAGATAAATAAAGGTCTTGTAGATGGTGTTAGATTTGCGGCTAAATTTGCATCTGTTGTATATGCAGTAGGTAAAACTATCGCGACTTTTACAATACCTATTATTAAGTCTCTTTATTCAACTATAATGGATATTTTTTCTAGTATATTATTGGGAATAGCTAAATTTCAACTTGAATTACAGGAAATTAAAGACATTACAGTTTTTGGATTGCTAGAAGACAGTGATAAAGTTAAGGCTGCAAGAGAGAATGTAAAGTTAGAGGAAAAGCGTAGGGATTTGTTGATAGAAATATCAAAAATCAATGAAAAAATAGATAATGAAGTTATGAATAACGGTTCAAAAACAGATACATACAAAGAGCTTATTTCTCAAAGAGACAAATTAGATAAAGAATATTCAAAGCAATTTGGAGATAGTAAATTTATGTCAACTTCATTAAAAGCAGCTAAGAATATATCCATAGAACAAGAAAAAGCATTTAATAGCATAATGGCTGTATTGAATACAGAAATAAGCGCAACGGATGAATTTAAAGGTAAAATAGAGGCTGCTGAACAAGATAAAAAAGATGCATATGCTAAGCTTGAAAAAATAGGTGCAAAAGAAGGAAACTTAAACACTGAGATAAAGATGGTGAAAGAGGCTAAATCTGCATTCATTAAACTTCAAAGGGAGGTTAAAGTATTAGAGAAAACACATGCAGACTCAAATGAACTGGCAAAAAAGCTTAGAGAGATGTATAAGTATGAATACATCATGAAATCAAATGAGTTTAAGTCAGCAGTATCTCAACAAGATTATATTAAAGAGAAACTTACTGATTATTTATCCGCTATGAAATCATCTATTACAGATACAAAGAAATATATAGCAAAACTAACCGGTGATACAAAAACATATAATCGCTTAATGATTGATGAAATGATAGCTGACTTAAAAAGAAAAGGTGCTACAGAGGAGGAAATACAAAAAGCTGTTGAGCTTAAAAAACAAGAGCTTAGAGAGAAAGAAATTAAAAATGTAAGAAAGCATACAAAAAGTATAGAAGATATCAGAAAAGAAGCTTATCAAAAGCAGTTAGATGAATTGAATCTTAAAATTAAGGTTGCAGATTTGACCGGAGATAATATCCTTAAATCAGAATTAGAGCTACAAAAAGAGCTTGTTGATGCAAAGATGTCTGGTATAACTAAATATATAAAATATGACAGATTGAGAGCTATATATGCACAAAAAACAAATACTAAGATATTGATTGCTGCATTAAAAGCTAAAAAAGAGTTTTACGACATAATAGGAAATAAAGAGAAATCTATTGACATTGACACGCAAATAAAAATTAGTGAAATAAGTGAAGACAATAGATATTCAGATGTAGAAAAAGAGCAGATGATAAATGCTGTTAAGAAAAAGAATTTATCTGAAATTGAAAATATTAAGGCTGATATGTATAAAAAAGATATAGATATGCAGTTAAAGATTGAAAAATTGAAGTTATCAGTATTTAAAAACTTTTATGATACAAGAGCATCAAAAGAGAGAATACTTAACCTTGAATTGCAAAAACTTGAAGCTGACAGAATGAAAAAAGCTATATCAGATGAAGAGTATATACTAATGAAGAAAAAATTAGAGATAGACTATGAAAAGTCAATCACAGCAGAAAAAAAGAGGCAACAAGAGTATATAATCAACAAATTCGGATCAAAAGATGATAAAAGAAGTTTAAGTCAAGAAAAGGAGATAAATGAAGCTGAAAGTATGTTAAAAACAGTTGATCCTGAGTCAAATGAATACAGTATTATTAAAAAGAGAATAGAAGATTTAAAAGAGGAAAGAAGAGTCCTGGATGAAAATATAACTGCTTATAATACATTTGGAGACAATGTTATAGCAATATATGAAAAAGTTAGCTTATATTCAAAGAAAGCATTCAAAGATATGTATGATGACGCATTCGCTGTAAATGAGAAAATAAAAAACATTGTTGGAGAATTTGCAACTCAGGGGTTTGATTTGTTATCTGTGTTGATGATGGATACAACAGCTAAAATATTTGGGGCAACAGATAAAGCAAAGAAATCATTTAAGGATGCTTTTAGAGATATGGCTGTTGCAGCTCTTAGATCAATCGCACAGATGATATCTAAGCTTCTAGTTATGATGGCATTGGTTACTGCTCTTAATGCAATACCGGGCGGTTCTGCTGTATTGTCTGCTATGGATATTGGATCAAAAGTAACAGGAGTTTCAGATACATCATCAACAATATCTAGCATGGCAACAGCTTTTGGAGATACAACGCAAAAAATGACATCCGAAGAGGTTGTTAAATATGTTACTCCTTCACAAAATGAAACAAATGAGACTGTTGTAAAGCCTGTAATTAATGTTAATAACTATACATCGTCAAAAGTTAATGTTACTGAAAGTAACGGTGCTGTAAATATAGATATTGTCGAAATAGATAGAAAATTGGCATCACTTGCAGTTGCAAACAAATCTAAACTTAAAAACGCTTTGTCTTAACATAAAATTATGCTATAATACCTAAAAAAAGGTGTTGTAGCATATGAATGAAGAAACTAGCATAAGTCAAGATTTAATAGATATGTATTCAGGTAATTATACCGAAGATATCATAGTTGAGACAATAGAGATCATATCAGAGAATTCATCTGTAAATATTGTAAATTATACTGAAACAGTATTTGTAAATGGTAAGCTGTTTAGTCCGGAGCCGTTTTCAGTTTCTTTTGATACCGAGGAAAAAGATGGTACATTTGGTTTTACTGCAGGTTTATTTCAGACTCCAATGGTAATGGATATACTCAAAAATGATGATAACATAGATATAAAGTATAATATATTTAGAGAAAATAAATATAATTCATCTCTTATACCTGAAATACGGTTAACAGTAAATAATATATCATATGGTCAAAATGTAGTATCTTTATCAGGGGATATTTACAGAAATGCAAACAAGAAGACGCCTTCAATGATATACAGTAGAGGTATATTTCCGTGGCTTTAAAAATGTCTTGTTTTGACTATATTAAAAGTGAATTAGGTGTAGAAAACTTTATTAAGACCTATAACATATGTAACGGTGTTGTAGTTGCATTTTACGATATAGGAGACACCGAATACCAGCATGTTGGTATATATGAAGATGGATACATAAAACACTATGTAAACAACAATTATGTGGCTACTGTTTTTGACAGTGTGTCAAGGTCTTTTGATGCATATGATATATTTATAGGGGTAAAGTAATATGACTGCTAATATTGTTATAAGATCGAATTTAAAAAAAGGTATAGAGACAATAGAAATTAATGAACCAAAGAAAATAATAGACATTATGAAAGAATTATATCCAAAAGGAATAAGGCATAACGTTGAATATTTTCTCAACGGAAAAAAAATATCACCTGATAAGTTTTATTATAAGTTGGTTCATGGAGATACATTCGAGATAAATCTTGAACCAGGTTTCGGTTTTTTGGTATTTTTAGGGTTAGCGTTGGTATTAGGTGCAGTGATGTATGTTTTGTATAAATTAGAAAATATAGGAATAAATGAAGAGGCAGCAGGAGATAATGTAAACAATTCTCTAGAATATATGGGGATAAAAACAGACTCACCTATAGGAATAGGGTATGGAAAAGTAAGGATAACTCCTGATCTTGTTACAAAAGAGTTAAAAATAAATAAAGTGAGGTATTATGTATGATTCCAGATCAAACAAGAACAGGAACAGTATATCTTTCATTAAAAGATGATGACATTCATGATAAATACGATACATATAGGGTTGCATGCTTAGGTATAGGAAAATATAACGTAACGGATATGTTTGTAGGTAAGTCAAACATAAATGATTTTAGAGATAATGAAGGGAATGTAATAGACTATAATGTTATTGATAAATATGAACTTATAAGTATGTTTTCATCTTATCCTACAGGCATGAGATTTGATTTCGGATGGCAAAAAACTCCGGATGAGATTGCTTCAATTAATTTTAATGAACCTTATTTTAAAATTGAAAATGTGACGGTATCAGACAGTCGTATAGGTCAAATTGATGCAATAATGATAAATCTTGCATATCCATCTGGTCTTCATGGAACATCATCGAAGGGTAACAATACAACAAAGCACTCATATATAAGAATATATGTAAAAGATGAGTTTGGTTATCTACTATATGATAAAAATTTTGATATTTCAGGTGAAACATCTAAATTAAATAAATTATCTCTATATATTCCAGTTCAACCTCACAATGGAAACTGCAATATAACTGTTATCAGGAATTCAGGAGATGAAACAACAAATAAGACAATGCTGGATTTTACAATAGACGAGATATATGTAAGATACAATATGAGACATATATATGATAAACATAAAGATATATATCATAAAATGACGTTTATGCTTATAGAGGAGAATAACTCAAAAGCTATTTCTCCAACAGGAGGCAAAAAGGTTTCTGTTGATATAGAGAGAGTTGATGATAATAACATAAAGCTATGGTCTGTTAGAGACTTTCTTAAAGACATGTGGGAAAATAAAGATTATGGTATGGGAGAAAGCATTGATAAGCTTGAAGAAAGATATGATACAAGATATACTCCATTAAATATATATATCAGAAAAAAAACAAAAATACTTAAACTCATATATGATGTTCTTAATAATAAAGGGTTTGACTTTTACCCTTCAAGGGGTAAATTTGTTGTAAGAAAAAATACTAAGAAAAAGGTTGTTCAAATGCTTTTTACAAAAAGAAATACAGTGTCAATAGAAATAACACAAAAAATGGATAGAAACTTAGAATATTCAGGTGTTGAGGTTGAATATTATCCAAACGACTCTGTTATTCCTGAAAAAGCATATTATGATGGTGAGTTTGAGCTTGCAACAGGTGCAATGCAACAAATACAAGCGATAGGTATAGATAATTATGAAGATGCCATAAAAATAGCTAAAAGAGAGTATATAAGACGATTTACAAATATAAGATACGCAACAGTTAAAACCGGTGTAGAAGGTCTTATACCTGAACTTACAGGGCTAGTTAAAGTGTCTAATGAGTTTGTTGATAATGCCGTATATGCTACCGTAACTGACCATGATGATGAAGGAATAACAGTTTCAGAAATGATATCATTCAAAGAGGGAGATGAGTATATTATCACGCTTGCAGATCCATCGAATGTTATTGAGGTTGGAAGATTTATAGCTAATGAAGAAAAAACAGACAATTACATACAAGGTAACTATGATGTTAAAAATGGAGATATACTTATAATACACACTGCAAAAACAGAAATCATAGATTTTATAGTAAAATCAATTAATTACGATAAACAAACAGATGAAATAACACTTGAGCTTGAAGAATACATAGAGGAGTTATACGATGACTAGACTAAAAGACTACAATATACTACAATCACAAAAAACGATACAATTAGGTTTTTCAGTAAAGAAATACACATATGCATACAAGAAGTATGCAAAAACAAAAAAAACTGGTATAATAAAAGTAGATGTATATATGTCTGTTAATGATCTTGATGAGTTCATGGAGATATATAGATCTGATCTTAAAAATGGAACTGAAGAGTTTATCGCAATGTTCCCTGAGGGTTATTATGAATGGGATTATTACAAGGAAAACGCTTATATAGAAGAAGATGTTTTTGTATATAAATTTTATTCTGTTCCAAAATATGAACTTATTGAAAATGATACTTATAAGGTAAGTATGGAGCTTGTAAGAACAAGAGATTTAAAATGTTCAAGACGTTATAATAAAGTTATATCTAAGCTTGCAGATATTGCAGATGGGACAACAGAGCTTAATAATGATGGAATATTAAGTTATATGGAGGGATCATGTGATCAAACAACAGATACACTATATAAGAATATTAAAAATATGGAGCGTATGCTATGACAGATGTTAAAAATTTCCCTTTCGTTCCAACTCAATTAGATTTGGTAAATTATGGAGACTTAATAAAACAAGAGGCAGCATTCACATACTCTACAAGGTATTTTGGTTCAGGAAAAGACGAATTTGCAATCATTATAAGGATGTGTAAAGAAGAATATACAAAATTTCTTGATTTTATATACAATGATTTAAATGAATTAAGAAACAAATTCAGGATATATTGCTATATTTTTGGGAAACAAGACTATTACATATTTGATGCAATAGATGATTTATCAGTAAAATTTGAAAACAATGTTATAGAGGTTACTATACCAGTTTTCTTAACATATGAAGAGGAGGTTTAAAAATGATAATAGATGATTTATATGACGCTATTATAGGTATATTTTCAAGCGATGATGACACATATAACCTAGACGGTAATATATTAGACACATATAATAAAATTTGCAATGACAAAAAAAACAGACCTGGAGTAATAATGAATGAAAGACATCAACCTGGAGATATTGTATCTAAAAACGGTAGAATAGGTGTTGTATCAGCAGGATTGACATTTATAGACAGAGATATAAATGTAACGGTAAAACAATTTTTCAGAACATATGTTAGTATCGTTTCTGATCAAGACGGAAACCTATCTATATCAAAGATACTTGGAGAAAATGCAATAATAACTGTTGATGATGAAGGTAATAAAAGATTATTGACCGGAGACAGTAGACAGGATTTTATTATAGTGTCAGGTCCAATATCATCCGTTACAGATGATATAAACGAGAATGAATATCTTTTAAACATAGATCAAAATGATAAGGTTGATATTATATTTACAAAAATGGAGGTGTAAACATGACAATAGAAGAAGCATATGCGATAGTTGATGACGCTTATAGCAGGATCGTTAATAAACTTGCTATAGATGTATTTAAGAGAGCAAGAAATGATACCAAAAAAGTTGCAAGAGAATATGATGATACCGAAAGTTATCAATATGGAGACGTTGTATCAAAAGATGGAGCATTGGCTATATTTACAGATAAGCTTGACGTAAGAAAATTTTACAAGAACAGCTTAAGTTATCTTTCAACGTATACTATAGATTTTGAGTCAGGTATAAGAACACTTGTTTTTAGCAACGGTCAATCAATTCCAAACGATAGTCCATATGTTACAGATAGTAACGTGTTTACATTTAAGCTATACATTCAAGGCAGTATAGTGTCTCTTTTATCAGTTTCATCTCCTTCATTATCAAATATAAAAGCTGAGGTGTCTGATATTACAGATGAGTATATAGAAATAACAGTTTCAGATATACCGGATGAAGATATTTCATTAGATATAGGTATCATAAAATTTAAAGAGGAGGTTTTACCATGAATGTAGAAAGATGTGAAGCAAAAGTATGTGAGAGTGCAGAAAAGACGTTAGAAACACTAAAAAACCAAGACTCACTAAAAACTCACATTGACAGAGCTATAAATGCAATAGGGTCGATGATACAAGCTGATTTTTTATATCAGAAAGGTGATTTAGTGACAGACAGAGATTTTAATATAAAGATAGTAGGTAAAAATAATGCATCAATGCAGGAGATAGATAATCCTTATGTTTTTTATTCTCCGGCATCATCATACACGGATATAAATGATCCAGAAACAAAAGAGATAAGTATATCATCAATATCAAATAGCGACAATGTTCAAGAAGTAATACTTAATGAAACTGATTATATTTTTACAATAACGCTAACAGATAGCTATAGCTATTTATTTGCAAAAAAAGCATACATAGGAGATAAAAAAGTTACAAATATCATATTCAACAAAATATCAGAAACAATATTTAAAGTAATATTGTTCTATCTTGATGAAAACAATGAAGAAGTTTCAACAATATTAGCAAATACATCATATGATTTAAGAATATTATACAAATAGGGATAGGATATGACCTATCCAGTTATTTAGCCTCTAAAAGAGATACTGTCTTATTTCCATAAAACACTCCACATACTTTATCAGAAAAGTTTTTCTTTTCACATTGAACCAAAAAAGCAGGGTCAATGACAATGTTTGAACATGCAAGGGTCTTTTTATCAGCACCCATCACATAATATTTATATCCCTTACATCCATTTTTGCCTGGATTTTGATATATTTGATCTAAGTCTCCCATATTTGGAACTACTGTTTTGACTTTTACGTCTTTGCCATCACCATTGCAATCATATGCAAAAATAGATGCCGCAACAAGTGCAGCCATAATTAAAATTTTAACCATTAAACCACCTCTTAAAATATATACCATATTATACCATAAAAAATCCAAAAAACCTAACATTTTTTCACTTTTTATGGTATAATTATAAAAAAAGAGGTAAAAAATGGACAAAAAAGCATATGAAGACATCGCAAAAATAAGCACAATAGCAATTGATGTAATGGGAGATAATAACATTATGCATAAAGACATAAAAGATGTGGCTAAGGAATATGATATATCTGAGGATAAGATAAAATTATTGCTACCTGCTGCTATTAATGCTATGAGAAAGGGAGTTAAGGAATTTAACAAAAAACATTTAATGTTTTTGGCATAAAGTTATGATATATAGCATTTTTATGGTATAATAAAATAAAAAAGGTGGTTTAATGAAAGATAAAATAGACTTATTGGGTATGCTTGCTACATCTTCATTTGGAGGTGTTTTGGCTTATGTTTTCTATAAAAAAAGAGAGAATTTAAGCTTTAAGATTTTTGAGCTCGCTGTATTTGTTTCTACCGCTGCTTTTTTTGGTTTTATATCAGTTTCTTTTATACCAAGTGATTATAGTCAATATTCGTATGGTGTTTCTGGTATAGCAGGTCTTATAGGACATGAGACAGTAAAGTATCTATCAAAAGAGGGAGCGACAGAGGTGCTTAAACAAATAATAGAAATTATTAAAAAGAGGGTATAACTATGTGGTCTTTTATTAAAAAAATGTTTTCATCAAATTATATTAAAGTTGCTTTTGCTGCAATTGTTTCAGGCTTAGCTGCAATTATAACTCATTTTTACAAGTATATTCAGCTAAGAGACAGGAAGGTAAAAGATGAGACTATCCAGAATATCAATAAAGATAAAGCTAAGAAACTGAGGAACGATATAGAAAAAGAGTATGCTAAAACAAAAGAAAAAATACAGGAGGCAAAAGATGATGAAAGTGAAATTACTACTGATTTTATTATCTAGTATATTATTATCAGGATGCGCTCAAAAAGATATAGTTGTATCACCTCCAACTTTGCAACTATTACCGGAAACTAAGCCGGTATTAATAAAAGTTGCTAAAAAGGTAGATAAATATTGTATCACAAACATAAAGGAAACAAAAGCTATACTAAAAGAGCTAAGATACAAGACATCTTTCTATGAAGCGCAAATAAAGGCATATAATATGCTTTTTGGGAGGGATAATAATGAATAACTTTATAAATCTCATAAAGGAAAATCTGGTAACTATATTATTTTTTGATTTAATTATAGTTATATTCCTATATGAGAAAATATCATTATCTACAGCTATCGTAGGGGTTATGATCCTTATTGCTAACAGATATATGATATATAAAAATAACCATAAAGGAGGTGGAAAGATTGAAAAAAATTGTATTTAATGTGTTATTTTCGTTTTTTGTTGCTATAACATTAATAGGATGTTCAAATAACGGTCCTGCTGATAAACAAGTAAGATTATCAGAAAAGGTTTATCTTAGAGGAGAAAAATGGGTTGTATTTGATAATGAAGATGCTATTGATGCTCCCGGTATCATATCTTGCAGCGGATGGAAATATCAGATTGTTGATTATGACACCGGAGAAATATTAAGATGCATAGATGAACCTTTCAGGAAAGCTTTTTTAACAGGGTGCTGGAAAGGACACATCAATCCTATTATGTGCGGTGTTTTATATAAAAGACATTCTGTAACTTATTTAACGAGGTAAAAATATGACTAAAGAAGAGATAGCTAATAAAGTTCAAGATATTGTAATGTCTCATATGGTTTATGTAGATGATAGCGTTATTCATAAAGATGAGATGATTGAAACCGGTGATATTGATCATTTTGAATCTTATTACAATGAAATGGCAGACGCTGCAATTGAAAATGGTGGTGAAATACCAGATAGTTTTGAGTTTTCCGGAGATTGTGATAATGCCGCTTTGACAGCTATGGATCTACTTGTTTTTAGATATAAGCAAGATCCTATGGATGTAGCAAATGCTATAGTGTATCTTCTTGAAGACGGTAAGATAGGTGGCGGTCATATGGTTACGCTTTTAAGAACGGATGATAAAAAAGATGCATATGTGATCGACATAAATCTTATAAGGTATCTTGATGGATATAAGAACACTATCGGTAGTTATGATTTTAAAGGAATGGTAAAAAACAAAGCTATAGAGCCAATTGTTGTTATGTTATCAGACATCCAAAAGGATGAAGGATTGACAATTAAAAATGACAGTAGGTTTCTTGATACAAAATATCAGTTTGTTGTTGAGAAAATTATAGACGGTTTCGGTAACGTTGTAAATGCATATGAAGAGGAGGTTGCAGGATGGGATTTCGTAAAGTTTTACAAGAAAGAAGAATAGTTTTAGATGTAGGACATTCTGAAAACGATAAAGGGGCTTACAGTAGATTTTTAGGCGTTTCTGAATTTGATTATAATAATGATGTAGCTAACATAATCGTTAAAAAATGGGATGACAAAAGAGCTACACTATTAAAAAATATAAGAAGAGATTATATGTCTCTTCCAGATGATTTAAACGTTCTTGATCCTTATCTAATCGTATCTTTGCATTGCAATTCTTTTAGAGATGAAAGTGCAAACGGAACCGAATGCCTTTATTTCCATAAGTCCAGCATGGGTGTTAAAATAGCAAATGAATTCGTGTCATCATTTTCTAAGATAGGGTTCAGAAATAGAGGACCTAAACCTGTCAAACTTGGAGATAGGGGACATTATCAATTGAGGCATACAAAGGCTACAAATGTGATAGTTGAGCCTGGTTTCTTTTCAAATGAAAAAGATTGTGCAATACTTGAAGACAAAGAGCTTATAGCAGATACATATATAAAAACTATTAAGAGGTTGTTAGATGGAAAACTGTGAATTTGAGAAAAGTTTTGATGTAGATGAATGTAATATATCATCAATGATACCTGTTGAGCCTGATATATACTCTGGAAATTTGCTAAATACATCACTACTTAATATTGCCGGCGGAACAATAGTAAACAATGAATTTGTGTCATCATCAGATGCTTCATATATAGAACAAAAGAACTTTTCACATAACGATAGCGGATTTACTGCAATAAAAGGTAGTGTGGTGGCTGAGCTTAAAAATGATATCATATATCATCCTGACAATAGCAAGTATCAAACAGCTGTGAATGGTGATTATGCTGTTGGAGATACTGTTATAGGTATTGGACTAGATGAGCTGAATGACAATGGTGAGGCTAGAAAAATAGCATCTGTTATAGAGGGAGTTGATATGACACCTATGACAGATAAAATAAGACTACTCAAGACTGCAAGATTTCACACTTTGATGATACGTGGAGATGGTAGAATAGGATACGTTGGAAAACAATCATATCAATGTGGTTCTGCTGTTGGGTCAACAGATGAAAACAATATAGATTTTGATTTTAATAACAATACATCAACGGCTTTTGACTGGTATAAAGATGAAGATACCGGATATGAAGGTAGATTATCAGACATATGCAATATTATAGATATAGAGTCATCTGAGCGTGCATCATTTGCGCTTGATAGCAATGGATATGTTTATGGAAGAGGTAGGCTTGTTCAACTTGGAATAGGGGCTAATGATACTGAAGCATATGTAGGTCATTTCATAAAACTTCCAATATCAGGGATAAAGCAGATAAAATCTAATAAATATGTAACTTTGTTTCTTGCTTTTGATGGTAAGATATACGCAACAGGTATTTATAAATATTGTGTAGTTGGTAGCACATCCGAAGACTGGATGACTAATATAAGAGAATGTGAAACTAGTAACAATGAAAATGTAATTTATGATGAGATACATGTTGGAGATCAAATGTTTAACTATGGAGATAATTCTCCTATATTCGTAACTGATACCTCAGGATATCTATGGGCTGCTGGAAGCAATAGTAATGGAAATTTAGGAATAGGAGGGACTGATTTTACAACAGAGTTTACAAAATGCTATGACACTGAAGGTAATGGTATAATACCATCTCAAATATCATATTATTACAATGTATATACAGCAATAAAAGATAAAAATACAGGAGTAATGTATATATGTGGATATAATCATGAAGACTCAGGCGGAAGACCATCTATACCATCTATACCAATAAATGGTAGATCATATTTATTCTTAAAAACAAATATATATGTAAAAATATTGCCTGATATAAATCATAAAGGAAATTACAGTATAATGGTTTGGGTTGATTCAAATGATCTTATAAAAGCTATGGGAGAAGGTGATAATCCTGAACGTGCAAGCTATATAGGACTTATTGCAGATTGTTATGATTATAGTTTTTGCTCATCAGATGGATATATGGGGCCAAGAGATGCCAAGAAAATTGTATATGGAAAATATGGTGGATTTTATCTAACAAACTCAGGAGATGTATATCTATCAGGATACGTTGTATATTCAAATGAAAGTGACTTATCAGGACCAAATATATATTGTATAGATAGAAGTTCTTGTATGTATAGTAATGGTTATTATGTAGGAGCAAAATTAACATCCGGAATAAAAGATATTGTAATATCTCATTATAATTATGACTCATCAAAGAATGAAAAGCCTCAAATATTATATTGTATTACATATGAAGATACAGTTGTATGCTATGGTTTATATAGAGACACATATATGACATTACAAGGTGTTCCATCTGCAAAGGTTACTAGAGCCGATGGAATAAAAGATATAGTTGAAACATATTTCATTAAAATACTTAAATTTGCAAAAGAGTTTACATACACGCCAAGAGAATTGTATAAGGCTCCAAATTTTTACATATCTATGCAAACAGGAATCACAAATTATATAAAAACATATATAAGGGATGTTATAAGAGTATCTGAAAATACATTTGCAATAAAAACAATGTCTTTTTTCGGTGCAAGCTTAGACGTAAGAGTTAAGGTTCAGGATTTTTTAACTGGAAGTAAAGTTATATCGTTTATGGTTGAAAAATGGAAGTCTGCATAATAGCAGACTTCATTATTTTATAGTTATATTTGTTCTTGTAGAAGTTGAAAATTCAAGATCTATACCTTTTTTTCTGAATATTTTTTTTAGATTTTTTCTTATAGTTTCATTTTTTAAGTCTCCTATTTGTATCCCTCCAACGCTTTTTAGCAGCTCAAAGTCTGGTCCTTCAAGTTCATCAACAAGCTTTGTTTTCGTTACTCTACCTTCAATCTCATCGCTTTTAGGAGCGAATGTAACAGATTGAGAATATTTAACAGATGTCCCGTCATAAAGCTTTATCTCATCTTTACCTAACTCCTCAAAGTTTGTTATAAGTTCTTGTTTTGCACCCTTTATCATCTCTTGAGACAAAGTTATTAATGCTTTTAACTCATCTACAGTTTTATCCTTTATTTTGTCTTTGTCAGCTTCAAGCCTGAAACATTTTTTAAGGAATTGACAGTTATTACAATGCGATGATGATTCAGGAAATGGTATCTCATCACTTTCTGCCACATCTTTCATCTTTTCACTCATTGCATATATTATATCTTCAAGATCTTCTATAGCATATACTTCATCATCTTCACTATCAAGATCCTCTTCTTTTATGAACCATGATGTTTGTGTATCAGGAGTGTTTGCAGAAACTTTGGTAACAGCCACATTCATCCCGAATTTTTTATATGCCAAAAATGCTAAAAACAATGACTCAGGATCATCTTTTTTATCTGAAAATCCAAAAGACAATGTAGGGATTATTACGTTTATGTATTCTCCTAAAAATACATCGTCTTTCAATATGACAATATCTATCTTTCCTTTTACCATGAAATTATTTGGAAGTGTTGCCTCAACCCAAACGTTTGTCCCTAAAAGTGTGTCTTTTTCTCCCATAAATTTTCTTACACCGAAAAATCTTGTTAATCTTCTAGCATCTTTTTGAACAGATACGTCATACTCTTTTAGTTTATCAACTATTTCATTTGAAGACATTACATTTTTACCTTTTCTTTCTTCTTTTGGAAGAGATAGTTTCTCTGTTTTTACGCATACAAGCTCTTTAAACAGATCTATAACGCTTGAAGATTTCTCATACTTAGAATCATATCCTTTTCTCTGAACATACCAGAATTTCCTTTTACATTTTGCAAAATCTCTTACTCCAGATCTTAAAACTTTGTTAAATGAGACTATCTCAAAATCTTCTAAATCCTCTGGTCTTAATTCTATGTTTGGTCCTATATCAATCATTTTTATTTTACCTCCATCGGCGCTATTTTGTTTTCAATATGTTCAATCTCTTCTTTTGTTTGTTTCATTTATTACATCTCCTTTGCAACTATTTTACAAAATTCTAAAGCATCTATAATATATCCGACTCTTTTTAAATCGCTATATACAACCTCAACTATAACAAAATCAGTATCTTCTATTTTTACAAGATTGCTTATAAATTCTTTCAACACTTCATCCGTAACTCCAAAAAACTTAACAGACTTTATATTTTGTTCACCCTTACATATATTTAATTTATGTCTAATTTGCTTAAAGAATAGGTCATATATTTCTTCATCAACTCCATCAAACATAACATTATCAATAAACCAAGTATCATAAACCATAAAACTATCAGTTCTTATACTATCTAAACATTTCATATCCTTAACCTCCAATTATAATAACTTTTTTTCAACTTTATATTTATGTTCTAATGCAAACAAAGCAAACGTAAAAGCAGATATCAACTTATTTAAAGAATCAATTTCATAACAATTAATATCTATACTTTTATCCAAATACGATAATTCATCTTTAAACCTTTGCAGCTTTTTTGTATATATATCATACAACTCATACTTATTGACATTTCTGCAATTCAACACTAATGAACCTATCACAGATCCTCTTTTTATTATATTTTTCATATCGATATCCTCTTACACAAAATAAGCAGATGTATTACATACATTTGACAATCTAACATATGTAAGCTGCTCACCGTATTCTATAAGCAAATGTTTCTTTGAAACTCTTTTTGCAACCTCTCTTCTTATCTGCTTTGATGCCTCAATTTTTGCAGCATCTTTCACAGAACCACTATCTATCAAAGATACTATCTCTGATACAGTTTTTTCTATTTTTTCTGGTAGCGTTATCATTTCTTTTTACCTCCATATTGTTTAAAATCAGCCCAAAATGGGAACCGCTTACATGACTATATATGTATTTTAAAAATTTTCGGACTTTTTTACGAAAGATTTGTAATATATTCTAAATCTTTCATATCATACAGCTTAGATCCAAGATTTTTAAACGGTCTAAATATACCAGCTTCTACTATCTTTTGACCTAATCTGCCTATATGGTATGCATCACCCATATCATGGATATTTCTTAAAACTCCACCATTGAATTCTCTTAGTTTTGCAAATTCATCCGGATGTATAGAGTTTAGCATCATCGATTTGTCAGCAGCACCATGACCTGTTGCAAATTTTTTAACAGTTGACGGATTTAACAACGTACATTTTTTATCTCTGAGTTCTATAAGCATATGCATCAACAATGCAGCTAAAATCCTTATTGATGGTGATTTCATTGCAAAAGGCAAATCCTCAAAAAAAACATAATCAGCATCCTTGCATATATCAACTACAACCTTAGATATAGATAATAATCTGTCTATATGATCTGTTTTTGCCTCAGAGACAGCCCTTGTTGCATAAACTAATTTACCATCTTCAAACACACATATACCAGTTGATCGTATCGATTGATCTATTCCAACTATTTTCATATTAAAACCTCCTATATATAACTGTTATAAGACATTATACTAAAAAAACCTTCTATTTTTAATAAAATTATGCTATAATTATAAAAAAAGAGGTAAAAAATGAAAGGTATAAGTGATGATGAGTTGCTAGATGAATGTTTATATATCTATGATGATAATTTTGGTCCCCTTGCATTGCATATATATGCTACAAAAGAAAAGAGTCATGTAAGACCAATAACAGTATTTAGCGACATACTTGCTAGAGAGAGGCTATATAGATATAGAACATCTTTTCTTAAGATTATGGACTCTCTAAAAGAAGAGATAGATAAATATAAATTACTGTATGCTCTAAACAACAAAGAAGATATAAGAAAGTATGATGGATTATTATCTTTTGTGAAAAATGGAGATATAAGTATAGAAAATCTAAATGAAGAAGATAAAAAGAAAAGTGTAAAAAGTATAGACAAACTGTTAAATACACTAAAAGAGCTTAAGGAGGTAATACAGAATGGACGTGTTTAGCAATGTTCCTGGAAGAAAGGCAACTTTCATGAAACACCCATTTTTTTCACAATATTATAGGTATCCTGATCTAAAATCAAGATCTATGATAATTAAGCTTACAGAGTATAAAGAGGAGCTTGCAGCTGGAGAATTGGATGAGACAGATGTTATTTTCTTACATCATTATAAGTATACACAGTGCAATATTGCAAAAGCCTGCTCTCTTACAGGAATAAGTCGTAAAAAATTCTACAATATGATAAAATACAATGTAGACTTTAAGGAAGCTGTTGCACTGTTGCAAGAGGATCTAAAAGACTTATTAGAAGGTGTCAATACTCATAAAGCACTTAAAGGAGACAATAGATCAAAGGATATAGCACTTAAAGTTCTTGTAGCGGATCGTGGATATGGAGACCAGGGGGTTCAAGAGACAAAACAAATTGAAAGTTTTGAGTATATAGAGATTGATGCTGAAAAAGAAAGAAAAAAACTAAAACATAAAAAAGGTAGCTAATGAATCCTAAATTTACGATGCCAAACATAGAATCTGCGATCGACAATCCTAGATATACGGATGCCGCATTCTCAGAAAGTAAAAAGATTAAGCCTGTTGTTAAGCTATTAAAGCATCAATACAAGTTTGTAAATTCAAACAAGCCTTTTATAGCCTTAACAGGAGGGTTCGGCGCCGGTAAAACAGAGAGTATGATAAATAGATGCTTCCATCTCATCTATAAAAACTATAGGTTTTTTAAGGATAGCAACGGAATATATAATATAGGGATATACGAACCTACAAATGACCTTATAGAAACGATTGTTATTCCTCGTATAGAAATGCATTTACAAAAGTTCGGCATTAAATATTTTCTTAACAAGTCTCAAAAGCGTTTTTTCCTGGATGATTTGGCAACCGTTATACATATGAAAACTATGTCTCATCCTGAAAGAATTATTGGTTATGAGACGGCTGACAGCCTTATAGATGAATTGGATACACTATCAAAAGAGAAAGCAAAAGATGTTTGGGGTAGAATAGCATCTCGTAACAGAGCTAAGAAACCATCCGGTGAAAAAAATACAACAGCTATTACTACAACTCCTGAAGGACATAGATTCACATATTCATTTTTTATTGAAGAGATAGAAGAGGAAAAAGACCCTAAGAAAAAAAAGAAAAAGATTGAAACAAGAGAAATTATAAAGGCTAAAACATGGGATAATCCTTATATTGACGATGAGTATATAGAAAACATAAAAGCAACACATCCGGCGCATATCTGCAAAGCATACCTTGAAGGCGAATTTGTAAATATGGTAAATGCAACTATATATAGAGATTTTGATAAAGAGAAAAATGCTACTACAAGAGAAATAACAAAAAATGATAGAATTATACATATAGGTATAGATTTTAATGTAGACAATATGTCTGCTGCTGTTGCAATCAAAATCAAAGACACTCTACATTTTGTAGATGAGATAACAGATGCAAATGATACGCCGCATCTAATAACAATAATTAAAGAGAGATATCCTGATAAAATAATATATGTTTATCCTGACTCATCTGGAGGTGCAAGAAAGACTGTAGATGCGTCTAAAACAGATATAAAATTGTTAAGAAATGCAGGATTTACAGTTATTGCGTCATCAAAAAACCCTCCTGTAAAAGACAGAATATTAACGCTAAATGTTAACATATGCAACGCAAAAGGAGAAAGACGTGTATTTGTAAATGATAGAAATTGTCCAGAGATAATAAAATGCCTGTCAAATCAAACATATGATAAAAATGGAAATCCTGATAAAAAGTCAGGCTATGATCATATGCCGGATGCTGTCGGATATGTGGTTTACAGACTTTTAAGAGTTGCTAAGAAAAAAGACATCACATTTAACACAAAAAATATATTTAGGAGGTAGATAAATGAATGAATGGAGGGAAATGGCAAAAGAGATGCTTACTGTTGGATGCAAGATTATAGAAAACAATACATCGGATGCGGTGTTTAACTATGAAGAAGGAAAATATGAAGAAATTTCTGTTATTTATGAAGGATTATGTAATTTCATTCCTATAACAAGAGATAGAACATATATGCTAAATGAAGGTGTTGAACTTATAGATCAAGATGCTGAAAAAATTATCTTATATGTAGATGATGAAAATAAAAAACTTGATTATAAAGACAAAATTGAGATAAATGGTGATAAATATGGTATAATAAGGATAGAAGACGTAAAAGATGGGTTAATTGACGTTATTTATACAGTTTATATTAAAAAAGAGGTGTAGGATGGATAAACATAAAGATATGGTTATTGCTATAAATAAGGCATTTAATGAAGATTTTAATGCTGACTATATACAACTTGTAGGAATCGATACTGTTGTTGACAAAAAAACAGCTATTCCTGTATATCATCCTATAACAAAAGAGTGGAAATATCATTCAAGATGGGAACTTACAGGATTATTGCGTGTTGATCTATTCGCTCCGACACCTACAAATATTTTTGAGATGGGTGATGAGATAGTTGACTTCTTTAACAAAAAAACAATAAGAGATGTATACTATGAGTTCCATGGCTATGGAATGGAGTGCAAAAAAGTTGACAATGCTTCAATTTATACGTCAATTATAGATTTTGAGGTATGTTCACATGGATGAAGAAGAGTTTAAATGGGGGGTAACTCTAGAAGACCTAAATTTAGATAAATTAATAAACAAAAGATATGTTAAGCAAAAGAGCCTTAGAGACATGATAATGGCTGATATTATTAGAGAGCAGGAAAAGAGACTAAAAGCTCTTACAGAGGAGATAGAAGACTTAACGTATGATAAAACACCTGTATGGACAGGAGCCCTTAAGAGATCATGGTTTACAACACAAAAAGATTATAGTTATAAGAATGGGTCAAAGTTTTCATTTGAGACAAATGACAGAGGTGAAAAAACTTGGTATGCTCAAAGAGTTTTGGGTGATAAAGGATCTAAGACGCTACCAAGAGGTATGGTTCCATGGCTTATAAGATGGGTTTCGCAAAAAGGAATTAAATTTAAATGGGAAATAAAATATTAGGAGGCAAATAACATGGATTTAACAAACACTCAGGAATATTTTTCTAACTTATCAAACAATGATATAGCAATACAAATGTCAGAAGGCTCAGGCAAGACTACTGCTGTTGCATATAGAGCAATAAACGCAATAAATAGCAACGAAAAAGTAATAATTTTATATAAAGAAGATGATACTAAAAATATAGTTGCAAACATATTTAATAATGAGGCTGTTGATTATGATATGTTGTATTTTCATGAATGCTTAAATCCATATGACTGGATAATTGAACTAAATAATATAGATGAAAATACACATATAATTATTGATAATTTCGATAAAATATCAAGCTTTGAACAATTAGACATTGTAAATGACTTTAGTGATAATAAATGCAAAAGTATTGCTATAACAATAACAGGCATAAGAAATATAATTCCTATACATAACATTATAAATAACATATAATACGTCATATGTTATGTTATTTTTTGTTTTTATGATATAATAAGAAAAAATTAAAGAGGTAAAATATGAACTGCTCATTAAATAACACATCTGGATTTGTAAAACTATTTGAAGAAACTGAATTTTTAAAGAATTCTGCAACTGATATTTCTGGTAATTATATCCCTATTAATACATTTTCAGTTGGATTATCTCAAAATCTTGTAGATTCAGGAACACTTACAGGCGGCAGAGAAGCATCTAAACCATCTTTAGGTAATATTGAGGTAAATGGAGATCTTGTAGCTCCATTATCAAGTCATAAAGGGACAGCTGATATGCTTTTTGGTCTTTTTGGAAATGTTGATATCAGTAACGGATATTTATCAAATGGCGCTCCTGCAATTGAAAGAAAGTATTCAATTTCATCATCATGTTTGCCGTCATTTCAATCTGTAAAAGGATTTATAGGGGCACCTTTTGTATCTGTTATAGCAGGCATGAAAGTAAATACTTTATCATTTAAGATAGGTGATGAAGGTCAGATAGATGGTACTTTTGGAATTATTGCTGCAAAACAATATGACACATTAAACCCAGGATTTACAGGAGGTGCAGAAGTAAATACTGATATAGGACCAGAACAGACAACAATACCTGTAACTGTTCCATATAAAGATGCAGAAAAGTTAAAAAAAACAAGATCTCTTATTATAAAAACGTTTGTTACAAGAGTAGGAAATGCATTTCCTGAGTCAGAATCAAGCCTTGCAAAAGGTAGCACAAAAATACCTATAGATATGCCATCACAACCTTATTGTAAAGTAGGTGACATCATAAGTATAGGAAATTTTTACACAACAATAAAAAACTTAGATTATGCATGGATAGAAATAACTGACCCTATTCCTTATGATATGTATCTTGAGGTTGGAAGACCAATAAATATGATGTTTGGTGGTGTTGATATTGTAAATATTAATATAGATATTCCGCCAAGTGGAAACCCTGACGACCCTATACAAGCAGAAATTACAACGTCAGTTCCAGTTGTAACTATAGAAAGAGGTCCTGTATATATGGATACTCAGGATGGAAAAACAAAAATTATTGTATATGAAAACGTTGAAATAGAACCGTTTGAAAAATTTATGAACACATCTGTTACTATCAGGTCAATTAGAGGAAGTGAGATAGCTTTTG
>Ga0256843_1000373_pt1 | contig 38654 bp, 35 predicted proteins | sample AlvinellametaG_FD_191572 | JGI IMG/M metagenome (GOLD analysis project Ga0256843, IMG submission 191572) | Pompeii worm associated microbial communities from hydrothermal vent at the East Pacific Rise, Pacific Ocean - Alvinella | ecosystem: Host-associated > Annelida > Integument > Unclassified ...
AATGAAAAACAAATAAAAAGAAAAGATTTAAGAAACACTCTATATAACCTTATATATTATGATATATGAAAATATCTTTTAATTATAAGACAATATACCTAAAATCATTATATATAAAGTTACATCGAATACTAAAAAAGTTTTCCCCTCTTTTTAGAAGGGAAAAACTTATAAAGGTTATGAGATATTAACAATAACCTCTTTACCGTCAAAGTCAAACTCTACTTTACTTCCTTCTTTGACTTTGTCTTCTAAGATAAGTTCAGCAAGTCTATCTTCAACGATCTCATAAAGAGCTCGTTTAAGTGGTCTTGCTCCATAAACAGGATCAAATCCAGCTTCAGCGATATACTCTTTCGCTCCTTCACTAAGTGTGATCTCAATATCTCTTTCTTTAAGTTTAGAAGCAATCTCATTGAAGAAGATATCTACAATACCTTTGATCTCTTCTTTACCAAGAGCATTAAAGATCACAACATCATCAAGACGGTTCAAGAACTCAGGTTTAAAGTGAGCTCTAAGATCTGGCTTAATAAGTTCTTCTACATCTTCACCCGGTTTTGCTTCGATGATTTTTTGACTTCCAATATTTGAAGTAAGGATGATAATAGTGTTACTAAAATCAACCGTTACCCCTTTGTTATCAGTAAGTCTTCCATCATCAAGCACTTGGAGCAAGATGTTAAATACATCTGGATGTGCTTTTTCTACTTCATCGAAAAGCACAACACTATATGGTTTTCTTCTTACTGCTTCGGTGAGTTGTCCACCCTCTTCATATCCAACATACCCTGGAGCTGCACCAACTAAACGAGATACAGCGTGTTTTTCCATATATTCGCTCATATCGATACGTATCATCGCATCTTCACTGTCAAAGAGGAACTTCGCCAATGTTTTTGCCGTTTGTGTTTTACCAACCCCTGTTGGTCCTAGGAAGAGGAAACTTCCTATTGGTCTATTTTGACTTGAAAGTCCCGCTTTATTACGTTTGATCGCACGAGCAACCGCTGTTACAGCTTGAGGTTGACCTACTACCTCTTTTTTAAGTTCATCTTCTACATGTAAGACTTTCTCTTTTTCACTTTGAAGCATTTTATTGACCGGTATTCCTGTCCATCTGCTTACAACTGATGCGATCATCTCTTCATCAACACTGTTTTTAAGAAGAGTTCCCTCTTTTTGCATCTCTTTCCATTTTTCTTGAAGTGCTTTTTCCTCTTCAAGAAGTTTTGGGATCAAACCATACTCGATCTCAGCAGCTTTGTTAAAGTCTGCATTGTTTTTCGCCATTTCCGCTTCACGGCGTTTGTTTTCTACTTCTGCTTTTAAAGAAGCGATTTTTTCAAAGATCTCTTTTTCTTGATTGAACTGTGCTTCTAGTTTTCTTTTTTCTTCTTCAGCATCAGCTAACTCTTTTTCGATCTCCTCAAGACGTCTTGTATTAGAATCACTCTCTTCCATTTTAAGCGCTTCTTTTTCAACATTTAACTCTTGAATACGACGCTTGATATTTGCAAGCGCATGAGGTTCAGACTCTATTTGCATTTTAAGCTCTGCTGCTGCTTCATCGATCAAGTCGATCGCTTTATCCGGTAAGAAACGATCACTGATATATCTGTCACTAAGTTTTGCCGCAGCTACAAGTGCACTGTCTGTTATCGTTACATTATGGTGTGCTTCTAAGCTCTCTTTGATCCCGCGAAGGATTTGGAGTGCTTGGTTTACACTTGGTTCATCGACACTTACCGGTTGGAAACGGCGTTGGAGTGCTTGGTCTTTTTCAAAGTATTTTCTATACTCTTTTAAAGTCGTTGCACCTATAGTGTGAAGCTCTCCACGAGCAAGTGCAGGTTTTAGGATGTTTGCCGCATCCATACTTCCTTCACTCGCACCCGCACCAACAATAGTGTGGATCTCATCGATAAAGAGAATGATATTTGCATTTTCTTTTACTTCATCAACAACCGCTTTAAGTCTGTCTTCAAACTCTCCACGATATTTCGCTCCAGCTATAAGAGCAGTCATATCAAGAGCGATCACTCGTTTGTTTTGTAAACTTAGTGGTACTTCTTTGTTATAGATACGTTGTGCGAGCCCTTCCACAAGAGCAGTTTTACCAACCCCTGGTTCACCAAGTAAGATAGGGTTGTTTTTTGTCTTACGGATAAGTATTTGCATAACACGGTTGATCTCTTCATCACGCCCAATCACTGGAGGCAGTTTTCCCTCAGCTGCTTGAGCAGTAAGATCGATACCGTATTTGCTCAAACTATCAAGTGTCTCATCTGCACTTTGAGAGTCTATTTTCGCTCCTCCACGAGCCGCTTCGATGTTTTTAGCAAGTTCCATCAGATCGACATATTTTGAGATAATGCTTTTAAACGGCTCTTCATTTAAGTTTGCCAAGATGTAAGTATCAACTGCTAAGAACTGATCTCCCATCTCTGTCATTTTCCCCATAGCGCGTTGGAGAGAGTCAACAAACTCTTTTCCTAAACGGATGTTTTCTTTTGTAACAGTAGAGACTTTTGGCAATTCATTTGCTTTTGACTTAATGTCAAGCTCCATTGCTGCTTTGTCCACGTTCATTTTATTGAACATTTGATTGAGCACACTGTCAGTGTTTGTAAGTTGTGCCCATAAGAAGTGTACCGGATGTACCTCTGGATTTTGATTATGAAGTGCTAATGATAAAGAAGACTCTATCGCTTCAGTCATATTGTTTGTGAGTTTTTCAAAAATATTATTCATTTTTTCATCCTTTTAAATAAAGTTTAGCTAAATTATATCAAGTATTTTGATAATTTCTGCTGGAAGTATAATATAAAAGGGAAAAAAGGATTGCTACTTAAGTGGCATAATTGTCTTGTAACGTTCTAACATACTCTCATTTCCACTTACCCCTCCACTATGGATATAAAGTATCTTTTCATTTGTTTGTTCTAAAAGCACCTTCCACATAAGTGGTGCATAAAGAAGATCAAACTCTATCCCTGCATCTTTAAGCTTTTGATAGATCTCAAAAAATTCTTTGTTTAACTTACCAAAAGGGTATTTCTTTTTTGGATCCAAGATGATAAGATTTTGTGGAAGTTTATCCACTAAACCAAGCATTTGTGTTTTGAGGTATGCTACATCACCGATGGAAGGAGTAGTATAAACTCTGTATGATGGAAGATTCAATGCTAAAAAAAGTGCAGTAGTTCCTGTTCCACTTGGCGTTGCGATAGAGCTTACATGTAAATCCTCTTGAAGGATCTCATCAGCAAGAACTTTTATCCCTTCCTTAGCACTTTTATCTGCTCCTCCTTGATGGAGTAAAAAAGTTTTTTCATTAAGATTGAGTGAAAGGTTTGCTATAAACTCTTTATACAAAGAGTGCTCTATCTCTTTATGAGTCATTCCAAACTTTAATGCTTGAAAATAATTTCCCTTTTTTTGCTCTTTTTGTTGTTTCGAAAGAGGTTTTGAGTAGTAAATAAACTGCCACCCTTTATCAAAGCACATCTTTGCTATAGCTAACATTGCATTAGATTGTGTTCCACCATAAGATATGATCGTATTATATTGTTCTTTTGGAGTATTTAAAAGAGTATAGAGTTTTCGATATTTATTCCCAGCAAGATAAGGATCTATAAGATCATCTCGCTTTATAAGGAATCTTCTTCCATCTATATCGATGGAAGAGATAGGAGTTGGTTGCATGATTATTTTGAGTAAGAGATCTTCGCTTTATTTTTTAAAGAAGAAAGTTTATCTTGCATAACTTGTTTGAATTTTTCCATTTTGAGTCTTTGCTCTATATATGGTTTCACCTCATCAAATGAACGAGTTGTTGCTGGTTTTTTATCTTCAACATAGATCACATGGTAACCAAATTGTGTTTTTATCGGTTGTTTTGTAATAGTTCCAGGTTTCATACTAAATGCTGCTTTTTCAAACTCTGGTACCATTTGCCCTTTTCCAAAGTATCCAAGATCTCCCCCTCTTGGTCCACTTGGTCCTGTTGATTTTGTCTTTGCAAGTTCTATGAACTTATTTTGAAGTGCTGCACCTTTAAGCCCTTTAAGTTGGTTAATGATATCTTTTGCTTCTTTTTCAGTTTTTACAAGGATATGTCTAGCATGTACTGATTCTTTTTGCATAAACTCTTGCTTGTTTTGGTTATAGTAGTTCTTCAATTCTTTATCAGAGATCTTGATCCCGTCAAATACTTTTTTTTGCCATATTTTGATCGCAAGATCTTTTTTAATATTTGCTATGATCTTATCAAGTTGCTCTTTATACTCTTTTGAATTAGTAATTCCTTCTTTTTTTGCATCATTATAGATAAGCTCTTTTGCAACTAATTCATCTAAAAACTGCTTTCTGAGCTGTTCTTGTTTTTGTGCTGGAAGCTGTGCAAGTCTTCCTTGTGTTGCTTGCATAAGTGCATTTGTTACATCTTCATCTGTAATCTTTGTTCCATTTACCGTTGCAAGTGTAGCTGCAAACGAGAGTGTTGATGTAAGTATTGCCGCTGTTGCTATTTTCATTACTGCTTTCATACATTTTCCTTTAAGTATTTTCGTTAAAAAAATTTTATAAGCTTTTAGATAACAGTTATTAAACCGATTTGTATATAATTCCACAAAACTACAGAAAGATTTTTTATGGCAAAAATAAAAAAAGCAACGAAAAAAGAGATCGAAGAGATAAAAAAGCGCTTTATTGAACGTTACAGTGGTGCTGTAACAGAATTGAAATACAAAAACCTTTATGAACTCGTTGTTGCAGTTGCACTTTCAGCCCAATGCACCGATAAAAGAGTTAATCTCATCACTCCAGCATTTTTTGAGCGTTTTCCTAGCCCAAAAGAACTTGCATCTGCTGAATTAGAAGAGATAAAAGAACTAATAAAGACATGTAGCTTTTTTAATAACAAAGCAAAAAATCTAAAAAAGATGGCTGAGCGTGTTATGGAAGTATATAATGGAGAGATTCCCCTAGATGAAAAAGAACTTGTTACGTTAGCAGGTGTCGGACAAAAAACTGCTCATGTTGTAATGATAGAATATAATGGTGCGAACCTCATGGCAGTTGATACCCATGTGTTTCGTGTAGCACACCGTTTAGGTCTTAGTGATGATGAAACAGCTATAAAAACAGAAGAGACCCTTACAAAAAAATTCAAAGACAACCTTCAAATCCTCCATCAGGCAATGGTGCTTTTTGGACGATATATTTGTACAGCAAAAAATCCAAAATGTGATAAATGTTTTTTAACTGAATTTTGTAAAACAAAAGAAAGCTTCAAAGCAAGATAATAAGGTTATTATTAGATTTCTTAGAATTAGTTCTCTTTTTACATAGAATATTTTGATACAATATCGTAAATAATTCTATAAAAGAAGAGAGTTTTATGAATCTAAAAACTATATCAAATATAAAACTTTTTATCCCTATTGTATCTCTTATATTGATCTTATTATCTTTTAGCTTGATCCTTTTATATACAAACTATTCAAAGATAAAAAACCTCAACGAGCTATCGACTCAAGTCAAACTGAGTAACACTCTTTCAGATACTTTACACTCATTACAAAAAGAAAGAGGTCTCTCAAGTGGATATGTTTCTAGTAATTATGAACACTTTCAAGAACAACTTCAAAAACAACGTCAAGAAACAAATACATATATCAATAAGCTACAAAAGCAACTCCCTACGATCCGTTCAGAAGAATTAAAAACAAAGATTCAAAAAGAAGTGATCGAAGCTTTACAATATATACAAAACATAAGAATCCTGATAGACAAGCATCACCTTAACTATAAAGATATTATCGATCTATATTCTAAGATAACAAATTCCATAATCTGTATTATCACAGAGATTACAAAGTTTTCTACAATCCCCTCTATAACCCAAAATATCCTAGCTTATATCAATTTTTTATACTATAAAGAGTATGCAGGAGTTGAGAGAGCACTTGGTGTCGTTCTTCTTTCAAAAAAAGATACACACCAAGAGGTTGTTACAGAGTTTATCAGCTACATAGCACTTCAAAAACAAACAAAAAAAATGTTTTTTCAATTTGCTACACCAGATATCAAATCTTTTTATAACGCACAACTATCAACAAAGTTCTTAGAATCTATCCATCAATTTGAAACAGATGTTATCAACCAAAAACACCTACATACTCCTAAAGAAGCACATAAATGGTTTCAAATAATTACAAAAAAACTAGATATCCTTGATACTATTCGAAACTATATTAAAAAAGATATAATATATAAGATCAAAATAGCCCTTAACTCTGCTAATGAACTGTTCTATATTATCATAGGTATAACAATTACTGGAATAATCATCTTTATATTTATGTTAATAGCGCTCTTTAAACTTACTAAGAACGAACAAAAACTTCGAATGGTAATGGATAAATATATAATCAGTTCTGTTTCTGATCTTAATGGAAAAATCATTAATGTTAGTGAAGCATTTTGCAATATCTCAGGATATACAAAAGAAGAACTTATAGGGAAAAACCATAACATTGTTCGTCATCCAGACACACCAAAAGAAGTTTTTAGAACTATGTGGGCAAATTTAAAAGCAGGGAATTCCTGGAGTGGAAAGATCAAAAACAAAACAAAAGATGGTGGATTTTACTGGGTCTATGCCAATATCGAACCACTTTATAATGATAAAGGAATTATTGATTCTTATATCTCTATTCGTTTAGATATTACAGAAAATGAACTTCTCTTAGAAAAAATCCGTTCTGAAGAAGAAAAAAATAAAATTCAGTTTGAAATGATGCAACAACAACATCGTCTTGCTCAAATGGGAGAGATGCTAAGCATGATAGCCCACCAATGGAGACAACCACTCAGTGCAATTACAGCTGCTTCAGGGGCATTAGAACTCAATGCAAGGCTCAATCAGTTCGATACAAAAAAAACATTAGAACTCACAGAAAAAATCAAACACTATTCAAAACACTTAAGTTCTACCATCGATGACTTTAGAAATTTTTTCAAATCTAATAAGATCAAAACAAAAACAAACTATCAAGAGATACTCAAAAGTGTGCTCAATATCATAGAAAGCTCTTTAGAAAAACAGAACATTCAACTAAATGTAAAGGTTGTTTCACTACAATATTTTGAAACATATGAGAATGAGATAAAACAAGTTGTTTTAAATCTTTTGAAAAATGCTGAAGATGCTTTAGTAGAAAACAATATTTCTAATAAAAAGATTGATGTGACTATCGATGAATATAAATTGACTATTAGTGATAATGCAGGTGGTATTCCTGAAGAGATTATGGAGAAGATTTTTGATCCATATTTTTCAACGAAAACGAAAAAAGATGGGACAGGGCTCGGACTTTATATGAGTAAACTCATTATAGAAGATCATGCAAACGGAACATTAGAAGTCCATAATAATGAAGAAGGTGCTGTCTTTGTGATAGACTTGGGAGAGAAAAACAATGATTGATATTGATAATCTCATAGAATATTCAAAAGACCTTACACTTTTATATGTTGAGGATAATGCTGACGCAAGAGAAATGAGTCAGATGATCTTTGAAAGTATCTTTAAAAAAGTTATTGTTGCTGAAGATGGAGAAGAAGGATTCGAAAAGTTCAAAAACAATAAAGTAGATCTTATTATAACTGATATCAATATGCCACGACTTAATGGGCTAGAAATGTGTCAAAAGATCAGAGAAATCGATAGTGAGATACCACTTATCATTCTTTCGGCACACAATGAAGAGAACTTTTTTATACAAAGTATTGAGATTGGGATCAATGGATATTTGCTTAAACCCATCGATCTTGATCAACTTCTTCGGCTTCTATTTCAAATAACACAAAGATATCAATATAAGAATGAAGCAGAAAAAAACCTTAATCTCATGCAAACATATCAAAAGGCAACAAACCTTAGTTCTATTGTTTCAAAAACAGATCCAAAAGGGCTCATCACCTATGTAAATGATCAGTTCTGTGAAATATCTGGATATACAAGAGAAGAACTAATAGGGAAAAACCACAATATCGTTCGTCATCCAGATAACCCTAAAGAGATGTTTGAAGAACTTTGGAATACTATAAAAAATAAAAAGATCTGGAAAGGAATCGTTAGAAACAAGACAAAAGAAGGAAAAAGTTACTACGTTGATAGCTTGATTATGCCTATCATCAACTTAGATGGAGAAATTGAAGAGTATATCTCTGTGCGACATGATATAACAGATATTATGAATCCTTTAAAACAACTCAAAGATGCTATTACAAATGCAACTGATCCTATACTTATATATATAAAACTTGATCGATTTACTGAGATCGAGGAATTCTATGACAACAATACACTTGAAAAAATTCAGGAACAGGCAAAAGAACATATTGATACGGTATTTTCCCAGATATTTGATTTTGATACTATCTATTTTCTAGACAATGGAGAATACGCCTTTGTTTTAGAAAGACATAAATATATCCAAGAACCAAATATCAGAGATTTTCTTAAAACACTTCAAAATGCTCAAAAAACACTAAAATCAAAAAAAATAAAATTAGATGATGAAATTGAACTAGATATTGAAACACTCATAAGTGTAGCCTATGAAAAAAACAAAATCCTTGAATCAGTAAAAATAGGTATTAAGAAACTTTTGAAAAATAAAAAAACGTTTATTGTTGCCAATAATTTAGCGGAAATCGAACAAAAAATAGCAAAAAAGAACCTAGAAACGATCAATATGATCAAACAGGCTATTAAAAATTCCAATATTGTTTCTTACTTTCAACCGATAGTTGATAACAATACACAAAAAATAGTCAAATATGAGTCATTAGTAAGACTTATCGACGACAATAATAATGTTCTAACTCCATATTACTTCCTCGATACTGCAAAGAAAGGGAATTATTATTCCAAAATTACCAATATAGTCTTAGATCATTCTTTTAATATCTTACAAATATGCTCAGTTGACATCTCTATCAACCTCTCAGCACTTGATATTGAACAAGCATCTACAAGAAATAGAATCCTTTTTTTATTGGAAAAAAATAAAAATGATGCACATAGAATCGTTTTCGAGCTTCTTGAAGATGAAAATGTAAAAGACTTCGCAGTGGTAAAAGAGTTTATATCTGAAGTGAAAGAGTATGGTGTTAAAATTGCTATTGATGATTTTGGTGCTGGATATAGTAACTATGAACGACTTTTAGATTATCAACCAGATATCTTAAAAATTGACGGATGTCTTATTCGTGATATTGAAACAAGCAGTTATTCACTCTCTGCTGTCAAAAGCATAGTAACATTTGCCAAAGAACAAAACCTAGAAACAATAGCTGAATTTATAGAGAACGAAGATATATTTAAAATCGTTAAAGAACTTGGAGTGGATTATTCTCAAGGATATTACTTTGGAAAACCTGAACCACTGTAATATTTTTGCATCGATTTATAAATCTGCTATAATTTTATTATGAATAAATATTTAAGTATCTTTCTTTTACTCTTAGCTACTGTATTTTTAAATGGTTGTATCAATAGACATGGTGTTTCTATGAAATATTATAGTGATTGTAAAGAGTATTATGACCTAGAAGGATTTTACCATAAAGAGTGTGGTGAAGATGATATCTTTACTTATGACGATGTAAAAGAAGCTTTCAAAGCACCCAAAAAAAATAAAGACCTTATAGAAGGCATCCCTCGTTCAAATTACTAACTCTTTTTGTATTAATGTCTGTAAAAGAGCTTCAAGCTCTTTTTTCGCTTCTAACGTTTCTTTATCCTCTATAAAAGCTCGATGGATCTTTGATATTTTCTTTGTTTGTTCTTTTGAAAAATCAAAGGCTTTTCCAAACTTCCATTGTGATATATCCTCTGGTATAACAATTGTTTCTCTATTTGCATGACCATGCTGAATAACTCTATAAAGATGTTCTAATGAACGTTTAATCAAGATCAAACTTACATTGACATTTTTTTTCTCAATACTATAAATAAGTCGTTTATTTTGCAAAACGCCTAAAAAAAGTTTATCAGAAACAAAATAAGCACCAACACCACCAACAACTGCCCCACCTAGCATAGACAAACCAAAATCAAATAAAGCTAAAGGTGATGTTAAAGTTGCTCCACCAAGCATTCCTAAAGCAATCAATTTTTCTTTTGTTAGTCCAAGGTGAAGATTTTCTTTTGCATCTATAGTTGTTTGTATATCTTTGATCTGCACTTGATGGTATCCCCATATTTCATTGATCTTCTTTCTTCCTATTTGCTCTATTGAAAAGATCTTTTTACGAAAATCCTCTAAGACCTTTCCTTTTTGTTGAGAAGTGAGTGTACGTTCCTTAAAATTATAGATATATTCATATTGCAAGATCTCTAAAATCGTATCTGCTATAATTGAGATAGATTGATTTATGTTTTCTTGAAAATGGGTTTTATGGGTTTGTAAGATAAACTCAAGATATCGTTTATCTATATCATTGTTTTTCAAAGTATAAAGCTTTTCAAAGAGTTGTTCTATCTCTTTATAACCACTTTGAAGAGGGTTAAACATATAAAACTCTTCAAATCCATTTTCTATAAGATTTTGTTCCCATTCTTGTTGAAAACTTGATTCTTCTATCTGATTAAAAAGGATTAAAACAGGTTTATCAATCTTTTTAAGTATCTCTAATTCACTTCCCGTTACATGTAAATTAAAACGTTGTGAAATATTAACAACAAAAACAACGAAATCACTATCTAGGATTGCTTTAAGGATCTCTATATCTTTGGTAAAACTTTCATCGTTTTCATATTTTTTTATAAATTCATAAAAAACTCTGTTACCAAAGAAATTTTCCTCTTGTTGTACCCTTTTAATAAAACGATATATCTCCCTAGCTCTTTCAAAACCTGGAGTATCATAGAAATGTGCAACAGGACGCTCTTTATATATATAACTATAACGATTTGCCGTCGTTGTTGTTCCTACAGTTGGCGAAACCTCTATACGATCATCCATTGTCAAAACCGAAATAATACTACTTTTACCATTATTTGGTTTTCCTATAAAAGTAAATGTAGGAGCTAAAGAGCTATCTCTCATGATATAACCTTATACGAAGATCATCTAGAACTTCATTAATCTGATAACGCCATTCATCATAATAAGGATCTGTTTTCAATGCTAATTTTATCTCATGATCTTGTTCAATAGTCACTGCTATCCATATTTGAATAACATGAGAATTTTGTAATATTCTTTTGACAAAGCTTTTAAAACTTTCATCTGGTAATGTCTGAGGAGATGGAAAGATAATAACAAGATTTTCAAGTTGATGAATAATCTTTTCTTCTTCTTGTTCATCCATATCGAATGTAGCAACAGCAAAGCTTCTTTCGATTTTTCCTTCTAGTGCTTTATCGTTTAAATCGATTTCTAATGGTTCCATCTCATAAAAAAGCTTATATACCACTCTTCCATGAAGCTCTTTGCATCTATTTTGTGACTTTTGCATATTTTGAACCATTGGTGTATGTTTTGGTTGTGAAATAAATGCAACAGAGTTTTCAAGGATAGTTCGTAACTCTTTTGTTTTTACCTCTAAAGCATTATCTATAGCTTTTAAATATTTTTGATATGCTATAAAAAGAAGTAATATTCTAGGAAAGATGTTCCATAATAATATACTTAACAACATAAAAATAGCAAAAGTACTTCTTTGGTGTTGTATATTGCTTATATCTGGTACAAGTTCAGGGGAGACCCAGCTCCACAATATAGAAAAAAAATCAATTATTTGTTGTTCAAACACTTCTGAAAGATTATAAGTATTATCATAGTTAAAATCAACTTGATTGACAAAAAATAAAAACATCGTACTGAGTAATATTCCTAAAGCATAGCCTATGGCAGCTTTTTGTAATACTAAAAATGAATATACTTTTAATACATGGGTATCTTCATCTTGTATATTTAATCCTTTAGGTAAAAAACGCTCAAAAAACAAAGATTCTTTTTTTAAAGGGAATCGATATAAAACAATACGAAAACCGCTAAAAATCATAAAAAACAATGGTAAAACAACTGATATGATGAGAAAAAGATTTATATTAATTGTTTTTTGAAAAAAGATGACCCCTAAGAGGAACCCTATTAAAAAACTAATACCTATAAAGATCTTCGAGTTTGTTTGTATTGAATTTATTAAAGGATAGTCTTCTTGTTTTAAAAATAAAAAGAACTCTTGTGCAAGCTCTTTTGCAGAGTGAAAAGAAAGATCATTATTATGGATATAACGCACAAAATCATTATAATTTTTTTGCTTTGCTTCTAAAAAACTATTAGCTAGTGCAAAGTATGTTCTAATATCCATTATGAAATGGGAAGAGAGCTATCTCTCTACATCCCAACATAGTTTTGTTTTACCATTTTCATCTTCACATACAGCACCCATACCCATGATGTTATATCCAGCATCAACATAGTGGATCTCACCTGTTACACCACTTGCAAGATCACTTAAGAGATACATCGCAGAGTTTCCAACCTCTTCTATCGTTACGTTTTTCTTTAACGGTGCATTTGTTTCATTCCAGTTAAGGATTTGTTTAAAATCCCCTATACCAGCTGCTGCTAAAGTTTTGATAGGTCCTGCACTGATCGCATTGATACGTTTTCCTTCACGTCCAAGATCAACAGCAAGGTAGCGAACACTACTCTCTAACGCTGCTTTTGCTACACCCATAACATTATAGTTAGGGATATATTTAGGTCCACCAAGATAACTTAGTGTTAATACACTTGCACCTTCATTCATAATAGGATTAAGTCTATTTGTAAGATCTATTAAAGAATAAACAGAGATGTTCATCGCGATCTCAAAAGCCTCTTTAGAGGTCTTAATAAAATCTTCACTTAGCGCTTCTTTTGGAGCAAATGCTACAGAATGAACAAGAAAATCTATCTTACCAAATTTTTCTTCCACTTCCTTTGCAATTCTATCCATATGATCTATATTACTTACATCAAGCTCAAATACCGCATCACTTCCAAAATCATTTGCGATTGGTTCAACTCTTTTTTTCAAAGCATCATTAAGGTATGTAAATGCAAGTTCTGCCCCTTGAGCTTTACATGCTTGAGCGATCCCGTAAGCGATCGATTTATTATTTGCAAGACCTACTATAAGACCTTTTTTTCCCTTCATTATCATCTTTATATCTCCTTATTTTTCTATTTCTTGAGCAAATGTCACCATCTGTGCAAAATCATTCACATTCAATGCACCACTTCCCACTAACACACCATCTACTGAATTTAAAGAAAGTATCTCTTTTGCATTGTTGACCTTTACACTTCCCCCATAAAGGATCGGTGCCGGGATCTTTGCTTTTAACTTACTATGAATAGATTCTATCTCCTCATTTGTTGGAGTAAGTCCAGTTCCTATCGCCCATACAGGCTCATATGCAACAATAAGTTTACTGTACTGAAGATCGATCCCTTCAAGTTGTGCATCGATGTAAGAAAGAGTTGATTCTTCACCCTCTTCTCTTACCTTTAAAGGCTCTCCAACACAGTATATGATCTCATATCCATTTTGTTTGAAAAAATCGAATTTCTTGGCAATATCGACTTGCGTTTCTTTTAAAATATGTCTTCTTTCACTATGCCCTATAAGGATCGTTTTTATCCCAAACTCTTCTAAATGAACAAGTCCGATCTCTCCGGTAAATGCGCCATCTCTTGTAGGGTACGCGTTTTGAGAGCCTACAATTGCTCTTCCTTTATGAGGGATCAAACTTGACATTGCTGGAAACACATATACACTTACTGCTTCACTAACTTCACTTATAAGATTTTCTAACTCTCCTAGATACTCACCTGTTTGGAGTCTTGTAAGATTTGTTTTAAAATTCGCTGCTACTATCTTAGCCATTTTTTGCTACCATCAAAGGTTTTACACCTGGAAGAACCTTTCCTTCTAGAAGCTCAAGTGAAGCACCACCACCTGTTGAGATAAATGTCATCTCATCATCAACACCAACTCTTTGAACAAGATCAGCAGTATCACCACCACCAACAACAGTTGTTGCATAGCTATCTGCCACAAAATGAGCTATTTTAGAACTTCCTCTTGCAAATCGTTCCATCTCATATACACCCATAGGCCCATTCCAAAGAACAGTTTGAACATCATTCAATGCTTCACGATAGAGTCGTACTGTTGCAGGACCGATATCAAGTCCCATCCAACCTTCAGGGATCTCCTGAGCAGTGACAATCTTGCTTACTGCATCTTCAGCAAATTTTTCAGCTGCGATCACATCGACAGGAAGATAAAGTTTTACACCAAGTTTCTTCGCTTCTTCCATAATACGTCCAGCTTCATCAAGTAGATCATCCTCGACTAATGATGCCCCTATATCATAGCCCAGTTGCTTTAAAAATGTAAATGCCATTCCACCACCGATAAGGATCTTATCTACTTTTGGAAGAAGATTTACTAAAGCTTCAAGTTTTCCAGAAACCTTACTTCCACCAACAATAGCTGCAAATGGACGAACTGGATTATTTACAAGTTTTCCAAAAAAATTGATCTCTTTCTCAAGTAAGAAACCTGCTGCTTTATGATCATTATCAAAATATTGAGTAATCCCTTCAACAGACGCATGTGCTCTATGACTTACCCCAAAAGCATCATTGATATACACTTCTGCCATATCTGCAAGTTTTTTAGCAAATTCAGGATCGTTCTTTGTCTCCCCAGCTTCAAAACGAAGATTCTCCAGTAAAAGGATATCTCCTTCCTCTAAAGCTTGTGCCTTTGCTGTAGCATCTTCACCTACAACATCTTCTGCCATAATGATATCTTTATGTAAAAGTTTATGTAATCTTCTAGCCACAGGTTTTAAAGAGTACTTTTCATTGACTTCCCCTTTAGGACGACCTAAATGAGAAGCAAGAATTACCTTACAATCCATATCAAGACAATAATTGATCGTTGCAATTGCTGAACGGATTCTTCTATCATCAGATATATTACCAAACTCATCCATTGGAACATTAAAATCACATCGTATAAAAACTTTCTTTTTATTCAAATCCAAATTTTTAATATCTAAAAGTTCCATGTTTCTCCTATTGTAAAATATATTTTGTCATATCTAAAAGTCTGTTTGAGTATCCACTTTCGTTGTCATACCAAGCCATTATCTTTACAAGATTTCCACCAATAACTTGCGTCAAATCAGATGCTATAATGCTACTATAAGGGGAACCAAGAAAATCACTCGATACCCTTTTTTCATTATCAACTAAAATGATACCATTTAACTCATTTTTTGAAGCTTTATCAAAGAGTAATTCTAACTCTTTTTGTTCAATGTTACGCTCTAACACAAGATTGAGATCCATTATACTTACATCTGGAACTGGAACACGAACGCTCTGTCCATGCAGTTTTCCCTTTAGTAAAGGGAGTACTTTATAGATCCCTTTTGCAGCATTGGTCGTTGTTGGGATCATATTTGCTGCTGCTGCTCGTGAGCGTCTTAGATCACTTGGATGTTTACTATCTAAAAGATTTTGCCCATTGGTATAGGAATGGATCGTAGTCATTAAACCTTTTTGTATCCCAAATTCTTCATCGATAATCTTAGCAATCGGAGCAAGACAGTTAGTTGTACAACTTCCGTTTGAGATGATCTTTTGATCTTTATACTCTTGTTCATTGACCCCTAGAACAAATGTAGGTGTTTCATCTTTTGCCACAGCAGAGATGATCACTTTCTTCACCCCTTTTTCTATATGGTGTTTTACAGCATCAGTTGTTAAAAAAACACCACTACATTCCAAAACAACATCTGCACCAACACTCCCAAAGTTAAGTTTTTGAGGATCTGGTTGTTGAAAATATGCAACATCTCTACCATTGATATGCAATGTTGTTTCATTCTTTACATGTAGATCTAAAAAACTCCCATGTACAGAATCATATTTTAATAGATATGCTGCCATTTCGATATCAGCAAGATCATTGATAGCAACAAGTTCTATCTCTTCATCTTGTGTTGCAAGACGCGCTACATATCTTCCAATCCTGCCAAATCCATTGATCGCTATTTTGATCACTCTACTCTCTTTCTGCCTATAATTTAATCTGGGAATTTTACAAAAATTTAGCTATAATTCGCATTAAATGAAAACAGTAGCTCTTTTTGGCGGGAGTTTCGATCCGCCACATATCGGTCATATTGAGATAGTACGCAAACTACAACAACTTCCTTTTATAGATAAAGTTGTGATTATGCCAACCTATCTCAATCCGTTTAAAGAGCGTTTTTATGCACCTGCTTCTCTACGACTTCATTGGCTTAAAATGATCTTTAAGGATGATGCCAAAGTAGAAGTAAGTGATTTTGAAGTCCTCAAAGAGGAAAAGACACCTACCTATGAGACAGTGAAATATCTACTTCAAAAGTATGATAAAGTTTATGTCGTAATCGGTGCAGATAATGTTGTTTCTCTTCATCAGTGGTATAAATATGACCAACTTAAAGAGATCGCGGAGTTTATCGTCTTTGAAAGAGACGGGATCCATATCCCAGAAGAATTTATCAAAATAAAACTTGATATCCCTCTTTCATCGACATCATTACGCAAAAATATTGATAAACGATCTCTTCCAAAAGAGATCCAAAATGAAATTTATGAGTTTTATAAAACAAGGAGAATAATGCAAACAAGAATTGAGAATATCACCACAATACTAGACAAACACAAAGCTGAGAATATAGAAGTGTTTGATCTAACAGGAAAGGACTATATAGTTGATCAAGCAATTATCGCTTCATCGCTTGGTCAAAAACACACACTAGCACTTTTAGATCATCTAAAGAAAGAGCTTAAACCGGCTGAAAAGTTTAACTATGTAGATGAGAGTGGAGACTGGGTTGTGATAGATCTTGGAGATATCCTTATCCATATCATGACACCAGAATACAGAATAAAATACGATCTAGAAAGCTTTCTTAGTGAAATAGATAAACATAAACAAGAAGAGAACTAGTCTTTTTTAATTCTCTTTTGGTGCATGCGCAAATATAAAAATATTTTTTCCATTTTTATATTCATGTGCCAATACCTGATGGTGTGCTTTTAAGATACTATCAACTAGATAAAGCCCTAGTCCAAAACTATTTTTGGATGGATTTTCTTTGGTAAATGGTTCTATATAATACTTTAATGGATACTTAATACACTCCCCTTTACTTGCAAAACAAAGTTCATCATTTTCATAATAGATCTCTACAAAACCATCCGTTGAATACTTTATACCATTATCGATCATATTTTTTATAGCTGTTGTATAGAGTCGGTAGTTTGCTTCTATTTTTACATTTGCAGGGATTTTAACATGTACTTTTTCCTGTTCTACCATTGCCATATCTATAGCCCCATCGATAATATCGACTAAACGATACTCTTTGAACTCTTGCTTATTGGCAACGGAGTTTACCTCTTCTATCATCGCAAACTCATTTACCAGTGTTTCTAAACGGATGAAAATCGACTCAAATCTATTTTTTTGTTTTTCATCCTTGAGCATTGCAGCAGCTAGTCTTCCTTTTGCTATAGGAGTCTTTAACTCATGCATAATATTGCGTAAAAAAAGTGTTCTTGCTTCTAACATCTTTGTGATCTTTGTTCTTGCATCTTCAAGAGCATTAGCTATGAGTCCTATCTCATCCTCACGAGATGTTTTAAAAGAAACTTCCATGTGACCACTACCAAATTTCTCTATCTTCCTTCGAAGCACGATCAAAGGACGAAATCGCTGTAAGATAAGAAAAAATGAAAAAGAAATAATAAAAAATACCGTAGAATACGCATATAAAATAGGCCAGATTTTATATGGAGTAAGCTTGTCATCTTTTATAAGGATATTTCCCATTGTCGTCTTTATATAAAAAAATATCTTTGAGCTATACTCCAACATACTTACTTCTAGATCTCGCACAACTTTCTTTTTATAAATCCCCCCTTGTTTGAGGAATAAAGATTCATCAACAGTTTTGAAATTCTCTTTTTTCAGCACCTTTGCTTTTTTTAAGATATTTTGTACTGTTTTTTTTTCATAAACTGGTTCAAGGTTATACACAGCAAGATTAGCATTAAGTGTAACTAAAGAAGAGGGGTTGAGTTCATATTCTTTATATATCTGTGTAATAAGAGCATATTCGGTAAAGATGTGATCGATATACTGCTCTTTATTAAGTTTATAAAACTTCCAAAAAACAACACTTACACTTACTAGTGACACTAAAAGTGCAAATAGTATCGTTAAAAGGACTGCATGCTGTTTCATTTAACGAGTTTATATCCAACACCACGAACAGATTCTATAAGAGATTTATCTCCAAGTTTATTTCTAATTCTCCCTACCATCACATCGATACTTTTGTTGGAACTATCTTCATTAATCGCATTAACATTGTGTATAAGATCTTCACGTGAAACTACAAGCCCTTGTTTTTGGATCATATACGCGAGTATCCCAAACTCTGCATTGGTAAGATCTATCACACGACCTTTATAAGTGATCGTCATTGTTTCTTTATCACATTTAAAGTCACTTTTGTTCTCACTCTTACTTTTTGCTTTTTGCTCATAACGGCGAAGAACTGACTGGATACGAGCTTCAAGTTCTCTTGGGTCATACGGTTTTGGCAGATAATCATCTGCTCCAAGTTCAAGCGCTTTAACCTTATCTGTTACATCACTTCTAGCACTAGAGATTATAATAGGAATATCTTGACGTTCACGGATAGATTCACATACTTCAAGACCATCCATTCCCGGTAAAGTAAGATCAAGTATAACAAGATCAAATGGCTCAAGATTTAAGATACTTACAGCTTTAAATGGATCATCCTCTACTTTAATGTCAAATTCAAACTGTTCAAGGTATTCTGTCAAGATTTCGGCAAGTTCCAAATCATCTTCTATCATTAATATTTTTTTATTTTTAAATTCTGCCATTATCTATCCTTCATAATTTTACTTCTGCAATTATAACGCAATTAGTTGCAACAGTTAGTAACATCATTAAACCAGAAGAGCTATTCTATACGCAATAAATGCCATGATATAAGCAATCGATGTTGTAAGCAATATCAGGTATATTGTATATTTAAAACTTCCAGCTTCTTTTGTAAAGACTGTAGTTGCAGCTAAACAAGGAAGATAGATCATAATCACTACTATAAAAGCAACTGCGGATGGAAATGGAATCTCATTTTTAATACGCTCTTTTAAAGAATCATTTGCTCCATCAAGATCATTTCCAAGCGAATATAACACACCTAATGTTGATACAATCACTTCTTTTGCTGCTAATCCTGCTTGAAGTGCTACATTTAATTTCCAATCAAGCCCTATAGGTTCAACCAATGGTTCAGTTAACTTTCCAAGCTGACCAAGGTAACTTGTTTCTAACAGTTTTGCTTGAAGTTCATTTTCATATACTTTCTTTTGCTCTTGAGATATACTTTGTTCTATTTTTGTTTGATAAGTATCTATAATATTCTCATTTTTAGGATAATTACTCAAAAACCAAACAAGTATCGTTGCTCCAGCGATAAATGTTCCTGCTTTTTTAAGATACATCCATGTTTGAGTAAGTACAGTATGCCAAATGAGTTTAAAACTTGGCAAGCGATACTTTGGCATCTCCATAACAAATGGCTCATCTACCCCTTTAAAAGCTGTCATTTTAAGTACTTTTGCCGCCAATAATCCTAAAATTGCCCCAGCAATATAAATAGCAAATAAGACACTTCCCGCTTTTTCAGCACCAAAGAATGCCCCTGCAAAAAGGACATACACTGGAAGTCTTGCCCCACAACTCATAAAACCGATAATAAAAAGTGTCAGTAGCCTATCACGATCATTTTTTAAAATACGTGCTGCCATATACGCAGGGATAGAACATCCAAAACCGGTTACTAAAGGGATAAAGCTTTGTCCATGAAGCCCAAACTTATGAAATAATCCATCAAGTAAAAATGCAACACGACTCATATAACCTGTAGTTTCAAGGAGTGCAATCCCAATAAAAAGGATGATAATATTTGGTGTAAAAAGAACTACTGCTCCAACACCACTGATAAGTCCATCAACAACAAGACTTCGTATCTCATCATTTTGAATTGTATTTCCAACAACATTCCCTAGCCATCCAAAGAACATATCGATATATTCCATCGGGATATTTCCAAGTTCAAATGTAAGCTGAAACAAACTCCACATAAAAAACAAAAAGATCGGAATCCCAAATAATGGATGGATCAAGATATCATCTATCTTTTCTGTTAAAGTTTTATGTTGTTTTTGTTCTTTAACCTTAACAACTTCCGTTATAATTCCTCGAATAAAACTACTGTATTCTTCTGCAAATGCTTCTTTAATATCATCTGTATCATGATGAAGTTCTATATGTTTTGTAGCTTCTAATACTATTGGTTGAAGTTCTGTCCATATCGGATCTTTTCTTAGTTTATTGTATGTTTTTTCGTTCCCTTTTAAAAGATTGATCGCTACACTTCTATAGGAATTATTTGTTTTATAATGATGTTTTTGAAAAAAATCTATGATTTTTTCTATCTCTTCTTCAACCGCTTCACTAAAAATAAGTTTTGCATCCGTTTTTTCTTTTTTTGAGACTTCGATAACCGCATCTAAAAGTTTATCAATTCCCTCTTTTGTTGCTGCACTTGTTTTTACACAAGGAACCCCTAAGAGTTCACTCATATATTTTTCATCGATCTCAATCCCCTCTTTCTCGGCTTCATCACTCATATTTAAAGCGATAACGATCTTTTTATTCATAGTGAGCAATTCAGCTGTTAATTGAAGGTTTTTTTGCAGGTTTGTAGAATCTACTACATTGATGATAAGGTCATATTCCTCTTCACATAAAAAATTATGTGTCACTCTTTCTTCTATCGTATAATCAGTAAATGCATACGTTCCTGGAAGATCTACAACTGTAAAATGGTATTCTTTATAATCAAAAAGCACCTCTGTTTTATCAACAGTTACCCCAGAAAAATTCCCTACATGTAAATGGGCATTTGAGATAGAGTTGATAAGCATACTCTTACCAACATTAGGCTGTCCAACAAGAGCTACCTTGATATGATTTGCTGTTACTGGACATATCCTTTTTTCTAACATCGTTCTACCTCTATAAGTTCAGCTTCTTCTTTACGAAGTGCTATTTTCATTTTATGTACCTCTATTTCAAGAGTACTTTTTTTAGGAGCAACGGCAAGAAGTCGTAACTGTGCACCTTTAATGATACCAAAAGAGATAAGACGTTGTTTTAGATCTGTTTTAGCATGGATCTTTTTAACAATACCACATTCTCTTTTTTCCAATTCCGTTAATAACATTGCACTCCCTAAAAATTATAGTCTATTTGTGCCACAACTCTATTTAGTTCATTTGTTTTAGATGTATATTTTGCAAAAATGATCTGTGCTTGCATTTTTTCATCTTTATTAAATGTATAGATAAAATCATGTTCATCTATATGGCTATTTTCTCCACTCATATATCCATATGCATATTCAAAAGAGCTATAGATACTTTCAGCATCATATCCAATCCCTGTTCTATACATATCAATATCTTCTCCAACAAGTGCTTCACTAGCTACTGCAATGGTCGCTTCATCAAGAGAAGTGAAGTAAGGACCACCACCAAAACCATCAGTTACATATTTATCTTCATCTACAACTGCATAATTCACCGCTAAAGAAAGAAAAAACTCTTGGTAATGCCCTATCAACATCGCTCCATAAACATCCCCATCTACTCCAGAATTCTCATCTTCTTTAATAGAAGTGTATTGTGCACCATAATCAAAATGGATATCATCATTTATGTCATATACACCATTAAGTTCAGTATAAAAAATATCTGCAAAATTTTCAACATTTTGATACCATAAAGCGACTTCACTCTCTTTTGCATACTCATAACTTACACCTGCACCTATCATTCCTCGGGAATCTTCTACAAGCTCTTTAAATTCACTTTGATCGATCCCTGCTTCTTCATCTTGTGAGTCAAATCCAGCCCATCGATGAAGATAAAAAAGTTGTGCAGAAAGATCATCGTTCATTGATATCTGTGCCCATGCCCCTTCAAAGGTATTTTGTGCCATTCTAATATCATCTGTATCAGCGTATGGAAGATCAACAGCTATACGCCCACCTTGAAATTCTAAAAATTCATTTTCAAAATTTATGCTTGCTTCTGCAAGGTATGCAAATGATTTTCCTTGTGATGTCAAAAAATCAAGTGCAGTTTTGTCATCATCATATAAAAATGGAAGATCTTGCGAGATATATCCTGCTACATTTGCACTAAAACCTCTATATGTAGCGGTTTTGATCCCTACAACACCCCCTATGGCACTTCCAAAACTATTTTGCCAATCTGGACTTTCTTCTTTAATATGATTACCAATATATCCAAAACGGATCTTTCCATATCCATCAACATAATCAAACGCTTCATCTATACTATCAGCTTTTTTTGGCAACTCTTTAACTACTTGACGACGTGCAAGTGTTTTATTATGTAAGGCACCAATTGATTGTTTCTCTTGTTGTTGTACTGTTTTTTCCAGTTGTACTTGTGTCGCAATATCATTTTGAGCGATATAAATCATATCCATTTTGAAAATCCTTATCAAAAACTTTCCAAAATAATACTTCTTATCAACTTATAAAAAACTTAATATTGAGAACAATTATCAGAAAAGATCTGTTTTATATCATCTGTTATAATTGTGTTTAAAAAAGGGTATAAATGTTTCAAAAAGATTTCCTTTATAAAAGTACTTCCCATTTTAACCTCGCAAACCTTTTCACATTTGGAAATATAGCGGGTGGACTTATCGCAACATACCTCATCACACAAAATAACTTTTTTTGGGCGATCATCTTTGCATGGATAGGAGGAGCACTAGATATATTTGATGGTAAGATCGCACGTAAATACAACCTCTCAAACGAATTTGGTGTACAACTAGACAGTTTTGCAGATTTTTTAAGCTTTGTTTTGGTTCCAGTATTTTTGATCTTTCAAGCTGTTTATTCTCAAGAACTTGATGGATTTTGGCTTTTAGTTGCTGGTGGAGTGAGTATCTACTATGTCATCAGCGGTCTTCGTCGTCTTATCCAGTTTAATATTAATGCTGAAGCAGGAAGTGTAGAGAAATACTTCGTTGGTGTGCCTACACCACTTGGAGCGATCTTGTTATGGCTTGTCTATCTTTCAAATCTCTATCTAGGAGTTCCTGCCTTTTTAGTTATGATACTAATGATAACGATTGGTTGGAGTCTCAATTCTACACTTAAAGTACCTCATCCTTAAACTACTCTAAGTATCTAAGCTTAAATTTTGCTAAGTTTAGATATAATTCGCCTCTAAAATTTAAAAACGAGTGTTTTTTACTCAAGTTGTGTGTAGTTAGTTTGACTTTATATTACTTTTTGGGTTGTAAACACTCAAATACAAGGTAATAGATGCAAGAAAGCACAAACAACACAGTAACATTCCAAGACCTAGGTCTTAAAAAATCGATCCTTAGTAGTATCAAACGCGCAGGTTTTACAGTCCCAAGTCCTATCCAAGCAGAAGCTATTCCACATATACTTGCAGGTAAAGATATCGTAGGTCAAGCACATACAGGTACTGGTAAAACAGCAGCTTTTTCACTTCCAGCTCTTAATAACATGACATTTCAAGATGGAGTAGAACTTCTTGTTATCACTCCTACTCGTGAACTTGCAACACAAGTAAGTGATGAGATCTACAAATATGGTCGTGATATCGGTGTAAAAACAGTAACTATCTATGGTGGTAGTTCATACAAACGCCAACTCGATCTTGTTTCTCGTGGAGCACATGTCGTTGTTGCAACTCCAGGAAGACTTTTAGATATCCTAAAAAAAGATATGTTTGATAACTTCGCTCCAAAGATGGTAGTACTTGATGAAGCAGATGAGATGCTTGATATGGGATTTTTAGATGATATCAATGAAATTTTCTCATATCTTCCAACAGATCGTCAAACACTTCTTTTTAGTGCAACAATGCCTAAACCTATCAAAACTTTGGCAGAGCGTATCTTACAAGAGCCTGTTTTTGTAAGTATCACAAAAGGGGAAACAACAAACGCAGATATCGAGCAACTCTACTACGTAATCGAAGAGAGTGAAAGAGATGCAGCAATCATCCGTTTAATGGATAGTGAGAAACCTACAAAATCAGTTGTATTTTGTAGAACAAAAAGTGAAGTGGATCGTTTAGCAACCGTACTTACTTCAAGTGGTTATGTTGCAAGTGGACTTCATGGGGATATGGAGCAACGCCAAAGAGAAACAGTGATCAAAAGCTTCAAAAACGGTGAGATCGATGTTTTGGTTGCAACAGATGTTGCAGCGCGTGGTATCCATGTAAACGGTATCAGCCATGTATTTAACTACCATATCCCATTTGATCCAGAAAGTTACGTTCACCGTATCGGACGTACAGGGCGTGCAGGAACAAAAGGAAAAGCGATCACACTTCTTACTCCATTAGAGTTTAAAGAACTTAAACGTATCAAAGAAAAAGTAGGTACAAGTATAGAACTTGCTTTTGTTCCAAGTAAAAAAGAACTTAAAGAAGCAGGAAAAGACCAGCTTGTAAAAAGTATCATAGATCAACACATCTTTGAAGAAGCTCCTGCGATCTTAGATATGCTTAAAGAAGAGATCGATGAAGAAACAATCATCTTCAAACTGATCTCTATGGTACTTGATAAAACAAGTATCAAAGGACCAAATTACATTGGTATCCCACAGGATAAATTACTTCATATCTTAGAAAAAGCTGAACGTCGTGGAAATGACAGAGGTGGACGCAACCGTGGGCGTGGAGGGCATAGAAACTCACGCAACAGAAACGGTGGGGGACATAGAAACAGTCGTAATAGTAGAAACAGAAGCCATAGAAGCTAGTTTTTAAGCCTTTTGGCTTAAAAATAAGCCTATTTTCAGAATAAACAGTTATAATTTCAACTCAAAAACATGGCCTGTTAGCTCAGTCGGTAGAGCAAGTGACTGAAAATCACTGTGTCCTTGGTTCGATTCCGAGACAGGCCACCACTTCTTATAAGATCTCTTCATATTTCTAAAACTTCTCTTTACATTCTTTTAATGAAAAAATATATATAATAATTTATCCACTATAAAAAGATCAGGTTGGACTATGAAACATTTTATTTTCATTTTACCTTTTATATCTTTTCTACTCTATGCAGAAGAAAACCTTTCTGAACTGTTAGAAATATATCAAAAAAAATCAGATCTTTCAAATATTACAAAAAAAGAATCTGCTGGTTTTTTAGATCTTTATACACGAGATGATCTTGAAAAGATGCAAGCTCATAATTTGATAGATGTTTTAAAAACATTATCAAGTCTTTATATCACACGTGGACAAAACAATACATATCATTTCTATAAACCCTCTTCATCAAAGATGCCACTTCCTTCAATAAGACTTTATATCAATGACCATGATATGAGTTCTACAACATTTGGAAGTGCTTTCTTAATATGGGGAGAGATGCCTATAAGTTATATAGATCACATAGAGGTTTATAAATCTGTTTCATCTATAGAATTTGGAAATGAAACTGCTACGTTATTGATACGTCTTTATACAAAAGATGCTTCAAGAGAGAATGGCGGAAAATTTCAAACATTTATAGATAATTATGGAAGTTATGACACTAGCTTTTATTATGCACAAACTTTTGAAAATGATTTTTCTTACTTTGCATATATTCAAAAAGATAATATTAATAGAGAGGTTTATCACAACTACTATAATAATAAAGAGTATGATTTTAATAGTGATAAAAAAGGATATAATTTCTATGCAAACCTTTCATACAAAAACTGGCGTGTAGAGCTTGGAAACTATAAAAAAAGAAATGATAGTTTTATAGGAATAGGTATTCATAAGACACCTGATGGAGGAGAGCTCAAAGCAAGACAAAGTTATATACATGTAACAAAAAAATTTGATAATGGCATTAAACTACAAATTGCATTTGATGATATGGTTTATAGAAGAACATATTTTGATGAAAATGATATTGCAATCTATAACGGATATATGGATTCTATAAATTATGTTCAAGATTATTATATAAAATTTCATGATCAAATTTTCTCAACAATAATAGAAAAAATTTATAAAACAGAAAATAACAAAATCCTTTTAGGTGGTTTTTACAAATACAAAAGTTTTAAAACGGATGAAGAGTTTATCAACTATAAAGAAGAAGCCTTTTCCCTCAATGACAGTTATGAGAATAGTTTAAATCTCTTTTCTTTATATATTGAAGACACCTATGATCTTAACAAAGATACAAGAGTTATCTTATCTGCAAAAGGGGATTTTTATAACTATGACAAAAAAGTTGCTTCTCAAGACGAATACATCTTTAGAGCAGGTGTTGTAAAGAATATCTATGATTTTCAATTTAAATTTTTCTATACAAGTTCCTATATAACGGCAACACCGATACAGTTATACAATAACAATACCCCATACAGAACCAATCCGGATCTTGATTATCCTGACATACGGATATTAACAGCAAGTTTACGATATAAAATTCAAAATCATATTTTTGATTTTATATTTGCTAAAAATAGAGCAAGGGATCTTATAGTCTATAAACAAGGGTATATCAATGCTGATATAGATTCAAAGTTCTCACGTTATGAACTTCAATATACATATACACATGACCTTAACAATAAACTCATGGCAAGTTTATTCTATGCTCAAAATAGTCAAGATGTTGTTATTACTCCTAAATATGGTATTAATCTAAGAGTCTTCAACAAATACAAAAGTTTTGATATATATAATGAATTTATCTATAGGGATTCATATACATCCTATTATGCACCATATCTCAAACTTGATGCTTCATTAGATTGGACGGCATCTATCAAGTATCATTATAATAAAGATCTTTCTATAGGGTTAAGAGCAGAAAATATATTTAATAAATCCTATAAAGTAGTTTATAAAAACCTAGATGAAGCTATACAAGTAATCGATAGAAAAACATGGGTAAGCATGGAGTATACATTTTGAAAACTTTTATAGCTCTTTTATTACTCTTTTTAAATCTTTTTGCATCAAACCTTGAAATTGAGAAAAAAATATATAAAACAATCATCTATTCACTTTTTCCTCATAAAGAAATTATAAAAGTATGGAGTGATGACAAAAGAAAAAAAAGTTTTCTTATATCTATACAGAATATAACTATTGTTAAAAACCCAAAAAATGCAGATATACTCATCATCAATAAACCATTAAAACATATTCCTAATAAAATCATTTTTATCACGAACTACCCTATTTTAAAAAAATATAAAGATATCGCTATTGGAGGGTTTTATTGGCAAAAAGGAAGACCAAATATAATCTTTTTAGAAAAAAATCTTAAAAGATTTCATCTAAACTTACCTCAATCGATGCAAGAGTATATAGAGGAAGATTTATGAGACATTTTAGATTTATCTATTTAGGAATTTTCTTTTTTGTTGTTTTAGCATTGATTTATATTTATGTTTCTATTGAAAGAGTTTCTGATAAAATAGACAATAACCTTGAACAACTCTATATCAAAGAAGCTATTGAGCATGCACAAAGTATAGAAACTCAGATAAAACAAATTATTCAAAAAAATTTATATAATGAAATCAAAAATGATCCACAAAAAGAAAACTTTATTCAACGTATTCTTTCTTCTCATATAACCTCTTCATATAAATATATCTATATCCTTTACAAAGATCATAAAGGGGTTTATCGTTATTTAGTAGATGGTTCAATCGAAGATAGAGGTGATTTTGGACAAAGATTAAATGTTGAGAAAAAGTACTGGGACAAAGTATATAAAACACATCTAGGAATAGTTATTCATCATAAAGACCTTGATGGTTTATGGATCACGTATCTACATCCTATTATTTTCGACAATCAAGTAAAAGCTGTTTTAGCTATTGATTTTTCTACTTCTTTACCAAACATCATTAAAGAGACCATACACCCTATATCAAGTTTATTTGTCGCTATCTTCATAGCTATTTTTATCTTACTTCTAATCCTTCTGTACCAAACAGTACTAACATTTAAAAGTAAAAAAGAAAGTGTAACCGACCAACTCACTAACGTCTATAATAGAACCTACTTACGAGATTTTTTAAAAAAGATCAATCCATCAAATTATTCTATATTGATGGTAGATATAGATTATTTCAAAACGATCAATGATCACTATGGACATAAAGCTGGAGATGAAGTTCTTAAAAAAATTGTCGAATTAATACGAAGTGAAATTCGAGATAAAGATAAGATCATCAGATATGGTGGTGAAGAATTTCTTATATTTATTAGAAGATCGAAAAAAGAACCATCAAATACACTTGCAGAAACTATTGCAAAGAGGATCAATAAAAAAGTAGCATCAACTATAATTAAGGTTGAAAACATAGAAATAAAAGTAACTATATCCATAGGAGTAACATCTTATCCTGAACATTTTAAAACTATAAGTGAAGCTATTAAATATGCTGATAGCATGCTTTATATAGCCAAAAAAACAGGAAGAAATAAAGTCATTACAAAACAACCTGATACACTCGTTCAAATCCAAGAAAAACTCAATATAGAAGAGATAAAAGATGCTATAGACAACAAAAGAATTTTTTGTGAGTTTCAACCTATTATCTCATTAAAAACAAACAAAACAATAAAATATGAAGCGCTCGTAAGGATTAAAGATAAAAATGGTAATATAATCTATCCAAATAGTTTTTTAGATGTTATTTTCAATACGAGTCTTTATACCGAAATGACTAAAAATGTTATGGAAATAGTATTTGAAACTATTAAGAAGAAAAAACTTCATATTAGCATTAATTTTAACTTCTCAGATATTTTAAATAGCTCAACCTATAAAACTATTATTAATGAGTTAAAACTTCATCATGATTTTTCAAATTTCCTCACTATAGAATTATTAGAATACGAACTCTTAAAAGAGATATCCATCATCAACGAACGATTAAAATATATTCAATCTTTTGGGGTTAAAATAGCTTTAGATGATTTTGGAAGTGGTTATGCTAACTACGCTATATTTAAATCCATTCCTATTGATTATATTAAAATAGATGGTTCTTTGATCAAAGAGATAGATCAAGATAAAATTTCTCAAAAAATTGTTAAATCAATCCAAATCTTGGCAAATGAATTAGATATCCAAACAATAGCTGAATTTGTACACTCAGAAGAAGTTTATAAAACCATTCAACATTTCCATATTGATAATGCTCAAGGATTTTTTATCGCTAAACCTACCCAACTTACTTAGTACCTTTTTAAAAAGATACTAAGTTTTATATCACTAAAAAAACTTTTTAAGCATACCTAATGCACCATCAACCCCACCGATACTGTCTAATAATGATCCAGCACTACTTGCGTTATCAACAATACTTGGAACAACTTCACTTAAAAGTTCAGCAGCATTATCTTGATCTATACCAAGCTTTGATGCAAATTCACTAATTTCAGAACCATTAAAAGCATTCATAATTGTATCTACATCTACAGGAAGGTTTTCACCATCACCTAACCATGAACCTATTAAATCACCTAATCCATCAAATGAACTTAGTTTAGAAACCAACGTACTAACAGAAAAACCCTCTTCCATATCACCAGTTAATGCACTTAATGCTTCTGTAATAGTATCACTATCAATATCTTGTCCCAATTTTTGAGCAACCAGTTCTTGTACCATCCCTGTTATATCCATATTCTTTCCTTTTTCAATGTTTTACACATAAAAGATTTCAAGTATTTAAAATTTCTTAAATACTTGAAACTAATTGTACCATTTTATAAAAAAAATATTAATACCATTATAGATGTCATACAAAAGAAGATCTTAAACTTTAAATAAATAAATAAAAATATTTTGTCCCTCTTTATATTTTACAAAATATTGTATTTGATATTTCTGTGCAATGTTTTTCACCATATTAAGACCAAGTCCCAAACCATGTTTCGAATTATTTTCACGATAATTCTTTTCAAAAACTTTTTGCGGGTCTCTAATTCTTATCCCTATAGAAGAAAAGCTCATCTCTACAAACTCTTTATTTTTAACTAATGTAACTTGAATAGTACTTGTCGGTTTGGAATATTTAATAGCATTTGAAATATTATTATCTATTAGTCTTTCTAGCTCAATTTGATTTATATTGAACATGATCCCTTTTTGTATTGTTGCATCTATTTTTTTGTTATTTGCTTTTGCAATTGATCTAAAAAAATCAACACGTTCCTCCAAAACATCACTTAAGCAAAGCGTTGTAGATATATATTTTATTGAATCATGTGAAGTTAAGTATGCAAGATCTTCATAAGAGTTACTTAACATATTGATAGAAGCATCTATCTGATCTAAGAATTCTTGTAAAACAGAATCTTTTTTAAACATTTTTATAAGGTCATTATTCATCATAATGATACTAAGAGGTGTTCGGATCTGATGTACAGTATCTGCGATAAAACATTTATTTTCTTCTAGAAGGTCTTTATTTATAGCGATCTCTTTTTGAAGAGAGTCAAACAATTTATTATATTCATTTGCGATCAATGAAAGTTCATCTTTTCTTGCTAATAATACATCATAATCAATTTTTTCTTTCTTCTTTATATTACTAATTATAATATCCATAGGCAATTTGAAGTTTTTTTCAATAAAAAGAAAGACAATAATTAAAAAGATGATAATAACAACAACAAATATGATAAAAATAGTTTGATATCGATGAAGAGCTTTTAATTTTTGTGAAATATCTATTTGCACTTCCAAAACTAAACTTGTATAACCTATCTTTTTATACATATCATCTTGAAATAAAGGAACATATACTTTGATTAGATTTCCTTTTTGTATCTGAACCTTATCTTTTTTTAAATATGCTTTAACAACATGCGTTGGCTTCTGTTTTGAAAGATCTATAAAAAACTTACTTTGATTGGTATAAAAATTTTTCTTTTGTTCATTACGTATTTTAAAAGGATAAGATTCAATAATATTCTCTTTTTTATGGTGAATAATACTATAAAGCTTCACCTTTACAAGTGTAGAGACATTTTCATAATGACCTAATAATGTCTTTATACTATTAATGATCTGCTTATCTGTAAAACCCAATTCCAAAAATCTATTTTGTATCCATCTCGAATACGAATAGATCTTGTATTCCATACTAAGGCTATCTGTTGAGATGAAATCAGATAACACTATCTTATCTGTTCTCTTCACTTGATCTAAATAGAGTTTTGCATCCAAAATATAAGAAAGATTTAATCCTAAATCCTTTAAATATGTTGTTTTATAAATTACATAATTCTCATCTATTAAAAATATATCTATAGAGATATTATTTAAATGAAACTCTTTTTGCAAGTGATTAACAAGCTCATCTAAATCAATATTTGGATCTTTTATCAATATCTTCAATGCTTGTTGATGTATACGAATAAAGTCATTTTTATTTTGTAGAAGAAAGTGAGATGCTTGTTTATATGAACTTAAAAACTGCTTTTTATAAAGATTTACATTTTCATCTATATACTCTTGTAAATCATTTTGATACTGTATGATATATATTCTATATGTTATAGCTAAAAAAGAGAGTAAAATAACTGCAAAAATAAACTGAAAAAGATAAAGTTTTGTTTTAAGACTCAAACTTATACCCTATACCAGACACTGATACAATATGGTTCTTTTCGGAAATCAACTCTTTTCTTAGTTCAGCAACTAATTGACGTAGCGGATAACTTCTTCTAAATTCATTTTCCCATACATAGTCAATGATCACATCTGTATCAACGACATGATTAATATTTTTCAAAAGAATTTCTAAAAGTCTACTAACCTTCTTTCGTAACTTCTTTGGTTTTCCATTGATTAAAAGTTCACCCCATGAAAAATCATATGCCATTACATCATTGAGTTTTATGATCCTTGAACTACCTTGAAAAAGTTTATTAAGCCTTACTTCAAGTTCTTTTAAATGGAATGGTTTTTTAATATATTCATTTGCACCATTATCGAATGCTTCTATAAAATTATTGACCTCTAAAGATGCTGTAATAATAACAATAGGGGTCAATAAATCCTTTGAACGTATATATGAGACAAGTTCCAATCCATTTATATAAGGTATATTAATATCAATAATATATAAATCAAATTGTTGATAGTCGATACGGTTTAATGCTTCTTCACCATCAAAAGATAAGATCACTTCATGTTGATGAATTTGTAAAAATTTTTGTATTGTAATACTTAACTGAATATCATCTTCAATAAGCAAAATTTTCATTCTTTATATGCTCCAATATCTATTTCCATTTGATCGAATAAAACAATGGCTTATGAGCAAAAAATAGACACTATAACGTACCTAACTTATCACAAAATATATCTAAAATTATTTTTACTTGATTAAGTAAATATTTTAACGTGATGTTTCTTGATCTTTTCTTCAAATTTACTTTGTTTACATTGCATATTCTAATTATAAAAAAACATTGTCAAAAAAGTGTCAGATTTTTCTTTATAGTTCTCGAATTTTACAAAAAATATAATTTTTTTCTATTAAAAGTAAGTACTTTTTTAAGAGGAATCTATTGTGGAAACATAAAAGCTAAAAGTAGTTTTATTATCAGAAGATCTTAGATGGTACGCCCGACAGGATTCGAACCTGTGACCGCTGGTACCGCAAACCAGTGCTCTATCCAGCTGAGCTACGGACGCATCTTTGTTATGGAGTGGAATTATACCTAGTCTTTTCTTAAATTTAGTTCAAGCCGTTCTAAAAGTTGTTTTATCTGTTGTTCTTTTTCATATAACTCAGAAGTTTTTTTCACATACGCTATCACAAGCTCTTTTTCACCTACACATTCATGAGTAAAATCACTTTGGCTATTTTCTTCTAAAAATTTCAAAAACTCTTCATCACCTATATCAACACCGAAATATCGATTATTTACACATAAGGTATATTTTGCCATATTATCCTATCATCGATTCTATACGTGTAACAATCTCTTCTATTTCACGTTCTTTTTGAGCATTAAGCTCTTGAAGTCTTTCTATCTCTGCTGTTTTTACTTCACACTGTGCTTTTATACTCACTATTTCTTGTCGTAAACTATCATTTTCATTCTTTAATTCACTTACAGTTGATAATAGTTCATCAATTTTTGTACTTAATCTTTCAAATACGCTCATTCTTTTCTCTTTATATTCTTTTTTTAAGCTATTTTAACATATTAGTTTAATTTTTTGACTATTTGAGACTTAATTATTGCAAAATTATATTTTTTTTCACCATTATAAACAATAGCCTCTAACTTTTTAATCTCTTCATCAACACTATAGTTTTCCCTAATACTTAAAAGATAGCCCAACAACTGTTGAGGAGTTTTTATTGCCTCTAAAGTATTTTTCTTTTTAGTATACTTTTTTTGAAATCTTTTATGGATATATCTTTCATAGATCTCTCTTGTAAAAAAACCTACAAAAAATACTACAATATAATAGATATACTCTGTGACTATCTTTACAAGAAGAGCTTGTTCTTTTTGAGGGTATTCTTTTGTATCAACAAGATGCTCAATACTTGGTTTTACAATAGTGATACTATACTGTTTTGTTGTTAAGGTTTTTATCTTTTTTTGTGTTGTATCATAAAAATCAAGTTTAACAGAAGGAATGGTAAAATTATTTTCTGCAACAAGAGCATAACTAAACTCTTTTTGATAAACATACCCCTCTTGTGTCGGTTTTTTATACCCTTCTTTAACACCTTTAAAAAGAGCAACCCCTTTTATATCTTTAAGTGGTTCATACTGAGGATCTAAGTAACCTTTCCCTTGTAGTGTATAAATAACATTGACCCTACTATATGGATCGCTTGTTGTAGTATCGATTTGAGAACTAAGGTGAAACTCTCCTACTGCATCTATATTTTGAGGTAACTGCTTTACATGTAAAGTAATAGAAGGTTGTGCTATCTGTGTTTTAAGAGTAGGTATATACTTTACGTTGTCTCTACTTCCTACATAAGTTTGTGCAACAGCTTCATCACTTGCTCTTCTTATACTAAAATAAAATTCTACTTTTACATCACCTTCTTTCTTAGGAAAGATAAGATAATGATATGTTTTTTTTGCATCATGATAATCATACTCAAAACGCTTCTTTTCTATAAGGACTACTTCGTATGCATCACTTTTTAAAGGGATAAGATCAAAAAACATCACCTCATCATGTTTTTGTTGGCGAGTCTCAAAAATAGCATATACAGCTTCATTTACAACAACATCTGTTTTATTCGCATGTATCGTATATGAAGCAAATTCTTCCTTCGCATATATCATCATACATAAAATGAAAAAACTACCAAGGATGCGTTTCATTGATATACCCTTTATTTATAAGTTCATAAGCATTGTAACCAAATTTATACTCTGCTTGATTTTTACTTTTTTTTCTCATACTAGATTGAGAGTTCTTTTTCTTCTTTTGTGATGAACCTTGAGAAAAATTACTTTGCAGTGCTTGTTTTGAAGAGTTATGATTTTTACCTTGTTGTTTTTTTTCTTCTTGTTTTGTTTCATTTGTTTTACTGAGATTTGAACTTTGCTTATCATTTACATGTGGCATCATATCTGCAACATCTTGTTGTGTCTGAAAGTTATGTTTATACAGTTCTAAAAGATTCTCTTTTGCTTCTTTATCATCTGGATTTAATAAAAGCGTTTTTTGATACAGTTTTATAGCTCTATCATAATGTTTCAACCCCACGGCGCATTGTGCCATATTATAAAAGATATTTGCTTTAAATAAAGGATCTTTTGTTTTGATAGTATGCAACAGTTCCAAAGCTTTTTTATATCTTTTTGCCTTATAAAAAGCAACCGCTGCATTATAGTAACTCTCCTTAGAAGGTTCCATCTTTAAAAATGTTTGTGCAGATTGAAGATACTTATGTTGTTTATACAGTGAAAAACCATCTTCCGCCTTTAACGAAGATAGATTTAAACTTACAAACACTAAAAGAGTTAAAAATGGCATCAATTCTATATATCGTGTAAAAGCAACTAATAACAACACAAAAGAGATTCCAAGTGGTATGTAAAAAAGCTCTTGATAACTTTGCACCGATGTTTCTAGCTCCAATCTATTTTTCTGTGTGAGTGTATCTATAATCTTTTGTGAAATATCTTCATTTCCTTGCAGTGGTATATAAAAGCCCCCTGTAGCACTTGCTAGATCTTTTAACAAGGGGTTAACTCTTGAAACAACCAATTTTCCATTTGTATCTGTCAAAGCTGTACCATTTTTCTTTAAAACTGTTCCCTTTTTTGAGCCTACAGCAACAACATTGATCTTAAGTTTTGCCTCTTTTGCAAGATCTACTAATGTTTGAATATCTTTTTCTTCACCACCATCACTAAAAAGGATCATCTCTTTTGTTTCACTATGGAAACGCTGCATCGCCTTGATAAGTTTTTTGATAGATGTTGATTTTGTCAAGATATATGCAGGATTGATTGCTTCTAATGCTAGAATACTTATATCTGTATCTGTTGTGGGAGGAGAGATCAACAAAGGATTAGATGTAAAGATAAAAATACTAAAACGATCTTTTGGGGATTTTTCTAATAATGAGATTATAGTATCTCTTGCTACATCGAAGCGATTTGGTTTGATATCTTCTGCTAACATTGAAAAAGAACTATCAAGCGCTATGATATACTCTTTAGCTTCGATCTTTTGGGTCTGTTGATCTTCTTTTATTACAGGTCTTGTAAGTGCAAATGCTAAAAAAAGAAGTGCCAATATCATAAGTTTTGTCTGTTTAATATACAAACTTTTTTCTCTAAAAAAAAGAAGATCCCAAAATACAAAAAGAATAAACACCCCAACAAGGAAACCAAAAGGATTTAAAAAGCTCATAATGCTAAAACCTTTTTTCGACGTTTCTCAATAAGATAGAACAACAAGGCCAAAGCAGCAAGTACAAACAGATGAAACAGTGGTTTTTTATTGAGATAATGGGGAGAACGGATAGGACTAGGTTCTAAAGTATTGATCGTATCATATACTTCTTGCAGATCTTTTTGATTAGACACATGAAAATATTTCCCACCACTTTGATCTGCTATCTTTTGAAGTAGATTCTTATCAAAGTCCTCCTCCTTTCCAAGCCCTATAGTGTAGATCACCACTTCATTTTGTAAGGCTCTTTGAACCTCTTGCTTGATAGAAAAAGTTCCACTATTTTGAAACCCATCACTTAAAAGGATGATCACTTTCTTTTTTGCATGAGATTTTTTTAAAAGTTCTAAAGCTTGATGAAGTCCATCTCCTATAGCTGTATTTTCTCCTGCAAGTCCTGGCTCTATATAGCGTAACATAAAACGCAACGCTTGCATATCATAGGTTAAAGGTGACGAGGCAAAAGCGTATGTACCAAATATAACAACACCGATGTTATCATCTCCTCTTTTTTTAATAAAATCACCCAATACCTCTTTAATAATATCAAACTTACTTGCATCACTCTTTTGCTCACTAAAACCACTTTCACTCATACTACCACTACTATCGAGTACGACTACTAGATCTCTTCCCTTTTTTTTCGATTCTACTTTATTTTCATATAAGAACGGTTCCGCTAATGCAACAACCATCAAAATCAATATTAGAAAAACAATGATTTTCTCTTTATCTAATCCTTTTTTAACTTCAAACAGATGTAAATGAACAAAATATTTCTTACTCCCTTTTAAAGGACACCAAAATATACATAAACTTAAAAAAAACAATACAAAGGCAAAAAGGTTTGAAAACTCTAAGTTCATTTTATATCCCTAAAACCATTGCCTGATAAACAATCCAAAAGTAGAGGTATATCCAACATCACTAAAATGTACCTTCTTATCTTTACATGTAACGATCGTAGGAAAGATATAAACTCCTAAACGACTTGCTATACTCCCTTTTTCATCATTTAACACGGGAAACTCCAAATGATGCTTTTGCATATAGTTTGTGATCTTTGTATCTGAACCGGACTTAACAGCTATAGTTTTCACTTTGTAATATTTTGCAATAAAATCAATATTTGGTGATTCTACTTTACATACCGGGCACCATGTCGCCCAAAAATAAACTATATCACTCCCATCAGAACATATTTCATCATTTACATGTAAACTTGATGCTCTATAAAAACTTATAATATTTGTTACAATAACCAAAACAATACTAAAACCGATAATTTCTTTAAAATATTTTTTTATTTTTCTTTTCATTAACACATTTTAATACATTCTTGGTAAGATTTCGTATAAAACAAAGGAATAACATGAAAAAATTACTTTTTATCGTCATTACACTTACTTCTATTTTGTATGCACAAATGTTTCAAACTGTACCAGAATCAAAAGCTCAACTACTTCAAAAAGGAAAAGATGCACCATACTGTTCTTCATGTGGAATGTATCTTGTTAAATTTTATAAAACATCACATGCTGCTAAAGTAAACGGTAAACAAAAACAGTTTTGCTCAATGTACTGTTTAGAAGATGCCATTAAAAATGGTGCGGCTATAACAGATATTCAAGTTGTCGATACAAATTCTCTCAAGTTTATCGATGCAAAAAAAGCTTATTATGTTGTTGGGAGTAAAGTTAAAGGAACAATGAGCCACATAAGTAAGTACGCTTTTGCTACCAAAGATGAAGCACAAAAGTTTCAAAAAAAACATGGTGGAAAGATTGTCTCTTTTGAAGAAGCTCTCAAAATCGCAAAAAAAGATTTTTAATAATCGATACCCTTTTAAAAAGTCTTGACAAACCCGATAAAACAGTAGAAATATTATGGGAAGAAGAAGCTCAAAAAAGATTACAACATTATAAAGAAGGAAAAACAGGCACAATCTTTTTTGAAGAAGCAAAATCAAAAGTAGCAAAAGCTATACAAGGTATAGAAAAAAATAATGGTATCGAAATAGATGAAGCTTTTGCAAAAGTTTTAGGTGAATGAAAAAATACAAAATTGTTATTGAGCCAGAAGCCTTTAATAATCTTTTGTCTATCAAAAACTACATTACTTTCAAATACGACAAGACACCATTCATATACTTACAATTTTCAGACAAAGAAACTATGAAAAACCTCACTCCATTTTAACAGCCTCCTAACTGCCACTTTTTCCTTTTCCTGCTATAATTCCACCATGAAGAAAAAAGCAGAGTTTAAAGTAGTTTCACCGTATCAGCCAGCCGGAGATCAGCCCCAAGCCATAGAAAAGCTTAGCAAAAGCATACTTGAGGGGAATCGTTATCAAACCTTAGAAGGGGTAACGGG
>Ga0256843_1000374_pt1 | contig 38533 bp, 42 predicted proteins | sample AlvinellametaG_FD_191572 | JGI IMG/M metagenome (GOLD analysis project Ga0256843, IMG submission 191572) | Pompeii worm associated microbial communities from hydrothermal vent at the East Pacific Rise, Pacific Ocean - Alvinella | ecosystem: Host-associated > Annelida > Integument > Unclassified ...
TTGCTGGAAGTGGTCCAGCATTTTTAGCACTTGTAGCTGAAGCTATAGCTGATGGTGGAGTGCTTTGTGGTCTAAACCGTGAGCTTAGTTATGAGCTTACAAATGGACTTTTTAAAAGTTTTGCCGCGATTGAAAAAAAACCAGCAGATATAAAAGATAGTGTAATGAGCCCAGCTGGTACTACTGCTAGTGGATATGAAACATTAGAAGAAAGTAATGTTAGAAGTGGCTTTATTAAGGCTATAAAAAATGCCTATGAAAAATCTCAAAAAATCTAGTTTTACACTTATTGAATTAGTAATGGCTATAGTTGTTATAGGGATAGTTATCACTTCTATTCCTATGATGTTAAATACAACTACAAATATTGAAGAGATAAACTCAAAAGAGAGATCTTTTTTTAATGCTTTTGCTTTGATCACTTTAATCCAAACTCAAGAATGGGATGAAAATAATACAATTAGTGATAATTATAAAAAAGTTTTAACAGCAGAAAATGGAGATGATGAACTTAAATGTTTAAGAAATGGTACTATTCAATTAGCTAATGAAAGTGGTGCTGATTGTGATGATAATACAACATCTCATATTGGTATAGATACTGGAGAAGATGAAAATGATGTATCAACATTTGATGATGTAGATGATTTTAATAATTATTCATTAGTAGTAAATGATATAAATATTACGCTAAAAGTAAGGTATATGGATGATTTAGCAGATTATAGTGCTAAAAATATATATTTTAATGAGAATAATAATATAATAAGTGGAACAAATCTAAAATTTATAGAACTTAATATTACAAATAATTTAAATCATAAAAATATTGCTATATTAAAATATATAACTTCAAATATAGGAAATGTTAAGTTAAGGGATCCAGACGAAGAATGAAAAAAGCATTTACTTTTATAGAACTTATTATAGTAATAATTGTTTTAGGTGTTTTATCAAATATTACATTTGATATATTAGCTCATGTATATAAAAATTATATTTATACTAAAGAGATGAATAAACTAAATTCTAAATTGGATTACACTATAGAGATTATATCTGCAAAGCTAAGAGATAGAGTAAGAAATAGTGTAATTGTTACTAAATACCCTTCTAAATTTGATGAAAGTGATTCTTCTTTGGTGGATTTTAAACCTATTTATGAAATTCAAGAAGGGGATAGTGATTATAAAATTCTTGAGTGGATAGGTAAAGATTATGAAGCTAAAAATGGAATGTGGGATGAATCTTTAGGTCATATTCAAACTGGATGGAGTGGATTTGTAGATTTAGAAATGCAAGATATTCATAAAACAAATAATAATCCAAAGGAATTTAATATAACAACACCTGATAGTAACTTTACAATAGTAAAACTAATAGATAGAAATATTACAGCATCTTATGGTTTTGATCAAGACCCATTTGAAAGTAATACGACCACTTTAATTTTTAGTGGAGATGATTTAGGTGGAGATATTGTAGATGATATAGATAATAATAAAGAAAAAGAGATCAATCATAGTTATGGATGGTATTATGATGATAATATAACTTTACCAGAATCTAAAAAAAGATTAGCAAGAGCTGTATTTGCTATTCAAGGATATAAAGAATATATAAATAATAACTCTCCTCAAGTAGATTTAAATATCACAGCTATTAGCAGAAATGATGGTACTAATAGATTATATTCTAGATATTATCTGGTAAGAAGTGCCTATGCTATAGTGCCTATTGAGAATAATGAAACCAAAGATGGTAGAGAGATACATGATTATAATTTAACTTTTGTTTACAATTATCAACCATGGCAAGGTGATTGGTGGAATGGTACACATGGCGAATCTAACTCTACATTATTAGCAACACATGTAACTGAAATAAGATTCAAAAAAGATTTGACAACCTCTATTATTAGACTTTATATTTGTATACAATCAGAAGTGATGGAGATTAATTCTACAAGAAACTTAACATTATGTAAAGAAAAGGCTATATTTTGAAAAAATCATTTGCTATGTTATTTACTATAGGTATAATAGTTGTTTTATCTACAATAGGGGTATTGTTAATGAGTTTTTCTAGTACAACATTAAAACAAACTACAGATAATTATATTTTTTTACAAGGTGAATTATATGCAAGAAGTGCTACAGAGTTTGCTTTACAAGCACTTGAAGGTAGAGATTATGTTGCTAATGGGTGTATTAATAAAATCGATATAAATACTAGTTTATATGAAATAAATATGACTTTTCATTATTTTTTAAAAGAGTGTCCAGTTGATTGTAATTGTAGTAATATTGTGACAAAAGAATCAAATGGTACAGTAATGATAAATACTTATGTCAAGTCTAAAGTAGATAATATAAGATTTTTTAGGCAAACTCTTCAAAAACCTTAATTTTGTGGTATAATTTATATAAATAAAATTACGGAGGTGTGTTATGAATGTAAGTATTGTTGGAAGACATATAGATTTAACAGATGCAATGAAAAGTGCAGTAAATGCAGTAATAGAAGATATTCAAAAATATAATTTAGATATTATTTCTGTAAAAGTTATTATAGAAGAAAATAAAAAATCTGAATTTAAAGTAGAATTTAATGTTCAAATAGCTAATAAAGGAACTGTAGTAATCACTCAAAAAGAAAAAGATTTTTATAAAGCATGTGATAAAGCAAAAGATAGATTAGAAAAAGTTTTAAGAAGATATCACGATAAAATCACTTCTCATAGAGTAAAACAAGAAATTCCAGCAGTTGTAGTAGATGAGATGGAAGATGAAATTGTACCAGTTGATTTAGCTGCAGAAAAACCTATGAGTGTAGATGAAGCTTTAGAAGAGTTTAAACAAACTCATGAAGCTTTTATGGTATTTAAAGATACTGAAGGTAATACAAGAGTATTATATAGAAGAAAAGATGGAAAATTTGGACTTTATTAAAAGTCTATTTTTTCCCCATTTATCCACATTTTTTCAATTTCATTGGTGTGAAGAATTATTTGTAGTGGTAAATCTTCAATATCAACTTCATTTGGTAATTTAAAACTAATTAAATCAGCATATTTTCCTACTTCTATACTACCATTATTTAGATTTAAAATATTTCCAGCTATTTTTGTGATAGATTTTAATAAATCACGAGCTAAATATTTAGGATGAAGTCCTGTATGCATCAGTAAACTAGCACGAATTTCTTTAAATAGATTTAGTGAATAATTACTACTTAGTCCATCTGTCGCTACACTATAAGGGATATTTAAGTTTTTAACTCTTTCAATATCAAGTAAACCAGTATTAAGTAGTCTATTTGAGATTGGACAATGAGCAATACTTGCATTCATTGCTGATATTTTTTGTAATTCTTCTTCATTTGCCCATACACAATGTATAAAATGAGTTTTTATATCTTCAAATTGTTCTAGAAAATCTATTGCTGATGTTACTGCTTTATCTTGATTTAAATTGGTTTTAAAAAATAATTTAAAGTCTCCTTTATTATGATCTAACCATTCTCTTTCTGCTTTACTTTCCATAAAATGTGTTGAAACTAACATATTTTTTTCTTTTGCTATTTGAAGTACTTTTTTTATCACAATAGGATGTACTGAATATGGAGAATGGATAGAAATAGCTGGAAAAAATTTTTCGTTTTGATATTTTTCACTTTCACTAAGTCTTGAGAGAAAATCTTGATATAAAGCATCAACAGCAGCAGGATTACTACCTATTATTTCATTAAAATAGACTACTTTTAAATCACTGTTTTTTATTTTATCTAAATCAAGACCTGTTGAAGATATTTCTCCAAATGCAACTACACCACTTTTTTTCATTTGATTTATAGCGTTTTGATAGCAGTTATTTCCACATTCATTTAAAAGAGTTTCTCTTTTTAATATTACACTATTAAGCCAAGTTATAAAGTCTCCATATACTAAACTTGTATTATTTGCACTAAATTCAAGATGAGTATGAGTATTTATAAGTCCAGGCATTAGTACTGAGTTTTTGCCTAAATCGATAGTTTTAATATTTTTTTCTAAATCTTTCCCAACTTTTATAATTTTTTTATCAAAAATAACTTCACCATTTTCGATAATTTCAAATTTATCATTTATTGTTAAAATATAATCCGCTTTTAATTTTATCATTTAAGTCCTTTTTTATAGAGTTAATCTATAAATATAAATAAAAATTATATCTAATTTATTGCTTAATAAAGCCAAAATCGTCATTTTTCTGTAATTTTTAATAAAAAGAATTTACATTATTAAATAATAGTTAAAATATTGCTATAATTCTACAAAAAAAGGAGAAAATATGAAAATAGCTGTAATCCAAGGTCCAAATTTAAATATGTTAGGAGTTAGAGAAACTAATATTTATGGACCTATGAAATTAGAAGATATACATAATCAAATGAAAGCAGTAGCAGAACAGAATGGATTTGATATTGAATTTTTTCAATCAAATTTAGAAGGGGAGATTGTAGATAAAATCCAGGAATGTTTAGGTGATGCAGATGGAATTATTATAAATCCAGCAGCGTATACACACACTTCTATTGCAATTAGAGATGCAATAAGTGCAGTAAAACTTCCTACTATTGAAGTACATATCTCAAACATAGCTTCAAGAGAAGAGTTTAGAAAAAAATCTCTTATTTCTGATGTATGTGCTGGTACTATAGCAGGGTTTGGACCATTTAGTTACCATTTAGCAATGATTGCAATGATTCAAATTTTAAATGAAATTAAAATGATGAAGGCAAAACAAAATCAAAATGGATAATTTTATTTTAAATAAAGAAAATGAAATATATTATGAATGTGGATATTCATGTGATAATGTGATATATCTTTCTTTAGGTGATGAAAAATATTTCATCACTGATGGAAGATATACTATTGATGCTAAAGAAAATGCAAATGCTGAAGTTATCACTACAAAAGATTTATTAAAAACAGCAAAAGAGATACTTCTAAAAAAAAGAATCAAAAAACTAAAAATTGATCCTGCTAATTGGGATTATGAAAGTTTTATAAGTTTATCTAAGATAGTAAATTTACAAAAAGTTTCAAATTATTCTCATAAAAAAAGGATGATAAAATCTCAAGATGAACTTGAAATTATTAAAAAAGCGGTTTATTTAGGTGCAATAGCTTTTGAAGAATTTAAAAATGAGATAGAGTTTCATATAAATGAGTTTGAGTTGAGTTATAGGTTTAAAGAAAAACTAACAGCAAGAGGAAGTAGGGATTTGAGTTTTGAGCCAATTGTAGCAATAAATGAAAATAGTGCAAAGCCACATGCTATTGTATCTCAAAAAGAGCTTAAAAAAGGTGATATTTTACTTTTAGATGCAGGATTAAAATATAAAAGATATTGTAGTGATAGGACAAGAACTATAAATCCTCAAAACTATTCAATGTCAAAAATACAAAAATTTCAAAATCAAAAATATCAAAAAATATATGATATTGTATTAAAAGCTCAAGAAGAAGCTATAAAAAGTGTAAAAGTAGGTATGCCTTTATCTAAATTGGATAAAATAGCAAGAGAGGTGATAAATAAAGCAGGATATGGAGAATATTTTGTTCATTCATTAGGGCATGGAGTAGGGCTTGATATTCATGAGTGGCCTTATGTAAATAGTAAAAATGAAACTAAAATTACTGAAGGGATGGTGTTTACGATTGAACCAGGTATTTATCTTCCTGATGAATTTGGTGTAAGGATAGAGGATATGATTTGTGTAAATCATGATGGAAGTGTGGAGGTGATGAGTGAATATATTTAAATCTACTTTTTTTCCTTATTATAAAAAAAATAGTTATTTTAAACATACTGCTCTTATAGGGATAGGTTGTAATGTAGGTAATTGTGTAAGAAGATTTAAAAAATTATTTTTATATCTAAATGAACATCCACTAGTAGAAATTACTCAAACTTCTATCCTTTATAAAAATCCACCTTTTGGATATTTAGAACAAGATGATTTTATCAATAGTTTGATAGTTTTAAAAACAAATCTTTCACCAAAAGAGCTTTTATATTTTTTACTTAGAACTGAAAAAAAATTTAAAAGAAAAAGAAGTTTTAAAAATGCTCCAAGGACTTTAGATTTAGATATTATTATGTATGATGAGATAAAAATGAATGATAAAAAGCTTAATTTACCTCATCCTTATTTTAAACAGAGAGATTCTGTGTTAGTACCTCTTAGTTATTTATAAAGGATTATGATGGATATTCGTTGGAGGCAAAGATTTGATAATTATAAAAAAGCTTTATCTCAAATAAAAGAGGGAGTAGATATTTTAAAAAATAGAGATTTAAATAATCTTGAAAAACAAGGAATAATTCAAGCATTTGAATATACTTTTGAATTAGCTTGGAAAACATTAAAAGATTTTTTAGAATATAAAGGAAATGAAGGAATTATGGGCTCAAGAGATGCTATTCGTTTAGCACTTTCTTATGGTTTAATCAATGGAGATGAGTGGATGAAAATGATTAGAAGTAGGAATTTAACTTCTCATATTTATGATGAAGATGAAGTTGAAGATATTTTTGAAATTATTATAAATAGTTATTTTTACAAATTTGTAGAATTAGAAAATAAACTTAAAGAATTTGAATGAAATTTGGTTTAGATGAAGAAGTAATTAAAAAATTAAATACTATTTTTAAAAATTATAATATTCAAAAAGTTATTGTTTTTGGTTCCCGTGCAAAAGGGAATTATAAAAAATATTCAGATATAGATTTAGCCTTTATAGGTGATATAGATTTTGATACAAAACTTGAAATTTTAGAAAAGATAGATGATTTATTACTTCCTTATGAAGTTGATTTAGTAGATTTTAATAAAATTAAAAATTTAGAATTAAAAAATCATATAAAAAGGGTAGGAAAAGAGATTTTTCCTAATCTGTAATTTTAAGTTTTAATACATGTTTTTTTAGAACTACTGAACCAAAAACACCTTCATAAACTTTTATATCATCTATTTTTCCTCTTACAATTATCTCTTGTTTCTTATCATCATCAAAAATAACTTCACTCTCAAATATTACAACATCTCCAACTTTTACAGGAGCTAAAAATTTACTTTTAGAGCTTACTAATACAACATAAGGATGATTTACTGTAGCCATAGCACAAAAATCAGCAGCACCAAATGTAAATCCACCGTGGATTAAACCTTCATCATCTACTGCCATCTCAGGAGTTGCTTCAAATTTTACTTTTGCATAATTTGTATCTTGTTCGATTAGTTTTCCACATAGATTTTGGTTTATTTTTTTATGAGTATTTAATTCAATTTTTTTCTCTTCTTCTAACATAAAACTATCCTTTTAAAAGTTTTTGTATTATTGTATCTAAATCTTTTTGGATTATTAAAACTTCTTTATATTTTTCTTTTAGATATGGATAAGTAATTTTATAAAATTCTTTATCAAAAAGGTTTATAGCCCATATATTTGGTGTAAAAAACTCTAAATTTAATTCTAAATCATTTATACATCCAAGTTTACTTTGAACTACTAAAAAGCTTTTGGCATTAAAATATTTTATAAAATCATACATATAAAAATCCCTGGTTATAGGTACTTTTATTCCTCCAGCACCCTCAATCAATAAAATATCACACTCATTTTTTATTTTTTTGTAAGCTTTGTCTATTTTAGAAAAGTCTATTTCTCCAGCTACAATAGGAGCTGCTGGAAGTGAGAATTGAATAGGGACTATATCATCTAAAGATAAATTTTGTAGATTTTTATTATATTTTATAGCTTCATTAAAAAGCTTTTCTCCATCAACAGGTTTGTTTATTACACCAGTTTCAATAGGTTTAAATACTCCTACTTTATATCCTTTTTTACTTAAAGCTTTTATAAGTTTTAAAGTGGTAAATGTTTTTCCTATATTTGTATTAGTTGCTGTAATAAATATATTCATATACTATCCTTTAATAGTTTATAGAATGATATACATATTTTTTATATTTTTTACTATAGAATTCAACTAAAAGTTTTTGTAAAGTTTCCTCTATACTTGGATAAAACCAAGCATTATTAGTTATAGCTATTATATATTTTGGTTTTTCTTTATATAAATTTTCATTTGTAACTTCATAACATATTGCATTTAAAAAAGTGATCCCTTTTATTTTATATGTGCTAAAAGTTGGTGCTGGTGTATAATCATCTCCACCATTAAAAAAAATATTATTTAATAATTTTTTACAGCATGGAATAGGAATATATTCTCCAAAAGGAACTAAAATATGTTTATTAAAAATTTCAAAATTTCCATTTTGAAATAGATAAGTTGAGTTATAGTATTTATTATCTTGATAACTAAGTCCACCTGTAATTATTGTTATTTTTTTAGATAAGTTTTGTAGTTCTTTTAAAATTTCTTTATATTTATCTATAGGCAAAGGAAAAGCAGTTTCTGGTAAAACAATAACTTCATATTTATTCTCAATAGCCTGATTTATATACTTGAAATTATCATTTATTTCATTAGGAACAAAATTTGGATCCCATTTTTTGTCTTGAGGAATTTTTGTATGAATAATTTTTATTTTTAATGGAGCAGGACTTATAGGTTTATTTTCTATGTAAAAATATGTATGAGGTAATAAAACATCATATCTAAACCAATCAAATCCAAAAGGTTTAATAAAAGCAAATCCAAAAATGAAAAATAAGATAATTAAAATTTTAGATCTTAAAAATGTAAGTAGATAAAATATAATTGCATAAAATAAACCTATTCCTATAATCACAAATGGAATAATAAAGCTTAAACCATAGTATCTAAAACTAAGTCCTATCCACCAAAGCCAAAAAATAGATATAAAAAAACCAACTAAAGGATAGCTTTTTATATCGGCTTTATAAAAAAAATAGATACCTATTACAATTAAAATCGAATTTAAGGCTTTATTATCGATTCCAAAATGTATCAAATATAATGGAAGTGATAAAAAAAGTGTTATAATTAAACTACTTTTTAAGTAATATGTGTTAAAATATCGTTTCATAAATAACTCCTAAGTGAGAAAAAATTTTAAAGGATTGACATGACACCATTATATGCAGCAGAAGCCGCACAGCAACAACCAGGAATTTTAGCATCAATTTTACCATTATTGATTTTATTTGCTATTTTTTATTTTTTAGTGATTTTACCACAACAAAAACAAGCAAAAAAACATAAAGAAATGGTAGAGGCACTAAAAAAAGGTGATAAAATCGTAACTGCTGGTGGAATTATAGCAGAAGTAATCAAAAATGAAGAAGATTTTATTAAAGCAAAAATCAATGATAATGTAGAAGTAAAAATCACAAAAGATGCAATTGCTAGAAAACTTGATGAAGAAACTAAATAAAGGTAAGAAATGAAAATAAGCTATAGATTAGTTATATTTATCTTAGCTTTAGTATTTGGGATAGTTTTTTCTATCCCTATTTTTACTCAAAGTGAAGGGGCTAAGGTAAAGTTAGGACTTGATTTACAAGGGGGAATGTATCTACTTTTGGGTGTAAAATATGATGAAGCTATTAAATCAAAGCTTAAAACTACAGCAGCCACAATTAGGTATATTTCTCAAAAAAAAGAGCTTTATACTGATGATATAACTACTACTGATAATAGTGTAACATTTACTCTTTTAGATAAAGATGATATGAAAAAAATGGATGAAGAACTTAAGTCTTTAAAAGGGTATAAAATTAAAAAAGATATCAAAAAAGATGAGGTTGTTTACCAGTTAATTCTTACTCCAAAAGAGATAGAAGCTACTAAGCAAAATGCAATAGACCAAGCAATTCAAACTATTAGAAGTCGTTTAGATGCATTTGGTTTAAGTGAACCTAGCGTTACAAAACAAGGAAAAGATCAGATTGTAGTAGAACTACCTGGAATTAAAACAAAAGCAGAAGAAGAAAGAGCAAGAAAACTTATCTCTACAGCAGCACATTTAGAACTTATGCAAGTGGATACTATGCATAACCCTACAAATGAAAATGAAGCTAAAAAATATGGAGATAAGATTTTAGATTCTATAGATGGAAATAGAAAATATGTAGTAAAAGAACTTCCTATTTTAGATGGAAGTATGGTTACAGATGCAAGAGTTGGGTATAATCAAGCAAATCAACCAGTAATTAACTTTACTTTAAATAGTGAAGGTGCTAAAATTTTTGGTGATTGGACAGGTAAACATGTAGGAGATTATTTAGCGATTGTAATCGATAATAAAGTACTTTCAGCTCCAGTAATTAAAGAAAGAATTGGTGGTGGTGCAGGGCAAATTACAGTAAATGATCCACAAGAAGCACATGATTTAGCTATTGCACTTAGAAGTGGAGCTTTACCAGCACCTATTATTTTACTTGAAAAAAGGAGTGTTGGACCAAGTCTTGGAGCTGATAGTATTAAAGCTAGTTTAATAGCTTTAATTAGTGGATTTGTGTTAGTAGTTATTTTTATGATTTTTTATTATGGATTAGCAGGAGTGGTAGCTGATATTGCATTATTTGTAAATTTAATTTTAATTATAGCGGTAATGGCACTTTTTGGAGCTACTCTTACACTTCCTGGTATGGCTGGTATTGTCCTTACAGTCGGTATGGCAGTCGATGCGAATGTAATTATAAATGAAAGAATTAGAGAACTTTTAAGAGAAGGTAAAAGTGTAAAAAAAGCGATAGAAGGTGGTTATGCAAATGCAATGAGTGCTATTATTGATGCAAATATTACTACTTTAATAGCTGCTTTTGCACTTTTTGCTTATGGAACAGGTACTATTAAAGGTTTTGCTATTACTATGGCTATAGGTATAATGGCGAGTATGCTTACAGCGATTTTAGGAACTCATGGAATTTGGGAATTTTTAGAGAAAAAAATGAAGCTTACTCCTAAAAGTTTTGGTATAAAGGTGTAATTATGGAAATTTTTAGTCAAAACAAAACATATGATTTTATGTCAAAAAGAAATATATTTGTTTCTATTTCTTTATTTTTTATTATCTCTTCATTAGTTTTAATCTTTACAAAAGGTTTTAACTGGGGAATAGATTTTAAAGGTGGAACAGTTGTTCAAGTTAGATTTGAAAAAACAGCACCAATTTCAGATATTAGAAAAATTTTATCTAAAAAATATGATGGAGTTGTAGTTACAAATTTTGGAAGTGATAAAGAAGTAGTTATTAAATTTCCAGTAAAAACTAAAAACTCTGTAACAAAAGATATGGGTGATACTATAGCTGAATTACTAAAACCACTTGGAAAATTTGAAATAAGAAGAGTAGATATTGTAGGGGCAAAAGTTGGAGGAGAACTTACAGAAAAAGGATTAAAAGCACTTGCTTTTGCAATAGTAGGTATTTTAATATATGTAGCATTTAGATTTGAATGGAGTTTTGCTGTAGCTTCGGTTTTAGCATTAGTTCATGATATTACTATTTCACTTGGATTTGTAAGTTTGTTTAATATAGATGTAAATTTAGATGTATTAGCAGCACTTCTTACAATTTTAGGATATTCATTAAATGATACAATAGTTGTATTTGATAGGATTAGAGAAGAGATTGTAACCTCTAAAGAGAGAGATTTAGCTACTTTAATAAATAATTCGGTTTCAAAAACATTAAGTAGAACAACTCTTACATCACTTACTACATTTTTTGTAGTTCTTACATTATATTTATTTGGTGGAAGTATAATCGAGCCGTTTAGTTTTACTCTTTTAGTAGGTGTAATAGTTGGGACTTATTCATCTATATTTATTGCATCACCACTTCTTATTTGGCTTGGATTTAAAGTAGATGATTTTAGAAAAAATCTTGCTGAAAAAGAGAAAAGAAGAAGGGAAAAAGAGAAACTTAGACAACAGTTTGAACAAGGAGTTATGTAATGGATTGGGGTAAGGTAGTATATATATTTTTTTCTTTGATGTCTTTAACATCGATAGGTGGATATCTTTATGATAAAACAAGTAGTGTATTATTATTTATAGCATTAAGTGTAAATTTAGTTTCAACTGTATTAAAAATAGGGGTAAAGAATCTACTTGCAGCTGAGCTTTTTGCTGCTAGTTTAGTGGCTGATTTACATTTAATTCCTGCTACTTATTATGAAGTAGTAAAACATGATACAAATACTGCTTTAGCTTTAGCAGTAGGGGCATTTTTAGCAAATATTGTATCATTTGTATTTGCTTCTATTGAGCTTGCTAAAAATAGAGAAGAGTATTAAAGGCTTTTTGGCCTTTAAGCTTAAAATTAAAAATTTATAAAAGTTTTTAATTTTAGGCTTTTTAAGTAAATATAAGGAGAAATTTTATGCAATACAATCCAAAAGAAATAGAAAAAAAATGGCAAAAAATATGGGAAGATAATAATAGTTTTGAACCGAGTGAAGATAAAAGTAAAGAAAAAAAATATATCTTAAGTATGTTTCCTTATCCATCTGGAAGAATTCATATGGGACATGTAAGAAATTATAGTATAGGTGATGCACTTGCAAGATATTATAGACAAAGAGGATATAATGTATTACATCCTATAGGATGGGATAGTTTTGGTATGCCTGCTGAAAACGCAGCTATTAAACATAAATTACATCCTAAAAAATGGACTTATGAAAATATTGATTATATGAGAAATGAACTTAAATCTTTAGGGCTTAGTTTTTCAAAAACAAGAGAATTTGCAACGAGTGATCCTGAATATACAAGGTGGGAGCAGGAGTTTTTAATTAAAATGTTTGAAAAAGGGCTTTTATACCAAAAAAAACAAACAGTAAATTGGTGTGAGAGTTGTCATACTGTTTTAGCAAATGAGCAAGTAATTGAAGGGTGTTGTTGGAGATGTGATAATCCAATAATCCAAAGAGAGATGCCAGGATATTATATCGCTATTACGAAATATGCAGAAGAGCTTTTAGAAGATATGAAAGAGCTTCGTGCTGGATGGCCTAAAAGAGTACTTACTATGCAAGAAAATTGGATAGGTAAATCTAATGGACTTGAATTTAAATTTAGCTTAACTGATGAAAGTAAAGAAAAACTTGGAAGTTGTTTTGATGGATATACAGTATTTACTACAAGATCAGATACTATTTATGGAGTAACTTATTCAGCTCTTGCACCAGAGCATGAAATAGTAAATTATATGATTCAAAATAATTTATTAAGTGATGAAGTAAAAGAAGAAATCTTAAAAATGCAAGCTGTTTTACCAAAAGATAGAGCTGCTGAGGAGAAAAAAGGTGTATATATAGGAATAGATGTAATACATCCTTTAACAGGTAAAAAAATCCCTGTATGGGTAGCTAATTTTGTATTAGTTGAGTATGGAAGTGGTGCTGTAATGGCTGTTCCAGCTCATGATGAAAGAGATTTTGAATTTGCTAATAAATATAATTTACCTATAATTCATGTAATTGAGCCAGAAGATGAAAAGTTAGTTCTTCCTTATACAAAACCTGGAATTTTAGTAAATAGTGATGAATTTAGTGGGATGCCAAGTGACTTTGCAAGAGATGCTATTATTAAAAAATTTGAAGAATTAGGTATTGGAAGAGAGACAATCAATTATAAATTAAGAGATTGGGGGATTTCTAGACAAAGATATTGGGGTGCACCAATTCCATTTATCCATTGTGAAAAATGTGGATTAGTTCCAGAAAAAATAGAAAATCTTCCAGTAACTCTTCCAGATGATGTAGAAATCACAGGTGAAGGAAATCCACTTGAGACTCATCCAACATGGAAAAATTGTACTTGTCCAAAATGTGGAGCAAAAGCAACTCGTGAAACTGATACAATGGATACATTTGTTCAGTCAAGTTGGTATCAATTTAGATATGTGAGTGATTTTCATAAACATAAAGATGTACCATTTAGAAGTGAAGATGAAAAATATTGGATGAATGTAGATCAATATGTAGGTGGGATTGAGCATGCTATTTTACACCTTTTATATGCTAGATTTTTTACAAAAGCACTTAGAGATTTAGGATATGCAAGTGTAAATGAACCATTTAGAAATCTTTTAACACAAGGTATGGTTTTAAAAGATGGAAGTAAAATGAGTAAATCAAAAGGTAATACAGTTGATCCTGATGAACTTATAAACAAATATGGTGCAGATACAGCAAGACTTTTTATCCTTTTTGCAGCTCCACCAGAAAAAGAGCTTGAATGGAATGATAAAGCCGTTGAGGGTGCATTTAGATTTTTAAGTAGACTATATGCAAATCAAGCAAAATGTAATAAAACTACAACAAAACCAACACCACTTGCAAAAACAAAAGAAGAAAAAACAGCAAGAAAAAAAATATATGAAACTCTAAAAAAAGCAGATGAAGTATATAATAGAACATTTGCATTTAATACTTTAATAGCAAGTTGTATGGAAACATTAAATGATTTAAATAAAATAGATAATGCTGATATTTATACGGAAGGATATTGGGTTATTACAAATGTACTTGAACCAATAGTACCTCATATTGCAAGTGAAATAGCCGATAATTTATTTGAGAAAAAAAACTTTGGAGATATTGAAGTAGATGAGGAAGCTTTAAAAGATGATGAAATAACTATGGCCGTAACAGTAAATGGTAAAAAAAGAGCAGAAATTAATGTATCACCAGATGAAAATAAAGAAAAGTTAGTTGAATTAGCCAAAATAGCAGTTGCTAAACAGATTGAAGGTAAACAAATAATAAAAGAAATTGTTGTACCAAATAAACTTGTAAATATAGTAGTAAAAGGTTAATAATGAAAAAAAATATAGCTTTAAGCTTTTTGCTTTTAGCTTTAATAGGATGTGGCTACAAACCATCTACTACATATACAACTCCTATTTTAGGTAAAACAATATCTACAGAGGTAGAAATAGATATAAAAAACCCTGTAGATGCTATTTATTTAAAAGATGCTTTAAATGAGGCTGTATTATCTGTATTTAATGCAAAATTAAAAAAAAATGGAGATTCAAAAATAAAACTTAGTATTTTATCTTCAAGTTTGTCTACATTAGATTATGATAAAAATGGGTATCCAATTCTTTATAGAGCTAGTGTATCTATAAAAGCTTATGTAGAAGATATTAATAATAGTGTACATAGTTATACAGGAAGTGGAAGTTATGATTTTTCAGTAAGTAGTGATTCTATTTTAAGTGATAATCTAAAGCATAACGCAATAAAAGAGGCTTTTTTGAAAGCTTTACAAGTAATTGAATTTAAAATAGCACAAAGGGGAATGGATGACAATAAAAGATATTAGTAAAAAAACATTAGCACATTTTAAAAATAATGGATACATATTTACACCTGATGAATATAAAGAGATTTTTTGTAAAGAAGCTAAAAAAGCTAATGTTATTTTTGAAGATTGTAATAAAGTAGCTGAACTTATAAAAAAATTAGATAAAAAATATCAAAAACTTTTAAGTAGTTATAAAATAAGTTCTATGTATGAATTGGCTATATTTTTGATAAATAATTTAAATAGAGAAAATATAGATAAAGAAAAAGAATTTACAAATGAATTATTTATATATACAAAAAGGGTTCTTCAAGTAATCGATATGCTTCCTACTAAAGCAAAATATATCGCTAGTAAACATTTAGATTTTTTAAAACCATATATGAAATCTGAAGATTTAGAAAAATTAAGAAATGAATGGCTTGATTTTATGACAACTTATGATGATTCTATATTAAAAAGATATAAACAAAAATGTGGAATTAAAGAAGTTGATATTATTGATGCTTTAGCAGATATTGTGAAATGTTTTGAAAAAGATGATCCAGATTTTAGTGCTCTTGTAGATTCTATAATTTTTGCATTGACACCAAGTTATGCACCTTTTATGGATGATGAAATGGCTATTTTGAAAAAACATCTAAAAAATGACCCAAGCTTAATAACAGCGAAAAACTTTTCTGATGAATTAAAAATTTTAACTAAAAAAAGGATAAAAAAAGATAAAGAAGAACTTCGTAAGAAGTTTGTAGATATTGATAAGATCGCTGAAACTCTCTCAAGAAAAATAGTAAATTTATTAAAAACAAGTGATGCTTCAAGTGAAGAGATTAAAATAATTTCAAAAGATTTAATGAGTGTAAATACTAGTGATGATTTTGAAACTGTAAGAGAAAAACTTATCACAATTACAGTATCTTTAGATAAAGAAATTACAAAGTTTAGTAATGATATTCAAAAAGAAAATGAAGAAGTGATAATGCTTAGAAAAAAAGTAGAGGCTTTAGAAGAAAAATTAAAAGAAGCAAAAAAAGAAGCAAAAACTGATGATTTAACAAATATGCTTAATAAAAAAGCTTTAAATGATGAGTTAGAAAAACAAGAACAATTTTTTAAAAGACATAACAGAAACTATAGTGTAATATTTTTTGATATAGACCATTTTAAAAATGTAAATGACACTTATGGACATGATGCTGGAGATGTTATTTTAAAAAGTGTGGGACTTGTGTTAAACAGATATAGTAGGGATATTGATATAGTTGGAAGATTTGGTGGAGAAGAGTTTGTAATTATTGCACCAGATACGGATAAAGATGGAGCATATACTTTTGCTGAAAAAATTAGAAAAATTATTCAAAAAACAAAATTTATGTATAAAAAAACAAGAATAAATATTACTATTAGTGGTGGGGTAGCTGAGAGAAAAGAGACTAATTCAATGCAAGAAACTTTAAAGCTTGCTGATGAGCGACTTTATAAAGCGAAAAAAAATGGGAGAAATAGAATTGAAGCTGAATGAATTTTTAAATAAAAAACCACTTTTTTACAATGAAATAGATTATGATAGGATGCCTAACTGTTGGAATATAATAAAAAATAGTTTTAAAAAACCAAAAAAAATTATTCATATAATTGGTACAAATGCAAAAGGAAGTACAGGTAGATTTCTAGCTCATTATTTGAAAAATATGGGATTTAATGTAGGGCACTATACTTCTCCTCATATCCAAAAATTTAATGAAAGAATTTGGATAAATGGAAAAGATATTGATGATGAAAGTTTAGAAAAAGCTCATCAATTTTTACAAAATACAATTCCTAAAAAATATTTACAAACTTTAAGTTATTTTGAATATACAACTCTTTTAGCTATGAGATGTTTTGGTAGTTGTGATTATGTGGTACTTGAAGCTGGTCTTGGAGGAGAGAGAGATGCTACAAGTGTATTTGATATAGACTTAACATTAGTTACTCCAATAGATTATGACCATCAAGCTTTTTTAGGAAATACAATAAAAGAGATAGCAAAAACAAAACTGAATGCAATTCAAAAAAAAGCAATTATAGGAAAACAGATTCATGATGAAGTATATGAGATGACAAAAAAATATCCATTTTATTTGGATTATTTTGATAATTATGAAATAGTTGAAATTCGTAAATTTATAAAAGAAAATAGATTTGCTTCATATTTAGCTGATAATTTAGCATTAGCTTTAAGTGCTGTGGTTGAAGAAGAATTACCTCTTGATTTGAAATATTTAAAAGGGATAGAGTTAAAAGGAAGACTTCAAAAAATAGATAAAAATATTTATATAGATGTAGGACACAATCCTCTTGCAGCTAGGGCTATTGTAAATGAATTTAAAGATCAAAAGATAGATATAATTTATAATACATATTCAGATAAAGACTATAAAGTTATTTTAGAGATTTTAAAACCTATAATAGATACGCTTTTTATTATTGATGTAGAAAATGAAAGAATAGCTAATAAAGAAGATATAATAAATATAGCAAAAGAGTTAGGAATAGATGTAAAAAATTATAAAAAAATTAGAGATAAAACTACATTGGTTTTTGGTAGTTTTAGTGTAGTGGAGAAGTTTTTGAATGAAAGATAGTATTTTAGTTAGTATTACAACATTAAATGGGAGTAAACAATATACAATAACTCAGCTTATAAAGAAATTTATATTTTTTATAATTATTTTTGGAGTTTTATTATTTATAGCTACATTTTTTTTTATTAAATATTTAAATGGTGTTATTGAAGAGAAGAATTTAGAACTTAATAAAAAAAACTCTGATATAAAAAAGATTGTATTACAAAGAGAGATATTAAAATATAAAATTAAAAAATTAGAGAATAATATAACTTTTTTAGAAAAAAATATTACATCTTTAGAAGATATGATAAAATTAAAGGAAAAAGTTTTATCAGAAGTAAATGATAGAATAGAGGATATAGAAAGAATTATTCAGTTTGAAGCACCTAAAAATATTAAAATAAATCAAAGATTAGATTTAGCAAAATTGGATTTAGTAGATAAAAAATTTGTATTACATAATATTCCAAATGGCTATCCTATAAAATATATAGGTATTTCATCCTCTTTTGGATGGAGAAAACATCCTATTTTAAATAAAAGAGAATATCATACAGGAATTGATTTAAGAGCTAAAATGAATACAGTAGTTAGAGCTACAGCAGATGGGATAGTAGAATTTGCAAAATATCATAAAAGAAGTGGCTATGGAAAATTGCTTATAATTGATCACAATTTTGGATTTAAAACTATGTTTGGACATTTAAATAAAATAGTAGTAAAACAAGGAGATTTTGTAAAAAAAGGGCAAATTGTAGCTTATACAGGAAATACTGGGCTTAGTAGTGGGCCTCATCTTCATTATGAGATTAGATATATAGGGGTTGTTTTAAATCCTTTAGTTTTTATGAAATGGAGTTTAAGAAATTATAATTATATCTTTAAAAAGGAGAAAAAAATCAAATGGCAATCTTTAATAAAGGCGATACAATGGCAAAAGAAACTAATTCAACAACAATAATTTCTCAAGGTGTAAAAATAAGTGGTGATTTTGTACTTAATGCAAAATTACATATAGAAGGAGAAATAGAAGGTAAAATAGATTCTACAAATTTAATAAGTATAGGAAAAACTGGTAATATAAAAGGGGAATTGAAAGCTAAAAAATTGTTAGTAAATGGTAATTTTGAAGGTAAATTAGAAGTAGATATTTTAGAAATTACAAAAGGAGGAAAGGTAAAAGGGGAGATTGTTATAAAAGATTTAATAATTGAACAAGGTGGGGTATTTGAAGGGACATCAATTTTAAAGAAAAAAGATGCAAGCAAAAACTCTTAAATTTTTACAAACAAAACCAGCTAATATTATTACTTCCAATTTTACTGAAGCTTTACATATAGCCCAAGTTGCTAAATATTTAAAGCTTAATTATTCACTTTTACCAGATTTTAGAGCAAATGAGGGTGATGATTTAAGAAGTTATAAAGAGGAACTTTTTGAATTAAATAAATCTTTATTTGAATATTATAAATACAATTCTATTTTAATCTCTCCAATAAATACAGTATTAAGAAACTTACCAGCTAAAAAATATTATAAATCATTAAAACTTGAATTTGCAGATACTATTGATTTAGATAAACTAAAAGAAACTCTTGTTTTTTGGGGATATGAGGTTGTAAGTATTATTCAAGAAAAGGGAGAAGTTAGTTTTAGAGGAGATATAATAGATATTTATCCTATAAATTATGACACTCCTTTTAGAATAAGTTTATTTGATACAGAGATAGAAAATATTAGAAGTTTTGATGAATATACACAAAAATCTATTGATGAGGTTGAAGCTATAGAGATAATCCCAGCTATTGCTGCTTTAGATGAAGAAGAGTACAATCAAATTCAATCAAAAATAGATGAAAGTAAATTTGATACATTCTATAAAGATTATCATTCTTTAGGGTTTTGGTTTTTAGAAAAAAATCAAATTAGCAATAACTATAATCTTTTATATGATATGACTAGAGAAATAGAGGAGTATAAAACTTTTCATAATTTAGATAAATTTGATTATACAATAGTGCCTGAGAGTGAATGTGAAGATTTTAAGCCTATAAATATAAAAGAATTTATAGAACTAAACAAAGATAAAAAAATTACACTTTTAGCAAAAAATGAAGTATTACTAAAAGAAAAAGGGATTGAATATCCTTTTGTAGAGAGTGATGCAGTAGTAAATGTAAGATGTGGTGATGAATTTATAGTTTCATTAAATGAATTCAAAGTCAAAAAAAGAAAAAACCCTGTAATTTTATTAGATGATTTAAAAAAAGGGGATTTTGTAGTTCATGAAACTCATGGAATAGGGAAGTTTAATGGACTAAAACAGATTGAAGTACTTGGAAAAAAAGGGGAATTTGCTGAAATTTTATATGCAAATGATGATAAACTTTTATTGCCTATAGAAAATCTTGATTTGATAGATAGGTATATAGCCCCAGGTGGAGTAGTACCAACACTAGATAAAATGGGTAAAAGCACATTTACAAAAAACAAAGAAAAAATAAAAGAAAAAATCTTTGCAATAGCTGCTGATATTATTAAACTTGCTGCAAAAAGAGAGACAATACCACCAAAACCTATGAAGTTTGATGGAGTGGAAGAATTTATCTCTAAAGCTGGATTTAGCTATACTCCAGACCAACAAAAAGCTGTAAATGAGATGATAGAAGAGATGAAATCTCGTGTGATGGATAGACTTCTTAGTGGTGATGTAGGATTTGGAAAGACTGAAATAGCAATGGTTGCTAGTTTTATTGCAGTAAATAGTGGATATCAAGTAGCTATCGTTGCACCTACTACGATTTTAGTAACACAACATTATGATACTTTTGTAAAAAGATTTGCTGATTATGATATAAAAATAGCAAAAGTTGATAGATTTACTACTACAAAACAAAAAAAAGAGATTGAAGCAGGATTAAAAGAGGGTGAGATTGATATAGTAATAGCTACTCATAGTGCATTTAATCTAGAATATAAAAATTTAGGATTAGTTGTAATTGATGAAGAGCATAAATTTGGTGTAAAACAAAAAGAAAAACTAAAAAATATGGTAGAAAATGTGCATCTACTTAGTATGTCTGCTACACCAATTCCAAGAAGTCTAAATCTTGCACTTTCAAAAATAAAAGGTTTTTCTGCACTAAATACACCACCAAAAAACAAACAAGAAACAAGAACTTTTGTAAAAGAGTATTCTGATGAGCTTATAAAAGAGGTTATTTTAAGAGAGATTAGAAGAGGTGGGCAAGTATTTTATATCTATAACAACATCGCTTCAATAGAGATTAAAAAAGAGAAACTTCAAAAACTAATCCCAACACTTAGGATCCTTACACTTCATGCAAAACTTACTCCTAATCAGATAGAAAAAAGTATGATCGATTTTATAGATAAAAAATATGATTTAATTATCGCTACTACTATAGTTGAGAGTGGAATACATATTCCAAATGTAAATACTGTAATAGTAGAAAATGCAGATAGATTTGGTATAGCTGATTTACATCAGATTAGAGGAAGAGTAGCTAGAGGAAGTAATGAAGGGTATGCTTATTTTATAGTTCAAGATAAAGAAAAAATTTCTCAAGATGCGAAAAAAAGGCTTTTAGCTCTTGAAGAAAATTCATTTCTTGGAAGTGGTGCAGTTTTAGCAATGCATGATTTAGAGATAAGAGGAGGGGGAAATATAATAGGTACTGCTCAATCTGGACAGATTAAAAATGTAGGGTATTCTATGTATATTAAGATGCTTGAAGATACTTTAAAAGAATTAAGTGGAGAAAAAGTAGAAAATAAAGAAACTGAAATAAAACTAAACATAAATGCCTATATTTCTCCAGAGATTATAGAAGATGATAGAATAAGAATAGAGATTTATAGAAGACTAGCAAAAGCTAAAAGTTTAGATGAAGTGTATGAAATTCAAAAAGAAGTAATAGATAGATTTGGAAAAATTGATAAAGTTACTAAAAATTTCTTTGAGAAAATAAAAATAAAAATAATTGCTTCAAAAAAAGGTATAATATCAATATCAAACTATGGAGAAAATATTACAATTATCTATAATGATGATAAAAAGTTTATAAAAGCTAAAGCAAAAGATGATGAAATTATTTTAGAGACAATTATAGATAATTTAAAATAATTATTTAAAGGTTTAAAATGTTAAACGAAAAAAAGAAAATATTGTTTTTAATGAAATTAATACCTATTGGAGGAGTAATTACTGTTTCTATAGTATTGATATTATTAGCAATAAATGGGATTAATAACTATTTTCAAACAGAAGTAAAAAATGCAGAAAAAGAGATAACTTATAAAACTATTTCGAATGCTAAAAAAAGTATTGAGTCGATTTATGAGTTGGTTGACCATATTGATGTTAGAGTAAAAAAATTTTATAAAAGAGATGTGAAAAATATTGTAGATTTAGGGTATACATTTTTACAAAATATATATAATAGCAATCAAAATTATCCAAGAGATATTATCATTCAAAAAATAAAAGATAATTTTAGAAATATTAGATTTTATGATGATCAGAGTGGTTATTTTTTTATTTATGATATGAAAGGAAATGTTGTTTTATTGCCTATAAAACCGGAGTTAGAAGGTAAAAATCTACTTTCTTTTAAAGATATTACAGGTAAATATGTAATACAAGATGTTATTAAAAAACTAAAGAAAAAAGATGCTATTTTTGAAGAGTGGAGTTTTTATAAACCAAATACTCAAGAATTAGCAAGAAAGTTGGGGTATATTAGATATTTTAAACCATTAGATATTTTTATAGGAAGTGCTGTATATATTGACAATATAGAAAAAGAGATTTATAAAAGGTTATTGCATGTTATTTTAAAAATAAATTTAGTTCATAATTCTGATTTATTAATATTGACAAAAAAAGGGAAAGTTTTTTATTCTGTAGATAGAAAGTTATTAAATAAAAATTTTGCTGATTTATATAAAGATATATTAACTTCTTTACATGATAGTAAGGAGATTAAAGTAATAAAAAGAAAAGACAGTTTATTAGTATATACATATTATGCTCATTTAGATTTTGTAATTATTAGTAAAATTGATCTAAAGCAGTTACATAATATGATATTAAATCAAAAAAATGATATTAAAAAAATAGTAAATGTTGTAATTACTCAGTTTTTAACAGCTTCTATTATTTTTGTTGTTTTAATTATTATAATTAGTATTTATTTAACAAATCTTATAGAAAATGTATTTCAAACATATGAAAAAGAGTTGATAAAAGAAAAGGAAAAAGCTCAAAAAGCTTCAAAAATTAAAAGTGAATTTTTAGCAAATATGTCACATGAGATCAGAACTCCTCTTAATGCTATGTTTGGTTTCATTAAAATTTTAAAAGAAAAAGATCATGATAATGAAAATCAAAGATATTTACATATTATAGAAAAATCAGGAGAAAATTTACTTACTATTATAAATGATATTTTAGATTTATCTAAGATAGAAGCTGGTAAATTTCATATAGAACATATAGAATTTAATCCAAAAGCTGAAATAGAAGTAATTCATACACTGTTTTCATCAAAAGCAAGTGAAAAACATATTTTATTACAAATAAAAGAGACAAATTTAAAATATAATATTATTACAGATCCTACTAGGTTAAAACAAGTAATATCAAATTTACTTAGTAATGCTATAAAATTTACACCTCCAAAAAAGAATATTACTTTAAATGTAAAATATGATGATCAAAAAGAGGAATTGTTTATAGAGGTTATTGATGAAGGAATAGGGATATCAAAAGATAGAATAAATACTATTTTTGAAGCATTTTCTCAAGCAGACACATCAACTACTAGAAAATATGGAGGAACTGGTTTAGGACTTACAATAAGTTATAAATTGGTAAAACTATTAGGTGGAGAGTTAAAAGTAGAAAGTGAAGAGGGAAAAGGAAGTAGATTTTATTTTACAATACCAGCTAAAAAAGGTGATATAGCAAAAGAGATAGAAAAGGATAAAAAACCTATTTTAGATGAAAAATTTGATTATCATATTTTATTAGTAGAAGATAATATTGCAAATCAAATGTTTATGAAAGTTATTTTAAATAAAATGGGTATAACATTTGATATAGCAAAAGATGGATTAGAAGCTGTTGAAATGTTTAAAAATAATAAATATGATTTTATTTTGATGGATGAAAATATGCCAAATATGAATGGTATAGAGGCTACTAAAAGAATTAGACAGATAGAAGAAGAAAATGGACTAAGTTATACAATAATAATAGCTCTTACAGCTAATGCTTTAGAAGGTGATGAAGAAAGATTTTTAAAAGCTGGTATGGATTTTTATTTATCAAAACCATTAAATATAGAAAAATTAAAAAGCATATTTAAAAATATAGGAAAAATCTAAAATGGAAGATTTAGTAGCATTAGTTATAGATGTATCAAAAGATTCTTTTGTGATAAAAAATTATTTAGAGGAATTAGATTTAAATGTAAAGATTTTTACTAGCTCAAAAGAGAGTATAGAATATATTATACATAATCATATAGATTTTATTTTAGTTGATTATGATTTGCCTGAAATAGATGGAATAGAACTAATAAAAAATATAAAAACAATTACTGATGCTATGTTAATAATGATAACTTCTAATGGAAATCAAGAACTAAAGTTAAAAGCTTTAGAGATGGGTGTGATAGAGTTTATAAATAAACCTATTATAAAAGCAGAACTCTTGGCAACTATTAGAAATTTAGCTAGAATTAAATTTCAACAAGCAATTTTGGAAGATGAAAAACTATTAATACAAGCTGAAGTTCAAAGACAAATATCAAAAATCAAAAAACAAGAGCAAGAGATTTTAGAAGTTTTAGCTCATGTTGCTGAATATAGAGATGGAAACACATTTTTACATGTAAAAAGAGTAGCAGAGTATTCTAAAATTTTAGCTAAATCAATGAATTTATCAGATGAAGAAGTGGAACTTATATATCAAGCAGCACCTTTGCATGATATAGGTAAAATAGGAATAAAAGATGAAATTTTATTAAAAACAGATAAATTAACAAAACAAGAATATGATATAATGAAAACACATACTATTATAGGGTATGATATTTTAAAAGATACTTCTTCACCTATATTACAGATGGGAGCACAAATTGCTCTTAGCCATCATGAAAGATGGGATGGAAAAGGGTATCCTTATGGATTAAAAGAAGAAGAGATATCTATTTATGGTAGAATTGTTAGTATAGTTGATGTATTTGATGCTTTGAGTGCTAGTAGGAGTTATAAAAAAGCTTGGAATTTAGATGATGTATTTGAATTTTTGATTGAAAATAAAGGGATAATGTTTGATCCTATATTGATAGATAAATTTTTAAATGTAAAAGATGAAATAATAAAATATTATCAGTTTAGTCAAGAGGAGATAAAAAATGAAGATATTAATAATTGAAGATGATGAAGCTATTTTAAATATGTTAAAAAAAGGTTTAGAAGATGAAGATTTTGTAGTAGATATAGCTACAAATGGTGAAGATGGAGAGTATTTAGCTAGTATGAATAATTATGATGTTATTATATTAGATTGGATGTTACCAAATAAAGATGGGATTGAAGTTTTAAAAGATATTAGAAAAAAAGGGGTGTTAACTCCAGTATTGATGCTTACAGCAAAAGATACTACAGATAATAAAATTGAAGGACTTAATAGTGGTGCTGATGATTATTTGCCAAAACCATTTAGTTTTGATGAGTTATTAGCAAGATTAAATGCAATTTATAGAAGAAGTGCTCTAAAAGGGAGTAATAAAATAATAATTGATAATATAGAGATTGATTTTGATAGTAAAATTGTAAAAAAAGATGGAAAGATTGTTGATCTAACAGCAAAAGAATATGAGTTATTAGAATTTTTATTAGCAAATAGAGGAAGTGTTGTTTCAGCTGAGATGATTCAAGAACAACTTTGGAACAGTGAAGAATTTATATCAAGTAATGTTATTCAAGTAATTGTATATAGACTTAGAAATAAATTATCAAAAAACTTAATCAAATCAAAAAGAAATTTAGGATATTTTATTGAATAATAAAGAAAATTTAAAATCTATTGTTTTATGGTGGCTTGGAACTTTTATAGCATTATTGTTGATAATTTTTAATACTATTTTTTATGAGATGTTAAAACACTCTTTTTATGATAGAGTTTCAAATTCATTAGTTATAATAGCAAACCAAGTAAAAGATAATTTTACTCCAAATCCAAATAAAATAATTACTATTCCTCAAAAGCTTGATTATCCTATTTCTCCAGTTATGATAGCAGTTTTTGGTGCTAAAAACATGAAAATAGTGGCCAAAACAGTAACATTTATGGATATACCTTTATATAAATATTTAAAAAGTGATGAAAATTTTTTTATTGTAAAAAATCAAAAATATGGAAAATTGGCTATTTATATTTCTCGTATAATTTCTCCTATGAAAGGTTATATAGTTGTTGCAACTCCTATGTATAAAATAGATATTAAACTTCAAGATATTTTTATAAAAATGCTTATCTTAAATCCTATTTTATTATTTATTTTATTGTTAGGTGCAAATGTTATTATTGATAGAATCTTAAATCCAATTAAAGAAATTACAAAAGTAGCTAATGAGATAAGTGTAGGGGATTTAGATAGAATGATTCCACTCCCAATGCAAAAAGATGAAATTTATGATTTAGTACAAGCTTTTAATAAAATGGTAGTGAGGTTAAGAGATGGTGTAGATATGATGGAGAGATTTAATTCTGATGTTTCTCATGAGCTTAAAACTCCTCTTACAGTTTTAAAAGGGGAGCTTGAAATAGCTCTAAGAAAAGATAGAAGTTGTGATTATTATAAAAATACTTTAAAAATAGCTTTAAAAGAGGTTAATTATCTGATTGAAATGGTAGAGGAGATGTTGTTTTTTACAAAAGTTGAGAATGAAAGACAAAAAAAACTTGTGGAAGTTGATATTTTATTATTAAAAGTTATAAATGATCTTAGTAAAAAGGCAAAAGAGAAGAATATAAGTATTAAAATAGAAAAGTTAGAAGCTATACAGTTTTATACAAATGAGATTTTATTAAAAACAATATTTGTAAACCTTATAGATAATGCTATAAAATATACATTAGAAGATAAAAATATTTATATATCTTTATATGAAACAGATGAAAATATTGTTTTTGAAGTAAAAGATGAGGGAATTGGTATGAAAGAGTCTGATATAGATAAAATTACTGAGAGATTTTATAGAACAGAAAAATCAAGAAATAGAAATATAAAAGGATTTGGTTTAGGTCTTTCGATTGTTAAAAAAGCTTTAGATGTAATAGGCGGTGAAATTTACTTTAAATCAAAAGAAAATATGGGAACTCAAGTAAAAGTTTTAATAAAAAAATAAAAAATTGTAAAATCTTTGTCACAATTATAAAATTTTATGCTATAATTCCATCGGTAACAAAGTTTTATTTTTATTTACTATTTTTTTCATACGACACTCCTTTATAAATTTAGTAACTATTTATACCTTTGTTACCATTTTCCCCTCCCCCCTTTTTTTATGATATAATTATAAAAAAGGCTACATTATTATGTCTCGTATAAATGAAATAATCGAAGAGATTGAAAAGTTAGAAAAAGAATTAAATAAAGAACTTGATAAAAAAATTACTGAAAAGAAAAATTATGCAAGATTAACTTTTAAGGAATTTATATTATATTTTAAATCTATTCCATTTTTAACACTATTAACTTCTCCTATAATTTATGCAATGGTTATTCCTGCATTGATATTGGATATATTTTTATGGATTTATCAAAATATAAATTTTAGAGTATATAAAATCCCTTTTGTAAAAAGAGAAGATTATATTGTATATGATAGGGGGAGCTTAGAATATCTTCACCCTATAGAAAAACTTGGATGTATTTATTGTAGTTATTTTAATGGACTTATGGCATATAGCAGTGAAATCGCAGCTAGGACTGAGCTTTATTTTTGTCCAATAAAACATAAAAAAAGATTAGCTTATAGACATAAATATTATAAATATTTCGTAGATTATGGTGATGCTAAGGCTTATAGAGAAAATTTAGAAAAACTTAGGAAAAATTTAATAGAATATAAATTTTCTTGCGAAAAACCTAAAAATATGATATAAAATTGAAAAAAAAGGTTTTTTATTATGAAAGAGTTTATAAAAAAAAGGTTTTTACTTGAATTTGATTCTTCAGAAGAAGAGTTTGAAAAATATTATAAAGAATATCAAAATATAAAACCATTTAAAGCAAATGAAAATATTTTTGAAACTGGACAGAGTATTTCAAAAGAGGTTCATTATATCTTAAGACTTAGTACCACTTACCATATGAAAGAAGTTTTAAAAGCTTTAAAAATAGATTTAGAAGATTCAAATGTAAAAGAGGATCTAATAGAAGGAAATATAGGTACATTTGGAAGAATTGCGAAAATGTTTAGTGGAGCTTATTTAGATGATACTGATGAGTTGATGAGTGGTAGATTTAATCCCCCTCCAAGAATGGCTGTATTTCCAAATGAACAAAACAATCATAATCCTGTATTTGTAAAAACAGATTTAAATGCAGTTTGTTCACACCATTTTATCCGTTTTGGAGAAGATTATTTTGATGATGATTCTTTTATAGTAATAGGGTATATTCCAAGAGATTATTTAGGTGGAATTAGTAAAATCAATCGTTTTGTAAATTGGTGTGCAAGAAGAGGGTGGCTGCAAGAAGATTTAACTAAATATATTGCTACACAAATAGAAAAAAACTTTAAAACAGATAGTGTATATGTAGGGCTTTTTAATTTAAAACATGGATGTACTGCATATCGTGGAGCATGTGATATACGAAGTGGGACTACTACTATTTATGTAAGTGGAGAGTTTAAAATAAATCCTGATTTAATTCCACCAAAATATAGGGGTTAGTATGAAATGGGTTATTGATAAACAGTTTGATTTTTGTTATGGGCATCGTGTATGGTCTCAAGAACTTAATGTTGAATTTAGTTTGGATAGTTGTCTTGCATGTCGACATCTTCATGGACATCAAGGAAAAATAAAAATTTATTTAGAAAATGATAATCTCCAAAATGGAATGGTTACAGATTTTAAACATCTTAATTGGTTTAAGGAGTGGCTTGATAATGTATTAGATCATAAATTTATTATAGATAAAAATGATCCACTTTTTTTTGATTTAATGAGTCATTATTCTAAAGATGGAAAAATGGATGAAGAAAAGTTTTTCTATTTTGATGAAGGTTATTGGCTTTGTGATTTGCAATATATAGATAATAAAGCACTTATTGAAAAATATGAAGGTATGGTTGTTGTAGATTTTGTTCCAACAAGTGAAAATATTTCAGCTTGGCTTTTAAAAATAGCAAATCAAAAGATGCAAAAATTAGGGGTTAATGTAGTGGCTATTGAATTTTGGGAAACTCCAAAGAGTCATTGTAGAGTAGAAATTTGATTTTAATTAAAAATTTTGATATTATTTCGCACAAATTTTTTTAAAAAGGAAAATTAAAATGAAAAAAGATATCCATCCAACATATGTTCCTTGTCAAGTAACTTGTGCTTGTGGAAATAGCTTCGAAATTTACACAAATACAGAAGTTTTAAGAATTGAACTTTGTGATAAATGTCATCCATTCTATACTGGAAATGAAAAACAAATCAGTGCAGGTGGTAGAGTAGATAAGTTTAAGAAAAAATACGGACTTAAATAATTGCTCAAGCTTGTACCAACTCCTATCGGAAATCTTTCCGATATTTCAAAAAGAGCCATTGAGGCTCTTAATGAAGCTAATGTAATATTTTGTGAAGATACAAGAGTTACAAAAAAACTTCTAAATTTACTTCAAATAGATTATTCAAATAAAACATTTTATTCAATGCACTCTCATAATGAAAATGAAATAATATCAAAACTTGATATATCTATATTTGAAAAAAATGTTGTATATGTTAGTGATGCTGGAATGCCAGGTATTAGTGATCCAGGTAGTAGACTTATTCAATTTGCTCAAGAAAACAATATTAAATATGATGTATTACCAGGTGCAAATGCAGTCCTTACCGCATTGGTAGCTAGTGGATTTGAAGGTGAATTTACTTTTTTTGGATTTTTACCTCATAAAGGAAGTGATAGAGAAAAAAAATTAAAAGAAGTTATAAGTCATGATAAGATATCAATTCTTTATGAATCACCTCATAGAATAGATAAATTGTTAAAAGAGTTAAAAAAAGAGGTTCCAGATAGAGTAGTGTTTTTTGCAAAAGAACTTACAAAAATTCATCAAACTTTTATAAAAGATAAAGTCAAAAATATTGAGCTTAAAAATACAAAAGGTGAATGGGTTGTAGTAATAGATAAAACTACTAAAAGTGATACTCTTACATTAAATTATGATGATATTTTAGCTTTAAAACTACATCCAAAAGAAAAAGCTAAGCTTTTAAGCCAAATTTCTCCAAAATCTACTAAAGAAATATATAACGAACTTATAAATTTATGATAAAATATCATTATGATAGTTTATGGAAAAAGAATTTTTTATTATATTTTAGAAAATCATAAGGATATTGTTAAAGAAATAATACTTTCTAAAAAATTAGACAAAAAAGAGTTTGCTAAATTACAAAAATTTAATATACCTATTAAAATAGCAGATAATAAAAAAGCTCAAGCAATGTCTAAAGGAGGAAATCATCAAGGATATTTTCTTGATATCGATTTTTATCCAAAAGAAAGTAAACATATAAAAGAGTTAGAATCAGTATTAGTTTTAGATAATATTACTGATATGGGTAACATTGGTGCAATAGTTAGAACAGCTTATAGTTTTGGTATAGATACTATTATAGTAACTGGTATAAATGAATTGAAATGGGAACCTGTTATTCGTATGAGTGCAGGTGCTGCGATAGATATGCCTATTTTGGTTATTAAAAATATACTTGATGTTATTAATGATTTAAAAACTAGTGGATTTTTGATAGTTGGTGCTGATATGAATGGGAAGCATTCAGTATCAAAAAAAAATAAAGTCGCATTAGTTATGGGAAGTGAAGGAGAAGGACTTTCTAAAAGAGTTAAAGATAAATTAGATGAAACTATATCTATAGAAATGAAAAGAAAGTTTGATTCTTTAAATGTAAGTGTAGCAGCTGGAATATTAATGGATAGGATTTGGAATGGATAGATTATTACAAACATATAAACTTAATGAAGTAGCTAAAAAAACACATATTTCACCTTTATCATTAGAGAGGTTATTTAATTATGAGTTTGAAAAATTAGATAATATTAAAATTAAAGGTTTTATTAAAATTTTAGAAACTGAATATCCAGATTTAGATTTTTCTGAACTAAAAGAGAAATTTGAAGAATATTCTAAAAAAGATGAAGATAATATAATCGAACAAACACCCCAACAAAATAACAATAAAAATTATTTACTAATAGGCTTAATTGTACTATTAGTATCACTTATTTATTTTATTCAAAATAAATCACCAAAAATAGATAACAATAGTATAAATAATACTCAAAAAACTAACATTCAAAAAAAAGATATTAAAGAAAACAATGATACAAACACAAATATAAATATAAATGAAGAGATTGAAATAGAAGAAAATAATACTCAAACTGCTATTTCTAATATTTCTGATTTTAAATCATCAGTTGAAAAAACAATAACAGATAAAAAAGTAGTTATTACTCCTTTAGAAAAAGTTTGGTTTAGAGTGACTTATTTGGATGATGATTCTTCGAAAGAATATTTGACTTCTCATCAAATAGAATTAAACGGAAGTAAAAGGATTTTTATTAAATTTGGACATGGAATGGTTAAAATAGATTATAATGGAACAATATTAGAACCAAATACTAGAAAGATTGTAAGAGTTATTATTGAAGATGGTGAAATAAATATTACAAAAAAAAGAGTAAAAGAGTTTGAATGAAAAAAATAATACTATTTTTTATGGCAGTTAGTTTTCTATTTTCTTTTGAAAATAAAAAAATAGAAAATTTAATGGGAACTGAAAAATTTAAAACATATAATAAATTATTAGCTAAGATTTTTGTAAAGGATAATTATAGTATATATGAAATTTTAATAAAATTAAAAGATAATGGATTATTAGAATTGTTTTTTGATAAAGCAAAAATTATTCATACAAATTTTATTTTTAAAAAAGGTGAAAATATTTTAAATGCTAAAATTTTAAAAGATACTCTTAGTAGTTTAGGGTATTATTATTTTTACCCTTCAGAAATCAAAAAAGAAAATAATAAATTTATTTTAAAGATTGAATTTAAATCAGAACATTTTATAGATGCCGTTTCTTTGATAGATGAATTGAAGCTAAGAGGGTGTGAAACATTAGATGTTTATAGAAATAAGGATGTTTTTAATTATGAAATTTCTTGTAAACATGGAAGCATAAAAGAAGCAAAATTATTAGAATCTATAAATAGAAGATATATAAATGCAAATGGAATATATTGGTTTATAAATGATAAATTTAAGCAAATAGTGATAAAAACTAAAAAAATAGATTTTTGGCATCCATCAGTATGGTTTTATGATAAAAATTTAAATTTATTGAATAACATCAAAAAAAATAGAAAAACAACTAATATAATTTTAAATATTCCATCTGGATGTAAATATATAAAAATTATGGATACCTATAGTGGTGAAAATTTTAAAAGAGGAATTATAGTTAAAGGATTAAAATGAATGAATTTGAAAGAATAGAAAGATTACCAAATTATATTTTTGCAGTTGTAAATGATTTAAAAATGCAAGCTCGTCGTGCTGGTGAAGATGTGATAGATTTTTCTATGGGAAATCCTGATGGTATGACACCTAAACATATTGTCGATAAACTTATAGAATCAGCACAAAAACCAAAAACACATGGTTATAGTGTAAGTAAAGGGATTTATAAGCTTAGAGAAGCTATTACTAATTGGTATGCAGATAGATATAATGTAACATTTGATCCAGAAACTGAAGCAGTAGCAACAATGGGAAGTAAAGAAGGATATGTTCATTTAGCTCAAGCTGTAACAAATGTAGGAGATGTAGCGATTGTACCAGATCCAACATATCCAATTCATTCATATGCTTTTATGCTTGCAGGTGCGAGTGTTAGAAAAACAGAACTTATTTATAATGATAAATATGAACTTGATGAAGATAAGTTTTTTGAAGATTTAGAAAGAGCTATGATTGAATCAGTTCCAAAACCTAAATTTTTAGTAGTAAATTTCCCACATAATCCAACTACTGTAACTGTTACAAAAGAGTTTTATCAAAGAGTGGTTGATTTTGCAAAAGAGAATGAACTTTGGGTAATTAGTGATATTGCTTATGCTGATATTACATTTGATGGGTATAAAACACCGTCTATTTTTGAAGCAAAAGGTGCAAGAGATGTAGCAGTTGAGAGTTTTACACTTTCAAAAAGTTATAATATGGCTGGATGGAGAGTAGGATTTTTAGTAGGAAATAAAACTTTAATTGGAGCTGTTCAAAAATATAAATCTTGGATTGATTATGGAATGTTTACTCCTATTCAAGTAGCAGCTACTGTAGCCCTTAATGGTCCACAAGATTGTGTAAGAGAAATTACTGAAACTTATCGTAAAAGAAGAGATGTTTTACTTGAGAGTTTTGAGCATGCAGGATGGAAAATAGATAAAAATAATGCTACAATGTTTTGTTGGGCAAAAATACCAGAAAAATGTCAATTTATGGGAAGTTTAGAGTTTTCAAAAAGACTTCTTACAGAAGCAAAAGTAGCAGTTTCTCCTGGGATTGGATTTGGTGCTTATGGAGAAGGGTATGTGAGAATTGCTCTTATTGAAAATGAAAAAAGAATTCGTCAAGCTGCTAAAAATATAAAGAAGTTTTTGGATAAATTTTAATGAGAATTTTAGTAATTGGAGCAGGTGGAGTAGGTGGATATTTAGCTGGAAAATTAGCGAAATGTGGAGTTGATACAACTCTTTTTGCTACTTCTAAAACAAACCAATTTATTAAAAAACATGGACTTAAAATAATCGATATAAAAGAAGACTTTTCTATTTGTATCAAAACTTCTTTAAGTGGAGTTTATGATGTAATTATTATAGCTACTAAAAGTTATAATTTAGATGATATTATGCCTATCCTTCAGCAATATTCAAACCAAAATACAACTATTTTACCTCTTTTAAATGGAGTAGCTCATTTTGAAAAACTAAAAAATTTTAATCTTAAAAAAGGGTGTATCTATATAGTTTCTCATAAAAAAGATATAAATGTGATTGAAAAAAAGTCTGATACTTTTTATCTTTGTTATGAAAAAGATGGAAAATTAGATGAGCTTTTTAGTAAATGTGATTTAAAAGTAAAATCAAGCGAAAATATTGATTTTGATATTTGGAGAAAATATCTATTTATTGCTACATTTGCAACTCTTACATCTTACTATAAAAAACCTATGAAATGGGTAGTGGATAATAAAGAGGATGAGGTAGTTGAATTTGTAAAAAGAATACTTAAATTAGCACCGATTAAATTTGATGAAGATAAAGAAATAGCAAGAATTATTAAGCAAGCTAAAAGTTTACCTGAGAATTCAAAAACTTCAATGCAGATCGATTTTGAAAAAAAGAATAAAACAGAACTTGAGAGTTTAGTAGGATATTTAGCTAAAAAAGATCAATTTATAAATAGATATTATCAGGAGCTAAAAAATAGATAAAATATTTTTAGTTTTAGGGATAGTTTTTATAATTATTGCAATTTTAATACATTTTAAAATTCCCCTTTTTGACCTACCAGGAGATATAGTAATCAAAAAAGAAAACTTTTCTTTTTATTTTCCTATTACAACTTCTATAATTTTAAGTATAGTTTTAAGCTTACTTTTTAAGGTGTTAAAATGAGACTTTTTATAGCTACTCCAGTAACTCTTCCTTTTTATCAGATTATTAAATCAAAATTATCCCCTTTTATACAAGGAAAATGGGTAGAAGGATACAATCTTCATCTAACTCATAAATTTATTGGAGAAGATAATCCAGATAATTGGAAAATAGATTTAAAAATACCTAATGAGAAAATTGAAATAAAAGGTTTTGGAATTTTTAATAATAAAATTCTTTATATGAAAGCAAATTCTCCTCATATAGATGCTATAGCAAAAGAATTAAATGTAAAAAATTTTACTCCTCATATAACTTTATGTAGAATAAAAACTTTTGATAAAAAACTTTTTGATGAATTAAAAAAACTTTCTTTTTCCCATAATATAGAGTTTAAAGTATGTTTATATTCTTCAATTCTTACAAAAAAAGGTCCAATTTATAAAAAAATCTACACTTATTGACTAAAGTCAATGAAATCATTTTGGAATCTTTATACAATACTGAAAATAAATTAAAAATAAGGAGACCAATATGGGTTTATTTGATTTTTTAGGTGGAAATAGTAAAGAGTGTAGTCAAAAAGATTGTCATCCAAAAATGTTTTGTTATCAATGTGAAATGAGTATGCCAGAAGGGTGTGGTGCTCATGGACAAGAGATAGGAACTTGTGGTAAAACTGCTACAAAATCAAGATTACAGGATTTAATGACATTTGGATTAAGAGGTCTTTCAGCATATAGAGAGCATGCAAGAGAGCTTATTGATATGAATCCAAATGCAGATGATTTAAAAACATTAATAGAGATTGATGATGTAATGAGTGAAACATTATATTTTACACTTACAAATGTAAACTTTAACTTTAATGAGCATATTGCACAACTAATGAAAGTTGGTGAAGCTGGTGTAAAAGTTATGGATTTATTAAGTGGTGGACACACAAATGTACTTGGTGTACCAACTCCTGTAACAGTTCCTCAAAACAAAGCAGAAGGAAAAGGGATTTTAATTTCTGGACATAATTTAGATATGTTACATAAACTTCTTACAAGAATTCAAGAAAGAGGATTAGAAGATAAAATCAATGTTTATACTCACTCTGAAATGTTACCAGCTCATGCTTATCCAGAGCTTAGAAAGTTTAAAAACTTAAAAGGAAATATTGGTGGAGCATGGTTTGACCAAACTACTGTATTTAGTAAATGGAATGGAACTTGTGTTGTAAATACAAACTGTATCGTTCCACCTGAAAAATCTAACAAAGTATCTAATTATATTGATAGATTATATACATATAAAATTGTTGGTATTGAAGGTGCAAAAAAAATTGAAAATGATAATTTTGATCCATTAATTGATCAAACATTAGAATTACCAGATGTAACTGGATTTGATAGTGATGCGACTTTAACAACTGGTCACCACTATAAAACTATTTTAACATTAGCACCACAAATTTTAGATGCTATTAAATCTGGAAAAATCAAAAGATTCTGGGTAATTGCAGGATGTGATGCTCCAGGACATGGAAGAGATTATTTTAGAGAATTAGCTGAAAAAGTACCAGCTGATCACGTAATTATCACTTCAAGTTGTGGTAAATTTAGATTTAATGATATCGATTTTGGAACAGTTCCAGGAACAGAAATCCCAAGATACTTAGATCTTGGACAATGTAATGATAGTAATGGTGCAGTTCATATTGCATTAGCACTTGCAGATGCATTAGGTGTAAAAGATGTAAATGAATTACCAATTTCAATCGCTTTAATGTGGATGGAACAAAAAGCAGTAATTATCTTACTTGCATTATTATACCTTGGAATTAAAGATATCTATATTGGTGCTAAAGCTCCACAATTTGTAAATGAAGAAATCTTTAATTTCTTAAATGAAACATTTAACTTAAATGTAATTAGTGATATCGAAAAAGATTTCGGTAAAGAATTAGCTGAATAATTAACATTTTACGATACAATACTCCTTCAAAAAAGGGGCTTTCCCCTTTCTTACTTTTTATAAAGGCTTTTAAATGATAAATGAAATCTCAAAAGTAGCTTATGAACCAATGAATCAAATTCATGAAAATGAAGTAAAAGTTTTAAATGAACTTTTAGAAGCTATTGAAAATAATCAAAATATAAAAGAGAAGTTTGAACTTTTTTTAGATGATGTAAAAAATCATTTTAATTTTGAACAAAATTTAATGGAAAAATATAATTTTTTTGCTAAATTACCTCATAAGATGGAACATGATAGAATAGTTAGAGAATTAGAAGAGATTAAAAGATCGAGATTAGATGATATAGATTTTTTAAAAGAGTATTTTTATAAACATTTTATCCCATGGCTTGATAATCATATCAAAACTATGGATACAGTAACAGCTGGATATTTTGATATGATAAATGTGCCTACCAACTAAAAATCTCTTTTAGTTTCTCTTTATTTACTACTTTTAGTTTTGAATTTCTATTTTCTATAATACCTAATTCTTTTAATTTTTTTAATTTTCTTGATAAAGTTTCTGGTTTGATATTTAAAAGATTAGCAATAGAATGTTGTTTTAAAGTTTCAAATGCTTCTTTGTTTTCATATATGAATTTAGCTATTTTTGTTTCTGTATCTAAAATTAAATTGTTATCAATAACATCTTCTAATGAAGTCATTTTTTTAAGTAATGATTGCATGATTTTAAAACATATATCTGCTTTTTTCATAAGTTCTTTAAATGAATCAAAATTTACTTTTACTACTATACCATCACTATTCATTACACAAGTTGCAGGAAATGGTATATGAGCTAAATTTGCTCTCTCAGCAAGTAAGATAGGAGCTATAAAGTTATGTAATACAACTTCATTTCCTTTATTATCTACTCTATATATTTTAGCACTACCTTTAGCTAATATATGTAGATATTTTGAATCATCGCCTTGATAAAACACTGTATCATTTTTACTTAGATGAACTATTTTAGATATTTTAGATAACTCTGCTAATTCATCTATTCCTAATTCACTAAATAATGGAATGTTTTGTAACTCTTTCATTCATCATCCTTTTTCATAAATGGTCTAAATGGTGTAAGAATTGTTCTTTTGATAATACCTAATGGAGCTTCTATAATATTTGAAGCAGTGTTTTTTGAAATTTTAGGATTATCTAATTTTCCATGAATTGTAAGTTTAATAGTTATACCACCATCTTTACCAAGTAGTATATAATTAACAATAGGGATATCTTTTACAAGTTTGACAATTAAATTTACATTTACTTTTAGTTTAATTTTATTTTTATTTAAATCTATATATCCATTACCACTAAAAGTTAAATTTTCCCCTTTTATTTTTATTTTTTTGAAATATATAATTTTATTATACATAATATATTCAATATATCCATGTTTAATTTTATACCCTTTTGTAGTAAAACCTACTGGTTTAAAAGTTACTAATGATGGTATTAAATTGATAAATGCTAAAACATTATTAAATATTTTTAATTCTTTGATATACCCTTTATGGATTTCTATAAATCCTTGAATAATATCTGAATTTTTATTTTTCATTGCAAATATTGTAACTAAAGGGTGTCTTAAAAT
>Ga0256843_1000375_pt1 | contig 38414 bp, 42 predicted proteins | sample AlvinellametaG_FD_191572 | JGI IMG/M metagenome (GOLD analysis project Ga0256843, IMG submission 191572) | Pompeii worm associated microbial communities from hydrothermal vent at the East Pacific Rise, Pacific Ocean - Alvinella | ecosystem: Host-associated > Annelida > Integument > Unclassified ...
GTACTTAACTGGTCTTTATGGCTTGATATTGTTATACTGTTAAAAACGATCAAAGTCGTTCTTAAACGAGATGGAGCGTATTAAGTTTTTATCTTAATTACTTTCAAAACAACATATAAATATTCTACATAAATTAATAGCTTTTAGAGTATTGCAACCTTAACAATACCATTGCATTTGAATATAATTGGTAAATAATGACTGATAATATAAAGATGTATGATTGATATAAAAAAAGAGTAAGAAGAGAAAAGGAGATTATACTCCTGCTTCCTCTCTTCTTTGTAGTTGTTCCCATTTCTTATCAACTCTCTCTTGCCATTCTTTGATAAGGTGTTTATATTCATCTTTGAAAAGATGTTTAAATCTTCCTTGAGCTGCAAGATACTCTTCTACAGGAACGATATTTTTTGGTCTATAAGTGATGTTAAGTTTTTCACCATCAATGATCTCATATAATGGGAATACAAGCGAATCTGTTGCCAAATCAGCAAGTAACATTGTATCTTTTGGATCAAATTTCCACTCTGTTGTACAAGGGCTCATCGCATTGATAAATACTGGTCCTTCAACAGCCATACCGTGTTGTATTTTTTTCACCATATCTTTCCATTTATTTGGAGCCACTTGTGCAGAATATGGGATACCGTGAGCTGCCATGATAGCAACCATATCTTTTTTATTTCTTTTTTCACCATAACTGATACGACCAGCTGGAGAAGTTGTAGCACTCGCACCTATTGGAGTAGAAGAACTTCTTTGTCCTCCAGTATTTGCATATACTTCGTTATCTAAAACGATATGCATCATATTATGACCTCTTTCCATACATCCTGAGATCCATTGGAAACCGATATCATATGATGCACCGTCACCTGCAAAAGAGACAAACTTAGGATTTGCATCTGGTTGTTTTAGACGACCTTTTCTTTTTAATGCTTTATGCATTGCTTCAGCACCGGCAACAGCAGTTGAACCATTTTCAAATCCAATGTGGATCCAAGAAGCATCCCATGATGTATATGGATAAACTGCTGTACATACTTCAAGACATCCAGTTGATGCAGAAAGTACCAAGTCATCGTTTGTAGCATTTAAAACTTCACGAACGATGATAGAGTGTGCACAACCAGGACAAAGAAGGTTTGCACCCTCAAATCTATCTGCAGAAGTTGAGAACTCTTTTAGGTTTTTAATCTTTTTCATTTCACTCATAGTCTCTTCCTATAAATATTCTAATTTCGGTCCGCGAACACCGATAAATTGTTGTAGTGCAGTTGTTGGTTTTCCTGCATCTGCATTAGCTTTAAGATCAGCAAATACTTCTCTTATATGTGCTTTAGTAAGGTCACGTCCACCAAGACCATATACATAGTTTGTAAGTACTGCTTTTTGATCGCTATTTACAAGAACTCCTGCGAATTCATTGTAAAGTGTACCCATAGCACCATTTGGTGAGCTTCTATCAAGTGTACCTATTGCTTTAAGCCCTTTGATCGCTTCTGCAATATATTCAAATGGCCACGGTCTAAATACTCTAATACCGATAACACCAGCTTTAACACCTTCTTCACGTAGTTCACGTGCTACTTCAACTGCTGTTTCAACTGACGTTCCCATACAAACGATAGCAACATCAGCATCTTCAGTCATATATGTCTCAACCATGTTGTACTTACGACCAGTAAGTTTTTCAAATTCAGCAAATGTTTCTTCAATCTTTGGAAATACTTTTGTCATAAGGTCATTATGTTGACGAGCCTTATGTTCAAAGTGCCAATCTTCTTCTGTTTGTACACCGTGTGTTACTGGGTTTTCAAAGTCAAGCATATCGTTCATTGGCTTAAATTCACCAACGAAGTTATAAGCATCATCATCACTTAAAGGACGTACATTTGAAGCTGTATGAGAAGTCATAAATCCATCTTGATTTACAACTGCCGGAAGTCTGATACCATGATCTTCAGCTACTTTAAAAGCGATCAGGTTTAGATCATATACCTCTTGAGGGTTATATGCATCAAATTGTATCCAACCACTATCTCTTACCATATACATATCTGAATGGTCACCGTTAACATTAAGTGGTGCAGCAAGTGCACGGTTAACGATGTTAAGAACGATAGGAAGTCTCATACCACTCGCTTGGTATAATGTCTCTGACATAAGTGCTAAACCTTGAGAAGATGTTGCAGTTGCAACACGCCCACCAGCTGCAGCAGCACCGATACATCCACTCATCGCAGCATGTTCAGACTCAACCATCATAAATTCACCTTCGATGTAACCATCAGCAAGGAATTTAGCATACCCTTCAACGATAGGAGTCGATGGCGTAATAGGATAAGCTGAAACAACATCTATTTGTACTTGTCTCATCGCTTGGGCAGCAGCAAAGTTACCATCCCACACTTCTACTTCATTTAGTTCCATTTTATCAAATGCCATTACTATTTCTCCTTCTCTTCTTTTTGAGGCCATGCGGCTAATTCTGTCTCTTCATCTGCTTGTTCAGGGAACATTAGAAGTGATTTAGGATTTGTTGGACAAACCTCAACACATATTCCACACCCTTTACAGTGATCCATATCCACTCCAAGCATTTTCTTGTCTCTTGAGATGATAGAGATATCTGGACAATAGATCCAGCAAAACTGACAATCTATACAATAATCTTTATTAAAGATAGGCTTTTCAATTCTCCAGTCTGCCACACTTGCAGTAAAACTATTATTTTGAGAATAATTTCTCTCTTCTTGTGGTTTAAGTGCAATATCTGTTATAGGGCCATCGAAAGAGCGAAGCATTGCGCCGATTTCAAATTCATCCCATCCCATATTATTATTTGACATTCTAAGCTCCTTACTTTACTTCGTCATATGCTCGCTGGATTGCTAACATATTTGCATCGATGATTTTTTGAGGTAGTTTTTTCAAAACACGTTTCATGTTTTCTTTAAAGAACTCTATATCATACATCCCAGAAATCTTCATAAATGCTCCAAGCATAGGAGTATTTGGGATCGGACGACCAATAGTTTCTTGCGCAATCTTAATACAGTCAACTGTATAAACTTCTTTATCTGCAAGTTTTGGTTGTGCAGCTTTTAGCTCATCAGTAGTCATATGTGTTGTAATGATATATTTTGTAGTATCTTTATGGTTAATAGTTACATCTGTAGTAAAAACTAAAGCCGGGTCGATTACAAAAACATAGTCTGGTTTCATATATTTTTCATGATTAAGGATCTCTTTATCATCAACTCTGTTGTATGCTGTCATCGCAGCACCTCTTTTAGCAGATCCATAAAATGCAAATGCCTGAACATACTTTCCAGTTGTCGCAACAATGTCGGCTAAACCTTTTGCACCGGTAACCGCACCCTGACCTGCACGGCTATGCCATCTGATCTCTAGCATAAATTCTCCTTCATCTTCCAATGCCTACAAGGCATTATTTGCTTTTGATTCCATATTTTAGGAAAGTTGCTCTTAAATATAGCTTGAATCTTAGAAGCACTCTAACAATTCAGTTCATATGTGTTGTTTTTTCTCTTTTTTAAAACCTCAACTGCTTCATATACATTTTTGGCAACTAAAAAACCGTATTGTTTAAGTTCTTCCTCTTTTCCATATCCACTAAGAACACCAATAGCTAAGATATTTGCATTTTTTGCTGCTTCGAGATCTAAAACAGTATCTCCAATAATATAAACATCTTTTTTCTTGCTTATCCCCATATTTAGTAATGCTTTTTCTATAGGTTCTTTATGGGGTTTTGGATGTGTCACATCTTCTCTACCAATTAGTGTTTCAAAATAATGCATAATCCCAAAATGTTCTAAAAGCTCTTGAGAATAACGTGCTGTTTTTGTTGTCACTACTCCAAGTCTTGCAAATTCTGATGCCATTATAATAGCTTCTTTTGCTCCGGGAAGTAAAAATGTTTTCTCTTTTGAGATTATTCGATAATGTTCTTTATAAGCACTTACAAAATCCCAAACTTTTTCTTCTTCTACTCCAACTTCACGAAACATTACATCTAAGGGAAATCCTATAAGTGCTGTTATCTCTTCATAAGCAGGACGATTAAAACCATATTTATCACATGCAAAGTAAAAACTTTCTACTATAGCCTCAGTAGAATCTATAACAGTTCCATCTAAATCAAAAAGTATTATCATTGTATTTTCCAGTCTATATAATTATACCAATATCCACTAGGCAATGGCTTTATCCCTTCTATCTTTTTATTAACTGCAGAAATAGAGCTTGGGATATATAAAAAAAGATACGGATTATCATCAACGATTATCTGAAACATCTTTTGCCACATTTGTGCCAATTTCTTTCTATCTACGATTGTTTCACTCTTTTCAATGAGCCTATCAAGCTCTTTGTTATGATAACCGATAAAATTAAATCCCCCTTTGACATCACTACTACTATGCCAAAAAAGACGAGGGTCCGGTGTAGGAGAGAGTCCCCATCCTAAAAGAACTGTATCAAACTTATGGGGAAAGACAACCATATTTAAAAATGCCTGCCACTCCATAATCCGTAATTTCACTACAACACCGATTTGCTGAAGTTGATACTGCAAAATTTGAGCGACATAAGGACGTGTTGGATTAGAGTTCGATGTTGCTATCTCAAATATTAAAGGATGGTCTTTATCATATCCTGCTTCTTTTAAAAGTTCTTTTGCTTTTTTAAGATCTCTTTTTGGCTTTTTCACATTTGGATTAAATGCTGATGAAGTTGGTAAGAAAGGTCCTGTACAAACCTCTGCATGACCAAAGAACATAATATCTACTATCTCATCTCTATCTATAGCTAAAGAGAGTGCTTTCCTCACTCTGGGATCTTGAAACTTCTTTTTTCGAAGATTAAATCCAAGATATGTATAAGAAAGTGAAATATTTTCATAGATATTGAAATGTTGAAAAAAATCATTATTAAGCTTTTTTTCATATTCTATTGGAGAAAGTGAACCTATATCAAGTTTATAGGACTTTAACATCAAAAACCGAGTCATACTATCTGGTATCACATGAAAAGAGATCTTATCAATATAAGGTTCATGCTCAAAATATTTTTTATTTGCTTTTAGGATGATATCTTTAGAAAACTCTAATTTTTCTAATATATAAGGTCCCGTTCCTATAGGATGTGTATTAAACGAAGAGCTCATAATATTTTTTTCATTTGCTAGTAAATGTTTTGGAAGTATTCCCATCATCCATATCTCTAATGCCTTAAAATAAGACTTTTTATAATCTACCCGAATAGTATAGTCATCAATTTTTTGTACATTTTTTACAAAACGAAAACTACTACTATATGGTGATGCTATCTTAGGAGAAAGTAGAAGATTATATGTAAAGATCACATCATCAGCAGTCAATTTCTTTCCATCATGCCAAAAAACATTTTTCTTTAGTTCAAATACCAAGGTCTTACTATCTTCAAAATAAAAGTTTTTTGCTAGATCAGGAATGATCTCTTTTTGATTTTTATCAAATTTTACTAAGCCATTAAACAAAAACGAAGTGATCTCCCCACTAGCACTATCAGTTGCTAAAATAGGGTTCAAACGTGAAGGGTTTGCAGAAAGTGCAAGATGAAGAGTACCCCCTTGCAATATACTTACAAAAACAATAACTAAGAAAAAATACTTCATCTTGTTCTATTGGACTTTTTGTTTATTGATATAAAGTTCTTGATCTATATAATCTATGTCAAATAGTATTTGATCCATCTGCTCTTTTTTATATGGTGCAAGTTTTTGATCAATATTATATAGTGAATGTAGATAATTATAAAAACTTTTATCAAATTTTAAATCACTGTGCAAAGTAAAGTTTTTAGCAATCAGTTTTGGATTTCGCTGGAGTTTTTGCAAAATATTTTGATCTTTGTTTACATGTAGAAGTAAATTAAGATCAAAACCCCCTACATTCCCAACCTTTGCATCGATAAAATTTTGAAGAGAAAACTTTGCGATCTTTAAATCAAATCCATTTTTCAAAATACTCAATATCTCTTCATAGATTTGTCCTTGTTGCTGTTCTTCTTGCGAAAATTGAATTTTTTCAACGATATCTTTCAGCTTTATATAACTTTTTTTATCAAGACCATCTACTTGAATATCATATTGTAGGTTTTCTCCTTTATAATCACCTTGCATATTTACAAATGAAAATTTTTCAATTACCCCTTTTGCAAAAAGTTCCGCATCTTTATTTTGAGTATTTGAAGAGAAGTTTACTCCCAATCCATTTAAAGTAGTATTGATGATAATCTTACCCTTATTGTCTCTTGCTTTGAGTTTTCCTGACATAAGGTTCAAGGATGTTATATATGTTGTATCTGTTTCAAAGTTAGAACTTGAAAAAAGTTTTGTTAATTCAAGTTCAAAACCACCTTCTTTTGCATCTACGCTTGCATTTATCTTACCAACAGATACTTTTAAACTTTCAGGCGCAAGTAAAAAGCCTTTTCCATGTGCTACAATATCACTGTATGCTATAGCAATTTTATTTCCATGGAACTCTTCAAATGTTTCATCAAAATCTTTCATATATCCGGAGAACTCTCCACTTGTTACAGCATAGTTGATATGGTAAAGAACTTTTTTCTCTTGAATGATAGTGTCTATTTTTTTTAAAAGTTTTTCATCGTTTTGTGCTACTTTTTGCCTTAGCTCATCCGGTAACTTTGTAGGATATATATCCAGATCGATCTTATCACTTAACGGAATATTTGGGTATTTTACGACTACACCTAGTTCTACTCCATCTATAAGATTTTTTGTATAAGGAGGAAGTTGTTTAGATGAAAATTGTTGTAAAAAATCTATAAATTTCTTTTTATCCAATACTTTTATATTATAGATCAATTTTGTATCAAGATACCTTTTCTCTTCTTTAACAAGCTTTATATCTAAACCATCTGAATGAAGCTGTTCTAATCTTTGATCTATAGTATCTTGTATAACTTTATTTCCTAAAAATGGGAGAAAAGCAAATCCTACAAATAGCACTAAAAATATAACAAGTTTTTTCATAGTTTCCCTTTTTGATTATACAAATATTATTATATACTTTTTTCGGGAACAAAAGAAGTGAAAAAGGAATGAGGAGAGTTTTAGAAGCTTCCATACACCTCCAAGAAGGTGCTGGAAATAAAAAAGGTCTATCTTTTTGAGAATTGTGGAGAACGACGAGCTTTTTTGAGACCCGGTTTCTTTCTTTCAACAACTCTTGCATCTCTTGTAAGCATACCTTCTGGTTTAAGAACACTTCTTAGTTCAGGGTTATACTTTACAAGTGCTCTAGCGATACCATGTCTTAGTGCATCAGCTTGACCACCAAAACCACCACCTAAAGTAGTAGCAACGATATCAACGTTTTCTTCTTGTTTTGTAACATTTAGTGGTTGTTTTACACGAAGTTTCTTCGCTTCAAGTCCACCTAACCAAGCATCAAGGCTTAGTCCGTTTACTGTGATTTTACCAGTTCCAGGAACGAGCCACACTTTTGCTATTGAACTTTTTCTACGACCAGTTGCATATATTTTTGCCATTAGTTATCCTTATTTAGCAAGTTGTGCAGTATGTGGATGTTCACTACCTGCATAAACTTTTAATTTTTTAAGCATTTTAGCACCCAATTTTGTTTTTGGAAGCATACCGCGAGTAGCTAGTTTAAAAAGCTTTTCAGGATTTTTTTCAAGCAATTCGCTCATTTTAACACTTGTAACACTTCCGAAGTATCCTGTATGCTTATGGTATGTTTTATTGTTTATTTTGTCCATACCTTTAAATACAACTTTAGAAGCATTGATTACTACTACGTAATCTCCACAGTCGATATTTGGAGTAAAACATGGTTTGTTTTTACCACGAAGAATAGTAGCTATCTCTGTGATAAGACGACCGAATGTTTTTCCTTCAGCATCAACCAAAACCCATTTTTGATCAATTTGTTCAGGAGTTGCTATTTTTGTAAACTTCATCTTGAACCTTTCGTTTAATTAGTGGTGGAAGTATAGCTTTATATTCTTAAAAGATACTTAATTTAAGGATATTTTTATAAAAGATTTCTTAATTTCAGCTACTTTTAAACTTTTATTATCTCTATAGTATCGGGTAATATATAACACAAGTACCCTTGTACTTGCTTTTTTGTTATATGATAGACTGCTTTTTTATAATTTTGTACTTGCTTAACATGTTCATCTTGATAGCTTTTTGAACTCTTATAATCAATAATGATAAATTTTTCTTTTTTTTCTATCAGCAAATCTATATAATAGACCTTATTTCTATATTTCAGTGCTTTTTCTTTATAACACTCACCAATAACAAGCAATTGAAACTGTTTATCCTCTAAAAGTCTGCTTACCCGATCTCGTATCTGTTGTAGTTCCAAAGGCTCTAATACAGCTCCAAAACGATTAAGCATTGCCATATAAGCATTGTCGATAGACTCTTGATTGAACTCACCTAACATCTCTAACATATAATGCATTGCCGTTCCAAAGTTTTGTGAGTGGATATCTTCATCACTCATCTCTTGTACTTTTTCAAGTAAATCACTTTGTGAACCATAGTAATACTCTGTAAATTCTTTTTTTGAAGTGTTATTTTGTATTGATCTTATAGATTTCTTATTTACATGTAAAGTTCCGCGTTGCATCTTTTGAAGCTCTAAAAGAGCAAATGAACTTTTTTCCTCTTTTTGAATGATAAAAAGGTTCTCTTTAGCTCGTGTAAATGCAACATACAAAGCATTTAGCGTATCTTCTGTTTTTAATTTCTCAACTCTATGAAGTGCATTTTCATACTCTTTATCTATTTGATTTCGCTTTGAAAAATGACAATAGATATTTTTTAATTCTATTCCATCATAATCATAAACGATCAGATCATGTCTATTTGGGATATTGCCTAAACGATCTGCAACGATTACATGTGGAAATTCAAGACCTTTTGATTTGTGTACAGTGAGTATTCGTACTCCTGTCTGTGACAAAGAGATCGCATCTTGTTCTATCCGTTCATATCCAAAAAGGAGCTCTTCGATATTGTTGTATCTTCCAATAGTTTCCAAAAAGGCAAAATAGTTCAAATCTCCATCAAAAAGTTGATACTTTTGTATAGCTTCTTGAACTATATTTTGAAGTGTTTTTTTCCCAAAGTCAACAAATGTTATATCCTCTTTCCTCCCAATAAGAGCAAAAAAATTCTCTTTGAAAATATCCGCTTTAAAATAGAGGTATTTTAGATATTCTAACAAAGCTTTTACTGAATTTTGATTAATGAGTTTAATAGTTGTTTCTGTAATAACATCATATCCAGCTTTTACCAAACATTCTTGAAAAACTTCAGAGTCATTATTTGTAGCACATAGTATTGCTATATCATTTAACGAAGCACCACGCATAACCAATTCATCAACTGTTTGAACAACTGTTTGAGCGATATCCGCACTAATATCAACCTGAACATAGCCACCTTGTTTCGAAAGAAGAACTTGTTGGTCAGTATAGTTTTTCATCTTTCTTCTAAAGGTGTCATTTACAAATTCTACAATCTCTTTTTGACTTCGATAATTAGTTGTAAGTTTTTTAACGGTTGTATGGTTCAGCTTTGCCACTTCATAAAAAAGCGCACTTACACCACCTCTAAAACGATAAATCGATTGTTTTGTATCTCCAACAAAGAAAAAACTTCCCTCTTGCTGCAACCCTTCTCCTGAAAGAATCTCTTCTATAAGTGGATGGAGAATCTCATACTGGATAATACTGGTATCTTGAAATTCATCAAGTAATATATGTTCTATATGGCTATCTAAACGAAAATATAAAAACTCTTTTGAAATATCTCTTCTTAAAATTTCATATACCATCATTGTAACATCGCCAAAGCTCACTTCATTCTCTGCTTTATAGAGTTCTTGTTTTGCTTTTTGGTACTGCTTTGTTAACCGATACAATGAATACAAAAGTGTTTGTTCTTTAGCCCTATAATATTTTTTCAAAACCTCTTTTAATCTATAAAAAAGTTGGTCTAATCGAGGGTCAAAACACTTAGAAAATGTTCTAAAATCAAGAGTATCTCTTTCTAACCATGTTTTTTTGAAAATATCTTCAAATCTTTCTACCTTAAATCCATTCAATGCAGTTTTAGATGCATCTTTACAATTTTGTATGATAGATTCCATCTCTTTGATAATTTTCAAAGCTTCTTGTTCATAGACTTTGTGATCATCTCTTTTCCATTGAACATCTCCTAGTTCAGAAAGTTTTGTATAAAAATCATCTAAAAGATTCAATATTTCAAAAAGATTTTTTTTAGATAATAAAGAAAGTTCAACTAAACTCTTTTTTTCTTGGGAAACATCTACCTCTTTTAAAAAACGTTCTAAAAGCTTGATCTCATGTTGCGCTTGTACTGTTTTAAAATCAGGCATTAAAGCAAGATAAAGAGAAAATTTTCGAAGTATTTTTGCAAAAAAACTATCAATAGTCATAATTTTTGGTGAACTTTTAAGAAACTTATGCAGGACATATTCTTTTTTTGAGAGGATCTCCTCTTCTGTAATTTCTGTAATCTCTGAGATCACTTGTAGTTCTATACTCCCTTTTGAAAGAGTTTCAAGAGTAGATATAATCCTTTCTTGCATCTCATTAGCTGCTTTATTTGTAAAGGTAAGTGTAAGAATTTTCGATGGATCTTTTTGTAAAAACAACAAACTGAGATATCTCGCCACAAGCATAAATGTTTTACCACTACCAGCACTCGCTTCATATGCCAAATTTCTCTCAAACATCATTCACGTCCACATATAATTTTATATTCACAGTTTTTACATTGCTTTATATCTTCACATTGTAATGCTTTTATTTGTTGTGGTATTTGTAATTGATTTAAAATTGATTGAAGTTTTTCCAATTTTTGTTCTAAAAACTTCTCTGGTATAACCTGTGCTTTTTTAATATCATAAAAACCTACTTGTGAAACATTTCCAAGCTGTGACGCAAGAATATAATAAAATTCTAATTGAAAGTCTGTAGCTTCTTCTAAACCTTTTTCACTGTATGTTTTAATAGTTCCTGTTTTATAATCAATCACTTCTAGAGTATCTTCACATTTATCAATTCGATCTATTTTCCCATAAAGCTTCAATTCACCAAAAGAACTATGGAGTTCCTTTTCTACTGCAAATACACTATACCCTTTGTTAAATCTTCCTATCTCGTTCTTTGCAAATGTCTTGAAATATCTTTTATATATACTAAAAAGAAACTTTTCTACTTCATTTGACTCTATTACCTCTTCAAGAGAATCGATAAGAGCTTTATACAACTCTGCTTCATCAACATAACTTTGTCGATCCTTGTAAGTATTTTTAAGTGCAAGATGAATCTTTTCTCCAATTTCCCATTCATGTGGCAAATCTGTCGGTATCTGAAAATTATGTAAATATTTAACATACTTATAATAAAACTTACGTTTACATGTAAGATAAGTTTGTAAAAGAGAATTTGATATTTTTACTTTTCTAAAATCAAATTCAAATTCTATATCTTCTTGTATAGAAGTCTTTTGAGTACTCTGCTCAAATAAAACATTTGAAAGCTCTGTTTCATCTCTATCTTCATAAAAGATAGTTTTCATCTCTTTTAAAAAATGTGAAGCACTCTGAGTCTCATTTTCAACATAACATATAGCACACTCTTTTGCCCTTTGAAACAGACTATGGTAATAATGCTTTTGCATCTCTTCTCGATCATGTGGTGTAGGAAGTCCTACGTTTTTTCTCAAATAAGAGTTTAAAAACATATCCTTTTGTACTTTTTTAGGAACATACGACTCGTTAAAATCAACAACTATTACACCATCATAAGTAACACCTCTTGTTTCTAACAGTCCTATAACGGTAACTTTTCCACCACCCACATCATCTATTTTCATCTCTCTCATTCGAGAAAGGAAAAGTCTTAAAACCGCGCTTAATGGCAATTCCTCTAATGTTGGTTGAAGCTTTAAAAAACGATATATCTCATTGTCTAAAAATTGTTTTTCTTCTTTTGTAGGTGCATAAAGATAAAATTCTTCTAAAACATCCTGTAGAACTATCTCCTTTACAGGTTTTTTATATATACCAAAAAGTTTACTATAGAGTTCATCACCCATTCTTTCAAGATATGTTTTATTTTTTACATCGAAATTCTCAATAGCTTCTATAGTAGATTTCAGCTTATTGTATAAAAGAGTATTCTCAAAGCTTCTTCCCATGGCAAAGTTTAAATTTCGCTTTTTATCAAAGAGCTCAAGATACTTCTGCATACTTTCATCAGGTAATATTACTGCTATTTTACTAGGATCAATCCCCTTTGAAATAAATTCTGCTATCTTTTGCTTGACAAATCCACACTGTAATATTCGTTGTGAAACAGCTAAACATTTTATTGGTTTTAATGATTCTAGAGACTTTTCTTCAACAACACTTCTATGAGTAATATCAAGTTTATAGTATTTATTTTCTTCAAGTTCAAAATCAAAGTATTGCTTTAGTTTTTCTTGCATTTTTTTACTAAAAGAAGAAAATTTTATATCTACATAAACAGGTGTTATTTTTGCACACTCATTGATAAGTTCTAATTCAAAATTTGTTAATATACCCTCTACATAGATTTCTATCGTTCCCAGTGATTTAATATACTCTTTATTAAGCTTAAAACGCTCAGGTATGAAAATTTTATCTATAACACCATTCTTATCACATATAGCCTTATATCGATCTAACAACTCTTCTAAAATTGTTATATGCTCTTCAAATTCAGCATAAATATCGTATGCTTGTAAAGATTGTATTGAAACTTTTTCAGCACTAAGTTCTTGAAAAAAATCAAATATAAAAGAAGCATTTTTTGTAAATGTAAAGAAATTTCTCTCTATTTGAAGTTTAGAGAAATTATCAAAGTTTGCAGCTTGAAGGAGATAGATCGTTCTAGTATCTTCATCTATGAAAGAAGCATTTGTAATTAAAACTACTTTATTTAAAAACTCTCCCATAGTAATGAAGTTATCTAAGAAACTATCTGAAGAAAGTTCTTGAAGAAAACTTCGAATACTCCTACTTGTAGGAAGTATCGATGTTTTTTTGAGCATCTATCAGTACTCTTTAATCTTTTTCGATCGGGTATCTGTTTTAAGGTTATAATACCGTTCTTTATCTCCTACCTTCACATAAAGCATAAGGTCCCAACGTCCCTCTTTTGGAAGGTTGACCTCAAAACTATAGATACCATTTTTTATCTCTGATGGTTTTACTTTCATATCTTGAGCATCATTACTTGGACGAGAGAAGATAAGTGTAAGATTTGCATCATTAACCATATTTCCAGTTTTATCAGTTAGCTTGTAACGAACATATCCACCTTTACTTAGATCAAAGGAATCGATCTGTATCGTATAGTTTTTATTGAAATCTATCTTCTTAGCTATTATATCATTGATATTCTCATCAACGTTTTGATAACTAGACATATACATATCGCTTTGTGTAAGATCAGCTTTAAAGGTTTGCTTAATTGTCCAGTAACTTAGCACAACAACTCCCATGATCGATAGTGCAATCATTACAGGCCATATCTTACCGTTTTTAATCATCTTTCTTTGCCCTTCTTTGTTTAAATCTGATTTTGAGATAAACAACTATAGCATACAATATAAAACCATAAAATAACACTTTTATGAAAAGAATAGACTTTTGGTTAGCATCACCTACATCATGTTCTAATTCAACTCCTTTTGCCTTCGCTATCTGACTAACAATATCTGCATAACCATTAAATATAGCTGTTGAATATTTTTGCGCCATCTGTGGAGCTTTTGCTTTTTGTGCAAGTATTGGAATAATTGTTCCACCATAATCAGTTATAGTATCTTTAAATTCTTCCCAACTATGTGTAAAGAAAACTCCCATAAAAAAAGCTTGAAACCATGAAGCAACAGGAGAAAGAATCTGTTTCTTATCAAAGTATTGATATAAAGAGTGAGGTTTAGCTAAGATATCAACCTTTTGATCTAATTCACTAAACGTAAGTAAAACAGTAGGTTCATTAAAGTTTTTTACAACCTCTTTTTCGTAATCTACTATCGATACACCTTGAGGTAGTTTTTTTAACAATATAGCTCTCACAGCTATACCAGTTTTTTTATATAACTCATCACCTAATGCATTTATCTCTGCTTTAAACTTAGGATTTCCTGTTATTTCGTCTTTATATAAATACTCTGTAGCATGTAGTGAAGTAAAAAAAGTACATATGAAAATGAGGGCCGCTAGCCCTCTTGAAGTTACCAAGTAACTCTCCCTTAACCAACGAAAAGGTGATTTGGAGTCACAACTGCATAAATAGTATATACAGCCATTATTACTAATCCCCATCCTATAATCTTATCCATCTTCGCCCCCTATTGTTTTACCACATGGTAAAGGTTAGCGTTATCTTTACTATGTGAAACAAGTTTGTTTTCATCAAGCTTGTAATATGTAGTAGCATTGTTTTGTTGTGCACCAATAGCCTGTACAGTTAAAAATGCAAGGATACTTAGTAATAAAACTACTGCTATGAGGTATCCAGTCACACCATCAAGAGCAAATACACTTCTATTTTCATTCATAACTACTCTCCTTTAGCAAGACTGTGAAGATATGCACCAACAGCCTCTTTTTGTTTTGCATTTAACATATTCATAGCAGGCATTCTACCAATAGCACCTTTTTTACCATATGTTAATACATTTGCTACAAGCTCAGGAGTAAACTCTCTTAAGTTTGGTGCAGTATTTGGAAGACCTTTTCCATCTGCTCCATGACACGCAGCACATGTACCAGCAAAAATATCAGCACCAGCACCAGTAAAACCATTTGCAACATAAGCAGCAACAGTTTCTATCTCTGTATCAGAGATTGGTGCTCCTGTATTAGCATTGAAAAGTCCATTACGATCCGGCATTGGCATTTCCATACCTAATAGATGGTTGTTTGAACCGTTTTTAATTACATATTCAACAACTTTTTTCTCAAGTCTTTGGTTAAGATTTGCTGCTTTTCCATCCATACCATCTGCATTGATACCATGACATACAGTACAGTTAGCAAGGAAAACAGACTCACCCATCTCAACTAGTCTTTCACCTTTGATGTTTGCATATTCAGCTTGGAACTTTGCGTTCTTTTCTTTTACTTCATCATTATATTGACCGATTTGACTAAAAGCATTTACTGGGTAACCTGCTAGAAAATACCACATACCCCAGATCATAGTACCGATGAAAGAAAGTGCCCATCCCATAGGAAGTGGATTTTTATATTCACCAATACCATCCCAGTTTTCTTCAGCCAATTCACCAGTTGCAGTATCACTTTGCATTTGGCGAACATATTTAACAACAACCCATACAGTGATTAATACAAGTGCAACAGCTCCGGCAATCGCAAGCATGTTAACGATATCGCCGTTTAAACCACCCTTTGTTAAAACAATAGTGTAATAAGTTGCACCAAGCATTACAGCGGTGATTATCCCACCCCATAGATAAAGCTTATTCATTTAACTCTCCTATTTTTCTCTATCTTTATCTTTAACAGATACTACTGGAGTATCTGTTAAATCATCATCAAGTGCCATATTCGCATACTCTTCATAATCGACGCCATCAGCAGACTTTCTTTTTGTATACAAGTGATATATGTAGCTATACAACATTATCACTAAAAATACAGTCAGACCAAAATAAGCGTACGCTGAAAAAGTATTAATATCCACTTTTTATCCTCTAACTTATTTCAAGCTGTTAAGATATGCAATAAGAGCAACGATTTCAGGAATCTCACCACGTGCTACCATATCTTTAACATCTTGATCTTTCATATCCGCAGCAACTTTTTTTGCTTCTTCAAGTGCCATTTGATGTGCTTCTTCAGGTGAAGTTGGTAATTTAACAACTTCAGTTGAACCATCTGGCATTGGGATAGGTTTATTATAAGGTACACCAAATACTTTATTTACAGTTACCATCTCAGCAAAAGCTGTTTCAGTATCTGTAAGGTTAGTGAACATCCATGGATATCCTGGCATAATAGAACCTGGAACAACTTCAGCTGGATTTTTCATATGATGCTCATGCCAGTCAGTAGTTCTATAGTTACCAACTCTCATAAGGTCTGGACCAGTTCTTTTAGAGCCCCAAAGGAATGGTCTATCATATGCATATTCACCACTTAAAGAGTAGTGACCATATCTATCTGTTTCCGCTTTAAACGGACGAATAAGTTGAGAGTGACAAGCATTACAAGAGTTCTTGATATATACATGTCTTCCTGCTAATTCCAAAACACTATAAGGTTTTGTACCAATAACCGGACGTGCTGCTTTACCGAAATCCGGAAGGATCTCGATAAGTCCTGCAAATGCGATTACAACGAACACACCTACCGCAAAAAGAAACGGTCTTTTTTCTAACCAATGAAACATTCTACAATTCCCCCTTTCTTTTATGCACCCATAGGTGATGCGTTTCTAGGCTCAACTTCAACAACTTTACCTGCAGTAGCAGTTTTATAGATGTTGTATGCCCACATAAATACACCGATTAGGTATAACAATCCACCAACTGCACGGATAGTGTAGTAAGGGTGAAGAACAGTTACTGTATCGATGAATGAATAAGCAAGGTTACCAAATTCATCATGTGCTCTCCACATCATACCTTGAGTGATACCTGCAATCCACATAGATGAGAAATAAAGTACAACACCAAGTGTTTGAATCCAGAACTGTGCATTCATAATAGATTTAGAATAAATCTCTCTTTTAAATACACGTGGAGACATATGATAAAGTGCTGCCATAATCATAAATCCAACCCATCCAAGAACACCATCGTGAACGTGCCCAACGATCCAGTCAGTAAAGTGAGCAATAGCGTTAACAGATTTAATAGCTTGGATAGGACCTTCTAGAGTTGAGAACATATAGAAAGTTGAACCAAGAACCATAAATTTGATAAGTGGAGAATTTGCAACTTGTTGCCATTCACCCTTCATTGTTAAAAGCATATTAATTGCTGAACCCCAAGAAGGAAGAATCAAGATAACAGAGAAGATTGATCCCATTGTTTGCATCCAGTCTGGAACAGTTGAATAAAGAAGGTGGTGACCACCAGCCCAAAGATAAACAAACATCAATCCCCAGAAAGCTAGAAGTGAAAGTTTGTAACTATATACAGCTTGTCCAGATTCTTTTGGTAAGAAATAATAGATCATTGCAATAATAGGAACCGTGAAAACAAATGCAACTGCATTATGTCCATACCACCATTGAACAAGCGCATCATTTGTACCTGCATACATAGAAACTGAATGATACCATGCACCATATCCACCAGAAGCGAAATAAGTTGGTACTTCCATATTATTGAAAAGATAAAGCATTGCAACACCAAGGAAAGTTGCGATGTAATACCAAATAGAGATATAAAGTGATTTCTCACGTCTTATACCAATAAGACCAAAAATACTAATACCCCAAAGTACCCATACAACAACGATAGCAATATCGATAGGCCATTCAAATTCAGCGTATTCTTTTGAAGTTGTAATTCCTGCAAATAATGATACAACAACTGCAGCTACACCAATGATATATAACCAAAAGTGAAGTTTCCCGATAAACATAAGAAACTTAGATTCAGCCATAGATACCTTAAGTACTCTTTGACCAACATAATACCAAGTAGCAAAAATACCACTTAACGTAAATCCAAATGCAACTGCATCAGTATGCAATGGACGAAGACGACTAAAGTTCGTAAATTCAGCAACACCGCTTCCAAACATGGTATTTACACCAGGGAAAGCAAGTTCAGTTGCTATAATTACACCAATAGTCATACCTACAATACCTAATACAATCGATGCAATCATAAACATCTTAGCGACTGTATAGTCGTACTCTAATGGACGATTCTCCATATATAGCCTCCTTAAAAGTTCAAGCAATTTGTCTAAAATACCTTTTGAGCTAAGATTTTTAGACTAATTAACACTGGTATAATACCAATTTAAATGTTTAACGAATCTTAATTTTTTTAAAATTCTATGAAGTTTTTAGAAACCATGTTACTTTTTTAAATTTATTTTTGATTAAGAATAGAGTAAGAAGAAAAAATAGGGTTATTTCCCCTATTTTATGGAATTATTGGCGAAGCTCTTGAAGGAATTGTTGAAAGATATATCGTGATTCTTTTGGTCCAGGACTTGATTCTGGATGGTGTTGAACAGAAAAAATCGGTTCATTTTTATATTTTAAGCCTTCGATAGTATTATCAAAAAGATTTATATGTGTTACTTCTGCTATCTCTTTAATATTTTCTGGAACATTATAATTGTGATTTTGTGCAGTGATTTCTACCATTCCTGTTTTTTCATTTTTTACTGGATGATTTCCTCCATGGTGTCCAAATGGAAGTTTAAATGTATCATAACCATGAGAAATTGAAAGTAATTGATGTCCTAAACAAATACCAAACATTGGAATTTTTCTTTCAATAAGCTTTTTAATCTTAGCTTGTTCTTCTTTTAAAATAAGTGGATCACCCGGGCCATTACTTAAGAATACCCCATCAATCTCTTTGTTTTCATATCTTTTGATAAGTTCATCTGCATCAAAGCTATTTGGAACAACTTCAACTTCTATACCTGCTGAAGTAAGTTCATTTAAAATATTTTTCTTGACACCAAAATCGATTGCGACTATTTTCGCTTCTGGTTTAGGAGCAGTTGTATATTCGAATTTTCTTGCATCATATACACCATGAGGATGAGTATAACTCTCTTTTGTACTTACCTGTTCAATATAGTTTATCTCTTCAATACGAGGTGTTTGTTCTAAAATCTTCTTGAGTTCTTCTTTATCACTTACTTCGGTAGATGCGATCATCATCATCGCACCTTCATCACGAACCATTTTTGTAAGAAATCTTGTATCTACATCAGTGATCCCCATAACACCATGCTGTTTTAAAAAGTCACTAAGTGATCCTTCAGCTCTAAAGTTAGAATATCTTGGTTGATATGAACGAGTGATCATCCCCTTTGCCCATGCTGCATTACTTTCCATATCCTCTTCATTTACACCAACATTTCCGATCTCAGGCATTGTAAACGTAACGAACTGTCCTGCATAACTTGGATCACTCATGATCTCTTGATATCCACTCATTGAAGTATTAAAAACCACTTCACCAACAGCTGTAGTTTCAGCACCAAAACTTTTTCCCTCTATAAAAGTTCCATTTTCAAAATAGACATATACTTTTTTCATTATTCAAGCCCTCTTTTTATAAGCTCTTCTTTATAAAGCTTTTCATAAAGAATTTCATATTCATCCGTTCCAGGGATATATCTTCTTTTATATGATTTTATTTTATCTACTACCGCATAATGCAATTCGTTATCTTCAGCTACAAATGAAGTGATTGCATTATAGATAATATTTTTCACTTTATTCTCTGCTACATCATAGTTGATCAAATCTTCTTCATACAACTCATCTAGTATCTTATGTGCAAGGTCAGAAAAACGTTCTTCATAATCTAAGATAATGCCATACTCTGGTGCTAGCTTTTTCTTAATCATAAAAAAGAGCTGTCTTTCATCTGCAAGCATAAATTCTATATCTTCTTCATGCTCTTCACAGATCTCATTAACCTTTTCTTCTAAAGCCATCTCTTGATTGATATTTTGTATAAGGATTTTTTCGACAGCTCCAACAACAGGATCTACTCCCTGTGTCAAAGTAACAACACCACTTCTTCCTAGTTCTATCGCTACTTTATTGGCTATATGTGGAACAGATTTTAGTGTTAATTTCATTAGCTACTCTTTTCTTTTGCTTAAATTTCGCTATTTTACTATAAGTTAGATTAGAGATTCATTATTTAGATAGAAGTACAGTAAGTTTTGACGCTTTTTTAGGATCCATTTTCGCTAATATCTGCCCTACAGTTTTTGGTTTAAGCTCTCGAAGTATTGCTACAGCTTTTTCTTCATCCATATCTGAAAGGATGTTAGCAGCTGCGCTTGCTTTCATCTTTGAATATGTTTGTGCTAAACGAGACATTTTTGTATTTTTAAGTTCTTCTAAAATCTTTTTATTTTCTTCTAACATTTTTTTCACAGAAGCTTCTTTATCATTTACTTGTTTTAATTTTTTATTTAGTTCAGCTTCACGCAGATCAAGTGTCTTTTTCTTTTTCTGTAACAATGCTTCTGTTGCAGTTTTTAAAGATTCTAAAGCTTGTTTTTGTTCATCTATACGCTCAAGTTCAACAAGAAGCTCACTCTTTCTATCTTGAAATATCTTGGTACATTCAAACAGTTTATCATTTTGAATAGAAAAAAGTTGCATTGAGATTATCATTAAAAAGAAAACTTTTTTCATATGACCTCTTTTTGTTTATAACGCATAATAGCTACTTCATCAAGTTGTTTCATCTCTCTCACAAGTTGTTCTTTTTTGATTTTTTGTATCTCTTGAGCTTCAAGGTATTTGAACTTTTCATATTCAATCATATCAGCTTTGAGCTGTTCTTGTAATGCTTTTAATTGCCCTTCCTCATAAGCAACCCATTTTCTATTTTTTTCAATGAGTCGCATCTGAGCATCAACAAGGGTACGAACTACTAAAAAATCATGCATACTTCCACTTGTTGGTTCTTGAAGTTCATTTAGATCTTCCAATGAACGTTGTAACTCTTCTTTTGCTTTTTGAAGCCTTAAAAGTGCTTCTTGTACTTGCATCTCACTCTTTTGCATCTTGGAATGTTTCAACTTAACAATAGGTGAGAAACGAGTTTTCATACATTACCTACATTATGATGGTATCATCTCTCTCAGGAGAAGTGGAAATAAGACCTACCTTTGTATTTGTGATCTCTTCGATAGCTCTAATATACTCTTGTGCTTGCACAGGAAGTTCTTCGAACTTTCTAGCACCTTCACTTTTTTCCCATCCTTTAAAACTTTTATAGATAGGTTTTACATTTTCAAGATCTTGCGGAATATAGTCTATCTCTTTCCCGTTATACTCATATGCAACACAAACTTTTACTTCATCAAATCCATCAAGTACATCAAGCTTCATAAGAGCCAGTTCATCACAGCCATTAAGTCTTGATGCATATTTTGTTGCAACTGCATCGAACCACCCACATCTTCTTTTTCTTCCTGTTGTTGTCCCAAACTCATGCCCAACTTCAGCAAGACGATCCCCATCAGCTCCTAGATCTTCTGTTGGGAAAGGTCCATTTCCAACCCTTGTACAGTATGCTTTAACGATCCCTGTTACTTTTCCTATATCTTTAGGATTTAGACCAAGTCCTGTACAAGCTCCTGCACTTACAGTCGAACTTGATGTTACAAAAGGGTATGTTCCATGATCGATATCAAGCATCGTTCCTTGAGCACCTTCTAAAAGCACTTTAGAGTTTTTATTATCGAGTGCATCCCATACCATTACCGTTGTATCTGTAATGTATGAAGCAAGTTTTTCTTTATACTCTTGTAGCTCTTTCAGGAGTTCCTCTTTTTGTGGAACTTCAAGACCCATCGCATCAAATATAGGCTTATTTTGTGCGAAATAATCCATAATCTTTTCACAGAGTACTTCAGGCTCTCGTAACTCCCCTACTCTATGACCTACACGGTTGATCTTATCACTATAAGCAGGTCCTATCCCTTTTCCTGTTGTCCCTATCGCTTTATCACCCTTTAGGCGTTCTTTCGCTTGATCTATAAGTGCATGGTATGGAAGGTTAAGATGGGCTTTATCTGAAATAAAAAGTCTTCCCTCTAAATTATCAAACTGTTCCATCTCTTTGATGATAGACTCAGGTGAAAGCACAACACCATTCCCAATCACATTAATCGCTTTAGGATTCAAAACACCAGATGGAATAAGATGAAGTGCATAACGAACACCATCTACCCATATAGTATGCCCTGCATTATGTCCGCCTTGACTACGACATACCATATCGTACTTTTGAGCAAGCATATCTACTATTTTACCTTTTCCTTCATCTCCCCATTGGATCCCGACTATAACATCTGCTTTTGTTTTACTCATTTATTCTTCCTATCTTTTCTATAAGTTCATCTGTATATATTGCAAACCCCACAGAGGTTTCTTCATCAACTTTATATTCTCCACCTCTGGCATATACTTCATTGTTTTCTATCACTCGAAAGAAAAGTTCATGATAATACAACATCTTCGCATAATATATAGGTGCTATAACTACATTTTCATAAGAGATGTTTTCTACAAGATCTTTAATCTTTTGAAGCTCTACTTTTATCTGCGGAGGAACGATCTCTATCAATGGATCAAGCTGATCTACATGTTGTAAATAAACAAGTTCTTTTAACCATTTTGAACCTACTGAAAGAATTTTATCTATATTTATATGACGAAAATCATCTAAGTTCAATTCCTCAAACATTTCTGCTAAGAGTTGTGGTATTTTGATATTAGATATTTGTAAAAGTGGTTTAACTTCTAAATCTTCCAATATTTCCATTGCAAGATTGATACATTCACCAAGATCATCGCTTCCTATACTTTCAACACCAACCTGATACTGTTCATTTGTAGGGTAAGTAAATACCGGTTGAATATAAAACCATTTTTTTTGAGGAGTATTTCTTCCAAGACGTTTTTGGATCAAACGAACAGCATCTATAGTTGAATCGGCTCGTAAAGAGATATTGTGATTTTTTTCATCATTGATACGGATCAGTTCTTTTTCATCTGCTATAGAGTGGTGTTGGTGATGAGAAAATAATGGCGTTACGATCTCTTCAAATCCATTCTTATATAAAACATCACTTGCAACCGTTTCTATATGTCGCTTTACTCTAGCAGTATCACCAAAGTAAAGCTTACTTCCCTGCGGGATCTCGTGTTCAAGTATCATACTACCTCTTTATCCAAAAATCGTTTCATTAAAGATCTTATTTGCCGTTCCATCATATTTTCTTCTACCAAGTTTATCTAAAGCGAGTTCTACACTATTTAAAACCCATGCCATTTCATATGGAGGGATCAATCCCATTTGATTGATACGGAAGATCTTTCCTTTGAGATGATCTTGTCCACCAGCTACATTGACACTATACTCATTTTTTAACATATCTCGTATCTCTTTAGCATATTCATCATCAATCGTTGTCATAGAATCTGCTGGTGTTTTTGGATATATATGTAATCCAAGTGCTTGAAGCGATTTTCTTACACCCTCTGCTCTTTTTGCAGTTTCTGTATAAAGCACATCATATCCACCATTTTGTTCTATCATCTCTAACACTTCTAAAAGTCCAATGATAAGTGTTGTTGCAGCTGTATAAGCTGTTGTATTTTGTTGTTGTTTTTTGATCTCACTAGCAAGATTAAAGTAGTACCCTTTACCAGCACCAATCTTTTCAATCGCTCCATTACTCAGTCCTAAAAGAGCAAGACCAGGAGGAAGCATCAATGCTTTTTGACTCCCTGCTATAAGAGCATCTATATGGGTAACATCAATCTTTTCAACACCAACTGCTGTAATACCATCAGCGATAATCATAATCTCACTATTATAGTTTTTTACAGCTTTTGCTATCTCTTCTACAGGATGTCTTAATCCTCCTGCACTTTCACTTATCTGGATCGCTACAGCATCTATATCAGCATTTGACTTGATTGCTTCTAACACATCTTCTACATTTGCAGGTGTATTCCACTCATACTTCAATTCAACCTGACCAAGTCCATGAGCCTTAGCAATTTTTCCAAAACGCTCACCAAATTTTCCAGCATTAATATTTAATAAAGTATTATGACAAAGATTAGTCACAGCAGCTTCCATTGCTCCTGTTCCCGTACTTGCAAGCATCACAACCTCATCAGTTCCCATCAGTCCAAAAAGTTTTTCTCTTGCACTTTTAAAAATAGCTTCAAACTCAGGCGTTCTATGATGAATCGTCTCTTTTGACATAGCTTCACGAACTCGAGCTGGTACTGGTGTAGGTCCCGGTGTAAAAAGTAACATCTATACTATCCTAATCTAATTTTTAACGCTATTATACCAAAAATGGTTTAAAGGCAGATTTTACCATGGTGCGGTCTTACCACTTCCCTCTTTAGAGATCACCTCTTCTCCTTCCCATACAGCAAGTCCACTAGTAACATTTGTCAAGCTCATCTGGATATAATAATCAACCCTTTGATCACCATTTGCGAGTTTACTTACTCTTTGAATAATCTTCCCAGAAAGAGAAAGGTCAGGTGCGATAACAGTTCCTTTTTTTGCTATTGTTTTTTGATCAAACTCATCGTTTTTTCGTAATTTTCTTAGATCCATCGTTGCTTTATCCTCTGCACCGCTAGCACGTACAGCTGTTGTTGTTACAAATTTACCACTACTTAGCAGTTCAATACGGATCTTTTTCACAAGCTGATCAATATCTATACGTTGTGTCGTATCATTGATAAAATCACTTATCATCAAAACAAGTGGTTGATTTGTTTTATGAATTTTTTCTTTATATAGATTATTAAGATATGGAGACTTTATCATAGAATCAACAAGTTTCATAGATGCTCTTTCAAAATCGATATAATCCAATCCTAATGTTGCTGGTTTTGTTTTATCGATATTTGTATTATCTATATATTTTGGTCCTTGTGTACATCCACCAAAGATCAATATACCTATTGCTAATGAGAGTTTCATTGCCTGTTTCATATTCTTTCCTTTTTTAAAATCGTTGATACTGTATTATCGGTTGATTGTTTTGCTCTTGTATTGTAACAAAAACAATGTAATTTCTTTTTGGATCTGTCTGCATAGAAAAAAAAGTTTTTGTTTTTGTCGCTATCTGAAGAGTTTTTGTCGTTTTAAGCCTAACAATCTGGAACTCACTAGGTAGTTCATTCCACATTCTAAGATCTGCTTGATTGACAAGGCTTTGATATATTGATGCAATAACTCCTTCCCATGCTCCCAACTTTCGGTATGCTTCTACTTGGATCAAAGTTTGTACTACAGTTCTAGTAAGAGCTCTGCTCATTATCAATGGAAAACGTTTTTTAAATTCTGTTTTTATAACATTATCCATACTAGCAATTGTTTTCGTTTCTTTTTTTTGTTTTGCATTACTAACAAAAAGTGTGTTGTATGCTTTAATGCCTGGGACCAATATTGGTAAGGCTATACCAGTATAATATGCATTTGAATGTGGAAACAAAAAGAGTGGTACATCTATCCTTATCTGTTTTTTAAATGTCGATCGTCCATTCAAGAAGATAACCCAAGTATAATGTTCTTTCAAAGGTGCTAGAGATCTTTTTTGTGAAATAGCTAATTTCAAATCTTTTGCTATATATTCACTACCCTTGGAACTTTCTACTATCATTCCATAACTTTCTTTAAGCAGATCAGTTGCTTTTTGATAATCACCGATATTTAGAAAGAACAACCCTGCCATATATGTTGTGAAGGGATTTACAAAATCAGGATATGGCTTAAATGTAAAAAGATTTGAATATCTCCTTAAAATCACATCTGTTGTTTTGTTATCTTTTGCTATAGAACCAACAAAAGGGTTATTTGCATGTTTTTGTTCAGCTTCGATCTCTTTTTTCTTTAACTCTATCTCTTTTTTAAAAAACTCTCTTGCTCTGTCTTGTCGTACTAGTGCTCTATTGAATTCTATTCGGGCATTGATAAAATCACCCAATAAAATAAAATCGATCCCTTTATAGGTATTGACCATGATCTTTTCATATTCTTTAGGTTGATAATCCATAAAATTATCATTTGTTAAAACTGAACCAATATTTTCTAAGCTATTTTTCGCAAGGACACGTTCTTCATACTCTTTGATAAGCCATTCTGCTTTATCAAAATGGTTCACACTTTGATCATACTTAGAAAGAAAATAGCTTAAAGAGCCCGTTTCATAGTTCCATAGAAGATTATTTGTTTCATTACTATCTAAATATTTTTGATACAGTACAGCATATCCATCAATGGTTCGAGGATGTATTTTAGAAAGGTTAGAAGTGACACTCACACATCCATTTAACAAGAAGAGGGTTACAATTAACTGAAGAAAAAAAACTTTTTTCATTTATCTCTTCTTCTATAACTAAGAGCTTCAAGCAGATGTTTTTGTGTTATGTTTTTTGAATTATCAAGATCAGCAATGGTTCGAGCAACCTTTTTAATAGAAACTATACTTCGAAAAGAAAGATTAAAACGATCAATAGCTATTTTTAAACTTTCTACAGCATCTTGATCTAAAATACAAAAACGCTCTATATCTTCCTCTAAAAGATTTGCATTAAGTACTTTTTGACCTCTATCTTTAGCAAAAACAAAAGCTTCTATCACCTTTTGATGCATCTGTTTTGAGCTAAGTGAACTACTGTCATCAAAAGAAACCGTTTGCATCTTTACATGTAAATCAATTCTATCTAAAAAAGGATCAGATAATCTATTTCGGTATCGTTGCACCTCTAAATCACTACAACGACATTCTTTGTTTGGATCTAGTAAATTTCCACATGGACACGGATTCATAGCACCAACGAACAAAAAATCACTTTTATACTCTATCTTATTATTTACACGTGAAATTCGTATAACATTATCTTGCATTGGTTCTCGAAGTGCCTCTAAAACATTTTTTGTAAAATGAGGCAATTCATCAAAAAATAATTCTCCTAGATGAGCAAGACCAACTTCTCCTATACGAGCTTTTTTACTTCCACCACCGAATATACTTGCTTGGGTTGCACTATGATGAGGAGAAACAAAAGGTCGTAAAGGCTTAAAACCAGGTTCATTCCCACTTAAAACTTCTATCTTTACTTTTTCTAACAATTCTTCTAGACACATAGGAGGTAATATATAACGAAGTCTTTGGGCTATCATACTCTTTCCACATCCAGGACTTCCTTCCAATAGTATATTATGAAAACCTGTAGCTGCTATAAGAGCTGCACGTTTAGCAACCTCCTGCCCTTTTACATCTATAAAATCTGTTACATATTCCTCTATATAGTAATATTTTGTATCATGAATATCTACATGTAAATAATTAAGATCATTGTTTACATGAGTTGGTATAAAACTATTTTCTTTAAATGCATGAACCACATCCACTAAACTTTCAAAACCATAAATGGTAATATTTGGTATTTTAGAAAGTTTTTCTACTGCAGATTGAGGAACGATCACCTTTTGAAGTTTATTTTGATTTGCAAGTGAAAGTATAAGTGGATAGATATCAGCACTTTCTTTAATACTTCCATTAAGTCCAAGTTCTCCAAAAACAAACCAATCACTAATATCACTTTCTAAATCATATAAAGCGATAAGCAATGCTATAGGCAGATCAAAATGACTACCATTTTTAGAAAGTTCTGATGGAGATAAGTTAATTGTAACACGTTTTGGGGGAAATTTAAAATCATTGCTTAAAAGTGCAGACTTGATACGTTCAACTGCTTCTTTAACAGAAGTAGAAGCCATTCCTACTAGAGAAATGTTTGGCAAGCCTCTTGTTAAAGAAACCTCTACACTTACCTCTTTTGCATCAAAGCCATCAAGAGTAGCAGAGCGTAAGCTCTTCATTAGGAACTCTTTTTAGCTTGTGACTTTTTCTCTTTTTGGTATTTTTTATATTCTTTTTCAAATTTCTTTCGTCGAGTATAAGAAAGTTTATCTATAAATAAGATCCCTTCAAGATGATCCATTTCATGCTGTATAGCGATTGCTAAAAGTTCTTCTGCTTGGAGAGTTTTTTTCTCTCCATATCTATCTTGATACTCTATTGTTACTTTTTCAAATCGTTTGATATCTTCATAAAATGTAGGAACACTTAAACATCCCTCTTGATAAAAGATCTCACCCTCTTTTGAAATGATCTCTGGATTGATAATCTCTAAAAGGTTCTCTTTATCTTGTTCCCCTTCTTCATCAGGCAGATTAATAATAAGTGCTCGTATAGGTTTTGCTACTTGAATAGCAGCAAGACCTATCCCACTTTCACTAACCATTGTCTCATACATATCATCTAAAAACTGATGCAATGTATCGTCAAAGTTTTCAACAGGTTTTGACTTCTGACGTAATCTTTTATCTGGATATTCAACTATATCTAGTATCATATTTACTCCAATCCATCTCTATCATTACGTACTACCACAGCGAAACATCCTTCATCTTCATATGCTTTATCAATAGCTTCCATTGCATATACGATAGTCTCTTCTACACTACTCTCTAAATCTATCTCTGTTATACCTATAGCAACTTTAAGCTGTATCTCTTTATCTGCAAGAAAAAAGTTACTATTTGCTACAAGGTCACAAAGTCTTTCACTCGCTTTTTTCGCATTTTCAATATCAGTATGCTTTAAAAGCATAACAAAGATCCCTTTTCCATAATGAGCAATAATATCACTTCTTCTTGAAGTTTTCAAAAGTAAACGCGCAACAGTTCTTGTCATTAGCGTGATCACTTTTTCGTTATGAATAGCTGCTTTAAGCTCTTTTGATAGCTCAATCATAATCAAAGAACTTTTATGACCAAATTCTTTGATAAGCTCTTGTTCTTTTTCCATTTTAGCTAAAAGATAGCGTTTATTATAAACACCAAAACGATCATCAAAAATACTTTCTTGCTCTACTTTTTTAACAATAGAACCAGTTTCTTCATAAAACTGCTTCATTTGGCTAGTCTGCTTTTTCAAGATTGTATTAAGCTTATTGATATCAGTTTTAATAGATTCAGCTATTTGTATAGTACCAACATTATCACCAACATCTTCAAGCTCTTTTTTTCTTTTATCAAGAATTTTTTCAATAACAGACATGTTTTTATAGAGATTTGCAGTAACAGCTAAAAGATTTCGAATAGCACCAAACCCCTGCTTGAGATTTTGTTCCAATACAATAGTATTTTCAGCATCATTACTTTCTTCAAGCTCCAGTAAAGAATGTACCTGCTTTTTAAAAGCTTCATTTTGCTCATCTAAAAGACGGTCAAAATAAAGTGAATAATTATTTGGTGTTGGAGGAAGATCATCATCTATGATCCTTTGAAGGACAGTTTTTGCAAACTGATCAAGGTCACTTGATTGGTTTTTATTTCCTTCATCAAGGATCAAATCAACATCACTAATCTCTTTAGATGAAATCTTTCTTCTACTTTTTCCTCGTAATGCCGGTGGCATACTTTGTCCTTTATTCTTTAGAGTGTTTTATCAAAACCTCATCTATCATACCGTATTTTACAGCTTCATCAGCGCTCATAAAATTATCTCTGTCGGTATCTTTTTCAATTGTCTCGATATCTTGACCTGTATTTTGTGCTAAGATCTCATTGAGTTCTTTTTTCATCCGAAGAATCTCTTCTGCTTGTATCGCAATATCAGTTGCCTGACCTTGTGCTCCACCTAATGGTTGATGGATCATGATACGAGCATGTTTGAGCGCATATCTTTTCCCTTTTGCACCGCTAGAGAGCAAGAATGCTCCCATTGATGCAGCTTGCCCTATACAAATAGTTGTTACATCCGGTTTGATATAGTTCATCGTATCATAAATAGCCATCCCTGATGTTACAACACCACCAGGAGAATTAATATAAAAATAGATATCTTTTTCAGGATCCTCTGCTTCTAAAAAAAGCAACTGCGCCACTATAGAAGAAGCTACAGCATCATTTACTTCACCACTAAGCATAATGATACGATCTTTTAAAAGACGAGAATAGATATCATAGCTTCTCTCCCCTCGCCCTGTTTTCTCAACTACATAAGGGATGTAACTCATATTATGCTTCTTTTAATTTTGAATTTAAAATATTTGTTAAAACTTTATCTTCTACCATTGCCATTTGGATCGCTGGAAGGTATCCTGATTTTTGGTATTGTTCATATACTTTTTGAGGGTCTTGACCAGTTTGTAATGCTTCCATATAGATTGTTTGCATCACTTCTTGTTCACTCACTTCCACCCCTTCAGCTTTTGCTAGAGCATCTACTATAAAAGTCGCTTTTACACTTTTTTTCGCATCTTCTCTAAACTGTTCTCTGAACTCTTTTAGTTTTTCAGGGTTCTCTTGAAGTTCTTTAATCTCTTCTTCTTTCATGTCACGAGCAGCATTGTTTACTGCAAGATCGATCTCTTGTTCTACAACAAATTCAGGAAGATCAAAGTCGATTTTTTCAACAAGTTTTTCTAAAAGCTCTGCTTTTTTCCCTTCGTTATAAAGTTTAGCTAGTGCTTCATTTTCCATTTGAGTTTTAAGTTGTTCTTTTAGCTTTTCTAAACTAGCATCTTCTTGACCAGGAAGAAGTTTTTTAGCAAGTTCATCATCAAGCTTTGCTTCCCCTTTTTCTTTGATAGCATTTAATTTTACTTTGAACTCAGTTTCTTTACCTGCTAGTTTTTCACTACCGTAATCTTCAGGGAAAGTAACTTTGATCGTTTTTTCTTCATCTTTTTTCATTCCAAGGATCTGATCTTCAAAACCTGGGATAAACTGTCCGCTTCCAAGAACAAGGTCAAAACCTTCTGCTTTTCCACCTTCAAAAGGCTCTCCATCTAAGAAACCTTCAAAGTCGATATTTACTGTATGACCCTCTTTTGCTATACGGTTTTTAGGAAGTTCAACAAGCTCAGCATTTTGCTCAGCTATCTCTTTTAACTTCTCTTCAACCTCTTCATCACTAACAGTTGGTTTTTCAAACTCCTCTACAAGTGATTTATAATCACCTAGCTCTATCTGAGGCTTCATAGCTACTTTTACAACTACTTCAATATCTCCATTATCGTTTTTATCGAATTTTGTGATATTTGGTTCACCAACAAGATCACTATTTTCTACACCAAGTTCTTTAAGACCTTTGTTAAAAACTTCTCTTAGTGCTTCACTTTCAGCATCTTGTAGGAGTTTTTCACCATACATCTTCTTGATGATAGCTACTGGAACTTTTCCTTTTCTAAACCCTTGAACATTAGCAGTTTTTGAAAGTTGTTTTGCTATTTTATTAAGGTTTGCTTCTATCTCATCTGCTTTGATCGTTGCAGTTATCTCAGCATTTGCATTATCTATCTTGTTGACACTTAATTCCATCTATATCCTTCATTTTTGAATATTATTTTTGGCAAGTCTACCATAATTTCGCTTTTAATTACCTTTACATAAATTTGGTTTAAAGTTCAAAACCAAAAAGTAAACAACAGCAAAATCGATCATCACATCAGCGAAATTAAACACAGCAAAATCAAATCCACAATGCCAATACACCATATCGACGACCCCTTCACGAATAAAACGATCATAGAGATTTGAAAATGCTCCTCCAAGTAGTATTCCACCAGGAAGTGCATAGCATGCCTGTCTAAGATATATTAAATATCCAAGAACTGATATGATCAATAAAAGTTGAATATATTTCAGATATTCACCCAATGAAGCAAACATCGAAAAAGCAACACCTTTGTTATATACAAGGATCAAATCGATACACTCACTATACCATCGAAACCCATCGATAAAAAGAGTTTTAATATTTTGATCGATGATAAATATCCCTGCTAGAGAGAAAAAAAGTATGACATAAAAACGAACTCTATCCATTGAGTGCTTTTTTAAAAAAATCTACAAGCTTTTGCATATATTCGTTCATAATCTTTTGGTCTTTTCCTTCCAATAACAAACGAAGTTTATTTTCTGTACCAGAATAACGAATAAGATGACGCATCCCTTTTTTCTCTAATTCCTCTGTGATCTCTCCAATCCCTTCAATCGTTTCTAATGGTTTTTTCTCTTTAACCTGAATATTGACTAACTTTTGAGGATAAAGAGTAAAAGGTCGAAGCGCCTCTGAAGCTTTTTGATTTGTTTCAACAAGGTATGCAAGTACTGCCAATGCAGTAGCCAAACCATCTCCTGTTTTTGCATAGTCATGCATAATTACATGTCCACTTTGTTCTCCACCAAAGTTTATACCCTCTTTTTTCATCACTTCCAACACATTTTTATCACCTACATCACTACGATACAGCTTTAATCCTAACGTATGTAAATAATCATCTAATGCTTGATTGCTCATCACTGTAGTAACAATACCATCTCCTTTAAGAAAATTATTTACATGTAAATGTTGTGCTAACGCTCCCATAAGGTGATCACCATCAACAATCTCCCCTTTTTCATCAACGATCACAACCCTATCTGCATCCCCATCCAGTGCTATTCCTATATCTGCTCTATAACGAACAACATTTTTACTCAGCTCACTCACATGGATTGCTCCACAGTTTTCATTGATATTAAAACCATCTGGTTCATCATTGATCACGATCACTTCAGCACCAAGTTCTTCTAAAACAGTAGGTCCCACCTTATAAGCAGCACCGTTAGCAGTATCTAGTACAACTCTCATAGAGCTTAGTGAAAGCTCATCTGGAAAAGAATTTTTTAGATGCACGATATAGCGCCCTATCACATCATCGATACGTTTTGCTTTTCCTATATTTTTTCCAACAGCTTGAGATTCATCAATAAGCTCTTTTTTAAAATATATCTCTTCTATCTTTTCTTCTACTTCTTTAGGGAGCTTATCTCCTTGAGCATCGAAAAATTTAATCCCATTATCTTCAAAGGAATTATGAGATGCACTGATCATGATCCCAGCATCACAACGCATATTTTCAGTGATAAATGCTATAGCTGGAGTGGGCATTGGCCCTATTTGGATCACATCATATCCAATAGCAGTAAGCCCACTTACAATCGCATTTTCGATCATATAACCACTTCTTCTAGTATCTTTTCCAACCAAGATCTTGTTTGTTGTGCTATTTGATTTAAAATATATACCAGCCGCCATTGCCACACGCATCGCAAGTTCAGCAGTCAAAAAACTCCCTGCTTCCCCTCTTACACCATCAGTACCAAAAAGTTTCATAATCACTCTCTTGAAAAAATAAATTTTTTACAATTTTAGCATAATTTGCTATAATCGCTTAGTTTTACATGTAAATGGGGAAAAAATGGCAAAAGAGCATTCATTTGACATCAGTGCAAAGATCGATATCCAAAAGTTTAAAAATGCTGTAAACCTAGTTGAGAGGGAAGTTTCTAACCGCTATGATTTCAAAGGCACTCCTTATGAAGTGAACTATAAAGAGAAAGAAAAAGCCCTTATCTTAGTTGCTTCTAGCGATAACAAACTTGATGCCCTCAAAGATATAGTGATCGCCAAGCTTTTAAAACAAGGGCTTTCTTCAAAAGTACTTGAAGAACTTAGAGTTGAAGATGCTAGTGGTGGTACACGAAAAGCAACATTTAAAATTGTTGATTATATCGAATCCAAAGAAGCAAAAAAGATCGTTGCTGAGATCAAGAAACTTAAACTCAAAGTAACTGCCCAAATAGAAGGGGATGCTATACGCATCAAAAGCAAACAGATCGATGACTTACAAAAAGTGATCAAACATATTCGCTCTCAGGAATGGGATGCACCACTTGTTTATGAAAATATGAGGTAAATTATGTCCACAAAAAAAATGACCGTCGAAGAAGCTGCGAACTACTTTAATATCTCTAAAGAAGCTATCCATAATCGAATCCGAAGGGGAACATTGCAATCCTCAGTAGAAAATGGGATCAAATATGTTCTCATTTCATCAATGCAATCCCCCAAAACCCCCAAAGTAAAAAAGAGTACTTCTGCTGTAGATGATAGATTTCATTCTTATCTACAAGAACAGAACAAAGAGCTCCAACAAAAGATCGAAAAACTTGAAGATGAAACACGTAAACTAAGAGCAGAAAAAGAGCAACTACTTATCGAAGAGCGTATCCGTATAGAGCAGATATATAAAGAAAAGGATATCCAACTCAACAATATTCTCAATGCAATCAGCTCAAAATTTTTACTTGAAGCAAAACCACTTGAACCTGAAGAACATACATATGATGTAGAGATCGCACAAGAAGAGATCATAGAAGAGCAAGCACCCAAACAAGATCTTATTTCTTTAAACAAATACCTTAAAAAACAAAAAATATCTAAACAAAAAAGAGAAAAGATCATCAAAAAAATCAAAAAATCAAAAAAAACAGATGAACGTTTTTTCATAAAAAAAGAAAAAATCTATATAGATATAGCTACATATGACTATGATGATCTTTTTTAGTAACCACCTCTTGAATTAAGTGCTTTTGACAAGGCATTATTTAACTCCGGTTCATAAGAAGGGTTATTTTTTCTAAGAGCACGATCAAGAGAAAGGATAAGATCCTTATTTGTATTTTTATGACGTACTAAAAAAATGATTAAAGCAACATATTTATCAAAATCAGGATGAGCACGTATCCCTAATTTTGGTGGGATCTTGCTATGATATTTAATAATAAGATCAATCGCTTTTTGAAGATCCTCTGTTGAACTTTCTTGATTTTTAACAATTTTTAAAAGTTCATCAAATGTTGGGATTGGTTCATACTTCTTTTTCTGCTTTTTTACTTTTTCTTTTTCTGCCTGTTCTTTTTTTTGTTTTGCTTTTTTCTTCCTTGCCGGCAAAACAAATATCAAAATCAATACAATCAAAATAGCAACAAGACCAGCTATAGATTTTATTAAGAGTCCAATATCCATAAACTTTCCCTTTATTAGAAAGTAAAACTATACCACATTTGTATTAAAATTTTATTGTGCTATAATTCCAATTCAAAATTTTGGACAGGTGAGAGAGTGGTTGAATCTGCTCGCCTGGAACGCGAGTGTAGGGAAACCTACCGCGGGTTCGAATCCCGCCCTGTCCACCATTGGATCCTTTATATGACTATCCTTGGTATAGACCCCGGTACTAGAAATATGGGGTACGCACTTTTAAAACTTGAAAATTCAAAGATATCTCTTATAGAAGCTGGTCTTATAAAGATAAAAGCTGATGAACTCCAATACCAAATCCCTCAAATGGTCGAAGCAGTTGAATCAATCTTTTCGAACCACACAATAGATGAAGTAGCAATGGAAGATATCTTTTACGCTCACAATCCAAAAACAACGATAAAACTTGCTCAGTTTCGTGGTGCCATTATGCTAAAACTGATCCAAGAGTTTGGTTTTTTTCATGAGTACACAGCTCTACAAGTAAAAAAAGCTCTTACTGGAAAAGCCAAAGCAGACAAAATACAAGTTGCTTTTATGGTCAAAAAACTGCTTAATATCAAAAAAGAGATCAAACCACTTGATATTACCGATGCGATCGCTGTAGCTATAACTCATGCACAAAGAGTAAAATTTTCCTCACAAAAAAAATAATCTCCTTTCTTTCTTGTTCTAAAGAAAAAATCATTTTTTTCGATATAATAGTATCAATATAACAAGTAGGAAACAGGTATGTTTAACGATAAAACCATTCTCATTACTGGTGGTACAGGAAGCTTTGGAAAACAATTTGTCCGAACTATCTTAAAACGCTATAAACCAAAAAAGATCATAATTTATTCAAGAGATGAACTCAAACAATTTGAAATGGCACAAAAATACAATGATAAATGTATGCGCTATTTTATAGGGGATGTACGAGATCTCGATAGACTGAAAAAAGCGATGAATGGGGTTGACTACGTCGTACATGCAGCAGCTCTTAAACATGTCCCTATAGCTGAGTATAACCCTATGGAGTGTATAAAAACCAATGTAATGGGTGCACAAAACGTGATCGATGCTTCTATAGCAAGTGGTGTTTCAAAAGTGATCGCTCTCTCAACCGATAAAGCGGCAAGTCCGATAAACCTTTATGGAGCAAGTAAACTTGCGAGTGATAAACTTTTTGTCGCGGCAAACAATCTAACAGGTGAAAAAGATATCCGCTTTAGTGTTGTAAGATATGGAAATGTTTTAGGCAGTCGTGGAAGTGTTGTACCATTTTTTAAAAATCTTATCGCCGAAGGTGCAAAAGAGTTACCAATTACTGATGAAAAGATGACACGCTTTTGGATCACACTCCAAGAGGGAGTTGACTTTGTGCTTAAAAACTTTGAGCGGATGCAAGGGGGAGAGATTTTTATCCCAAAAATTCCATCGATGAAAGTGATCGATATGGCACGTACCTTAGCCCCTGAGCTTCCTATAAAGATCATCGGGATCCGCCCTGGAGAAAAACTCCACGAGCTGATGTGCCCAAAAGATGATAGCCATCTTACTATAGAGTTTGATGACCATTTTGTGATCAAACCAAGCATCACATTCTCAACACCACACGATTTTACATGTAACGCTCTAGAAGAAAAAGGAAAACCGGTAGAGATAGGGTTTGAATACAGTTCAGATAACAACACTTGGTGGCTCACTCCAGAAGAACTTTTAGAAAAGATCAAACAAACAGAGGATGAAGAGAAGTGATCCCCTACTCAACACAACTGATAGAGCAAGATGATATCGATGTGGTTGTAGAGGTACTCCAAAGCTCACACCTCACTCAAGGGAAAAAAGTAGAAGAACTTGAAGATGCTATCTGTGAATATGTTGGAGTGAAAAATGCAGTCCTTTTTAACTCTGCAACCTCGGCTCTTTTTGCACTCTATAGCTCCTTGGGATTTAGTGAGGGAGATGAGATCATCACTACCCCTATAAGTTTTGTAGCAACTTCCAATATGTTCGTAACACTTGGTGCAAAACCAATATGGTGCGATGTAAAACTTGATGGCAATATCGATGAAAACCGTATAGAAAAACTCATAACTCCTCAAACAAAAGCGATCGTAGCGGTTGATTTTGGAGGTAAACCACTTCCACATATAAAAATCTCCCAAATAGCAAAAAAACACAACCTCTACTATATCGATGATGCGTGTCATGCATTTGGTAGTGAAGTTGATGGGAAAAAGGTTGGAAGCTTTGGGGATGCGAGTGTATTTAGTTTCCATGCGATCAAACCTTTTACAACAGGAGAAGGAGGCTGTGTCGTAACAAATGATGAGGAACTAGCAGAGAAGCTCCGACTTTTTCGCTCTCATGGAATTGTAAAAAAAAGCTACTTCAATGCAGATATGATCCAAATGGGGCATAACTTCCGTCTTACTGAAATCGCAGCGGCTTTGGGGTTGAGTCAGATCAAGAAAGTAGATAGCTTTATAGCAAAAAGAAACGAAATCGCAGTGTTTTACGATGAAGTCTTTAAAAACGAAAAACTCTTTCTCACTCAAAAAATAGAACCAAATACTATCAGTGCAAGACATCTCTATCCCGTTATCCTCAACCCTGAACTTCATTGCCCAAAAGAAGATATCATCAAAGAGCTTCATAAAAGAGAGATCGGAGTGCAAGTACATTATAAACCGATCTATCAAAACAGTTACTATAAAGAAAAGTTTGGTGAGGTCTCACTCCCAGTTGCCAATGACTTTTATAGAAGTGAGCTTTCTTTGCCATGCCATCAAAAGATGAATCTTGATGATGCAAAATATGTAGCAGAGAACTTTTTAGAAGTGATCCATAGTTATAGCCATAGAGGGTGTAGTTTTTAATGAATTAGTAACATCAAACTAGGCTTTTTAAACTATAGTGAAAATTTGATATAATAAAACAAAAAGGATAAAAAATGGTAATAGTGCAAACCAATCCTGATTCTAAGATCTTAGAGATTGATAACAGCTTATTTAATGATGTAAAAGCTTTTTTGAAACAATTATCTATCCAAAAGCATTCTAAGTTTTCTTATATTGATGAATTTGGAGATAAGATCGAAGTGATAGATGGAAAAGAGTATGTCGTTCCTACTGTAAATGATATCAAAAACTATAGTAAAGATGATTTTATAGATGAGGATGAACTAAAAAAGGTCTTAGGTGTATAGAGTAAAATATCATAAACAAGTAGTGAAATTTTTACAAAAACAAGATAAAAACGTTGTTCTAAAAATCATAAATTTTTTTGATGAAATTAAAATTGATTTAGATTTTTCAAACTATGATGTAAAACAATTAAAAGGTTTTAAAAACAAATATAGACTTAGAATATCAAAATATAGAATTATCTTTAATATCGAAAATGATGAGCTTTTAATAGAAGTTATAAAAGCAGGAAGTAGAGGAGATATTTATAAATGAACCTCTGTGTGATCCCAGCTCGTGGCGGAAGTAAACGAATCCCTAAAAAAAACATCAAAGAGTTTTGTGGCAAACCGCTTATAACATACTCTATAGAAGTGGCACTAAAGAGTAAACTTTTTGACAAGATTGTAATCTCTAC
>Ga0256843_1000376_pt1 | contig 38382 bp, 56 predicted proteins | sample AlvinellametaG_FD_191572 | JGI IMG/M metagenome (GOLD analysis project Ga0256843, IMG submission 191572) | Pompeii worm associated microbial communities from hydrothermal vent at the East Pacific Rise, Pacific Ocean - Alvinella | ecosystem: Host-associated > Annelida > Integument > Unclassified ...
TAATTTTACCGTACTCTGTAATAAAACGCAAATTAAGGCTTGCTAATAAATCAGTTTCAAAAAATTTTAAAAGGCTTTTAGTATCGTATATTAAAAAAGTCTGTTGTTTATTTAAAAAATAAGTGTCCCGTAAATTTTCAATCGCTGCAATATCAATTAAGTTAGTATCAATACCAGGACCATAAGGATAAACGTCATAACTACCATTAGCTCCATTGCCGTCTTTAGAAAGTAATAGCTGTAAAATAATGTCGACCGGGTTCGTTGGTTGTACTTCTGTTACATAGTAAACAGTATTACCCAAGTCGTGTTCTTTAGCGGTAGTTCCTTTTTGTCCTCTTTGAAGTCCGGTAAGCGTGTTAGCTGTTCGACCTGTAAAATAAATAAACTCGCTTTCTATTTTTATTAGTCCAGAGTTAGGCCAGTCGTCGCCGTTATCAACGTCTAAAGTTGTGGAGTTATTTAATATATCGGTTTCAAGGTTCCCATAAAGGTTATACGCCTCTACATTTATCTTATCGGTAGACTCTTTAGCTTTTATAGAATAACCGTTAGTAATTTTAGTTACAGTGGTTATATGTCCTCTAAATATTTCTACATAATCGTCAAAGTGAAAAGTCCCTGTATTATGCCCCGCATAAAAAGCTACTTCTTTATTTAAAAATTGACTTTCATCTCTCATTATTTTGGAGCTTGTTTTATTATCTTCGTACTCCATTAATTTAAAGTTTGCCGATACAATAGGCGTCGTTATTCTACGAATGTCTAGCGTTATACCATTTACGTTAGGGTTGACTACTATTATATTTTCGTCGGGTATAACCAAGCCGGTATCAACTTGTCTAGTAGCGTAAAACTCCCCGTCAATCTCTATAACGACGTTTATGCTTAATGTTTTGTCTAGCTCGTCTTGATATGCACCCATTACAATACTCTTCTAAATTTTAACTTAAAGTCGTACTCGAAAACTCCGGCCGTTCCCGTAGGTATAGGCCTAGAAAATTTTATGTCCTTTTGGTCTAAAGTGTACTCTTTAAAGTCCGCCTCGTCACTACTAGGAAAATAATTAAACTTTCCTAGTCTTACCGCATGGGCTTTGAAAAAGTCCTCTACCGCTTGTTTAGTCGCTTCTGTTTGAAAGGTAAACTCTAACGATATATTTTCGTAAGCATAGTTAAATTGTACTTGTTGGGTTCCGTCGTTTGAAGTTGTTACCTTTGTACTGGTTTTAATTTCCTCATTAAACGGGTCGCCCTCCGGAGCAGAGTCGAAAGTAAAACTTTTAGCTACTCCTGTATTTAGTTCGGTATATTCTATTTTAGGTATAAAATTCACTCTTTACCTCTACGCTGTTACAAGTTGTTTATTCCGTAACTCGATAGCGTCGTTAATGCCATCTATTATTTTATCTATCGTTCCGTCGTCGCCTAGTATATCGCCGTTTATATTAATCGTTGTACCGCCACCTCCGGAAGTCCCACCCGAGTTAATACTATTAAATAAATTAGTTTGCTGCCTTTTGTTTAATACCATTTCTCCGGCATTGACGTTAGCCGTTAGTCTATCGTTGACATAACTACCACCCTCAACTATACCACCTTCCGCAAAGCTAGGCTTTGGTTGACTGGCAATTTTACCTATTTGAATAGCTCCCGCCGCTCCTACTGCCGCGGCCGCAGCAAAGTTCCAGGGAGGCGGATAGGCGGCCAGTGCTTTAGTTACACCCTCCGCTACATTAATCCCGGCCAACGCTAACGAGGCGGCTTTTCCGATTAAAAATAACGCCGTATTATTTGATTGACTAAGAGTAGCAATAGTTTGTAGCGTCTGTTTTTGAGCTTCTACTTTTTGCTTATTAGTCATATCCTCAAACTTTCTAAGGTCTAGTAGACTAGCTTTCTCTTGCTCTTTTGCTTTTATGCTTAATTTCATTAAAGCATTTTTTCTCTTCTCTTCGCTTTTAATGTCTTTTATTCTGGCAAGCTCTTTTAAAGCTGTTTCCTTGCCTAACATATCCTGTAAATATTTTAAGCGCTCGTTATCTGCATTATTAAGAGCTAATACTTGCATCTCTTTAGCGTCTAGCTCTACTTGTTTATTGGCGGCGTCTAGCTCTGCTAATAAATCAAATTCTAATTGTTTTGCTTCTAGCTTCGCTTCCGCTTCTTTAGCTGCTGCCTCTTTTTTAGCCGCTAGTAAAGCCTCTTGTTTTTTCTTTTCCTCTTCTAGCGTTTTAGCGTTAGCCTCTTGTTTAACGGCCAGAGCTTCCGCTTCTTTTTTCTTTTGTATCTCTACAAGCTCGTTTTGTACTGTTACTAGCTTTCCTCTAATATCATTAACCTTTTTTGCGGCTTCTTTAGGGTTTCCTACTATTTTGCCCCACCATGTAGAAGCGTTTTCGCTTTGAGCTTTATAATCTCTTTGCGCAATTTTTAATTGCTCCGCTAAATATTTACTCTCTCTGGTTAAACGTGATATTTTTTCAGCTTCCGTTTCGGTATTTGTATTTTTAAATAAAGCAAAAAATTTAGTGACTACTTTTACCGCACCTCTAAACCCTATTACCATAGGAACTATTACCTCGTCGGTAAGTCCCATCAACTCATTTTTTAATTTTTGAGTCTGCACCGCTAACTTTTGACCTGCGGTATTTGCCATTATTTTATAGGCTTCATTAGTAGCCCCTGCTGCTTTTTTTGTTTCTCCCATTATGCGGTTAAAGTCCTGCATATCTCCGTTTACAATGTTTAAGATAGGACCTAAACCTCTCACGTTAGGGATAAGTTTAGATAGCGCTTTTTCACTTCCTCCCGTCTTATCTGCTAACTCTTTTAAAAAGCCGGTAAAACCTTTAGCTTTAATTGCAGAAGTAGAGAAGTCAATACCTAACAGTTTAGCCGCTTCCGCAGCATCTTTACTTGGTTTAATTACTGCGGTTAAAATTGCTTTAAGTCCTGTTACAGCGTTCTCTGTTTTTAATCCTGACTTTGTTAGGTATGCAGTAGCCCCCGCTAGTTCGTTAAAACTTACTCCCGCACTTTGAGCTATTGGAGCTACGAAGCCGATAGAACTAGCTAACTCTCCAAAAGTTGTTTTCCCTTCTCTAACCGCTATAAATAAAGCGTCGCTCGCTTGTTTAGCCGTAAGTCCACTAGAAGCATAAGCATTAACCGAAGAGGTTAATACGTCTGCGGCGGTAGCTGTATCTGTTAGCCCTGCTATTGCCGCTTCATTAGCAACCGCTAAAAAGTTTAGTTGTTCTGCGGTTCCTTTTACTCCGGCCGATACTATCTGATAATATGCCTTGGCCTGCTCGTTTGCGTCTTTACCGTAAGCACCGGCAAGGTCTAAAATAGCGTTGGTTGTTTTCTTAGTAAGTTTTTCATGTTTAGGTAATAGAGTATTAATTTCAGCTATTGATTTTTCATAAGCGATTGAGGCCCTAACTGCTTCGCTTAGTCCATTACTAATAGCGCTAAAAGCTCTAGTAGTGGCCATAGCTCCTAAGAAGCCAACGTAAGAGGACATTGCTGCACTCATGCGCTTAAAGCCCGATACTCCCTCTTTAGTCGTTTTTGCTAAAGCGTTGTTAAGCGTGTTAATACTTCTAACCGCTCCAGAACTATCTAACTCTATTGAAAGTTGTATGTTATTCATTTTTGCTTTTCCCTAAACTCTTCCCGCCTCGTTTCTATTATGTTAAATATCTCGATAATTTTATTCGGTTGCTCCTCTAAACTTCCTTTAAATGGTAACATACCTTGCTCGTATTTAGCAAAGCTCTCAACTAAAAAATTTATATTAGTGGAGTAATTAGCCAGACAAGACTTATAAATAATATTCTCTACTCTATATTTTTTAGTAGTATAATCAAAACAACCTTGCGCTTTTCTATTGCGTTCCATTTTCTTTATAAGGCGCTCACTCGTACCGAAGCGAGTCTTACATAGTTGACAATTATATTTTTTAGGGTAAAAGCTCTGCTCTAAAGAAGCCAGGAGAGTAACATACTCATAGGAAGTTAAAGAGGAGGCCAGAAGTATTTTATGCTTCAAAAGCCCCCATATTAAATTTATTTTTACTGGTTCGAGAATTTTTTTTTAGCCTCGTCTAAACCAACCGGAGGGATTACCTCTACTCCCTCTATTTCCTCACCGGTTACCGGGTTGCAAATAGTAGTAGGTATTCCGTTTAGTATTTGAGTGGCGCTATATAGTAGTTTATCCTCGATTGGAGTAGCTAAAAGCTCCTCTACGCACTCGTCGGTTAAGCAGTCCGTACCACTTTCAAAGCGAAGTTTATACTCCTCTCCGTTAGGTAAAGTAAAGCCTTTAATATCTTTTAGCGCATATTTAAGTGTAAAAAAGCACTCAAGCGAAGCGTTAAAAGTAACCTCTCCATTTTGTAGCTTGGTTGTCATTGAAGTAATGATAGACTTTTGTCTAAAAGTTAATTGTGAAAATTCAAAAAATACTTTGTCCTCTCCTGACTCTATTAAAAGCCCGAAGCGTGTATTAATAGGGTTGACTATTACCATTTAAAACCTCCTATGATTTTATAATATTAAAATATAATAAAAGTAAAAAGTAAAGCCCTCTCTTCATGAAAGGGCTTTACCTTGATGAGATGATTTTACCCATAGGAGGATATAGAGTAAACTTCCTAGATAAAGGCTAGGAAAATTGTATCATTTCCTTGTGATTTATGTGCAGTCCCATTAATTTGCTCGGTAACTATTCCTTCCTGGTCTGCGGTACTAATTTCCGGAATACGGCAATTAGGTAGATAGAAAGCTACTACTTGGTTTTTTGCCCCTGCATTAGTATCATCACCGTTAAAAGCACTTCCAAAAATAGAAAAGGCTTCATTGTTTACGAATAGATTAAAATTTTCGGTATCCGAGTCACTCATATAAGGGTCAAGTGTAAAAGAAGCGTTAAACTTAGTTATACGGCTTCCGGTCTTACCAGAGCATGAAGCGGTAGAAGTTTTAAAGCCTAGTGTATTTTCTAAGCTAATACCTACGTTATTAACTTCTAACTCGTCAGAGTTTTTATAAACTTTAGCACATAATACGATAGGAGGTAACGCTCCATTTAACGAGTCATACTCTGGGCTAAATAATGGTTGTCCTACTTCTCTATCGAAGTTTACGCCCTCTAAAGAAAAGTTAAATACTGGTAGCTTTCCAGTAGAGAAGTCTGATAACTCCCCCTTGGTTGGACGCATACCTATTGCTTTTTCTCTAATTTTACCACCGATATAATTTGTAAGTGATAAAGTGGGTTGTCCTGACTTGTGGTAGTATTGAACAGATTTAGCAATAACTACATTGTCACTAAAAGCATTATCGGCCGGAATTAAAAGCTCTAAGGCATTATTAACCGTATCAATAGCTTTAATCGGGCTAACGTGTTCTACTGTATCTTTTACTTTAACAATATGCCCTACTTTATATTGTCCAATATCAGCACTATCTAAATAAATAATTTGATTAGTATGGCCAGTAAGAGAAGTAACTTCTACTAGCTCGTCTTTACCACCTAAAAGGGCTTCGTAAAGGTCGGTAGCTTCTGGTAAGTCACCTTCAACCGCTCCCGCTTTATATTCTACTTTAATCTCTCCGGCCATTGACTTCTGGCCTACTCTTCCTGGTACGGTTTCAACCGTAGAAGTACGATTATCTCTCTCGATTAGTTCCTTGCTTGGAGAAAAACTAACGCCGTCGCTTAATACTTCGATAGCTTTCTCTCCGGAGGTTTCCGGTACATAAGTACCTTCAGTAGCTTCTTTTTCTACAAAAACGCTTCCCTCGTCTAAGATTAAATTACCCATTTTCTCACTCCTTAATTATGCTTATACTTATAACGTATGTTTAAGTTTAGTCTTAACGCTATGCTATTAGTGTCCCCTAAAATCTCCGGAGTGTCTACCGAAAAACTTGTAACTAATAGGACGTTATAAGTAGGACTAGCAAGGTCTAACTTCCTATTGTGGAGGTTAGAGCTAATTTTTTCTACTGCTTCGTAAAGCTCCATTAAATTCTTATTTTTACTATCGTCGTTATCTTTGTTTAAAAAAGAGTTAGTAAGTACCACGTTAAAAGTATGGTCCATAGTTATAAAGCCTATTGTACGGTCTGTTACAAAATTCGCAGAGTCGCAAGTAACTCCGTAGCGCTGCTTATAATCTCGGTCGGAGTTAGTAGCTATATCGTACTCATAACGAAGAGGCTTAAACTCCGGTAAGATATTTCCTATCTCTGTTTTTAGTTTTGTTACTATTTCGTCGATTATACCCATGTTAATACGCTCCCACTACTAACTTGTGCTACCGCCTCGTCGTCGTCCCCGGAGTCGTTAGAGTCTAGCTTTAAAAAGAAAGTATTAAGTAGCTCGTTAGACTTCCTAGAATATCTATATCCACGACGCTCATACTTATCGTCGTTCTCGTCGCTTAGCTCGTCTAAGTAAATCATACTAATAGCAAGATAAGCCGAAGCTAACTTTACTTGTCTAACGTCTAAAAAGTCCTGGGGTTGAATATCAGAATATGTTAGCCCGGAGAGTCCGGTAGTATTTTCACGTTCAACTATTTTAATATTTCCTTTATTGCGGATAGTTTGGAGTATTAAGTCCCTAGCAGCTTCATGTTTTAATATCCAAGGTAGCCCGTCGTTTAGGTCTGTTACGATATTACTTCTAATTTTTTCTATGTCCTCGTCGCAGCTAAATAACACGTTTAAGCCACCTAGCTCGGTAGCACTATCTAAATCACTGTTAGAGGAAAGCTCTAAGTAATAAAGCTCCTCACCGTCGGCTAGATATTTTTTTGCGTCCTCTGGAAAAACAAAATAAATAAAAGAGGACTTTGTAAAGTCGTTATACGTTGCTTCGTAGTCTAACGCCTTCCACTCTGTACCATTATAATACTTTAAAACAAGCTCCCCGGCTTGTACGCTTGGAGTAGGTAGATACATATAAAAACTCGTAAAAGTTTTATAATAACCTATAAGCATTTTATCAGTAGTCGTTAGGCCAAAAGGTATTTTACGAGAGTCAAAATTTTTTAACTCGTCGGTAACATCTATTGCATTAAACAGTATCTTAAAATAGCTCATAACTCACCTTTTAGTTTTGCTTTAAGTGTAATTTTCTTAACGTCGTTAGGACTTAAAAGCTCTATACGTTTTAATGGTAAACCAAAAACCTCTTTAAGTACATAGCCGGCAATCTCACTACAAAACAAAGTTTTATCTTTATCTCGGAAAATATTTATATGCAGTTTAAAAATCATTGCTACTAAAATACCCAGCACTCCTAAAAAACCATACTTCGTTCTATCCGACCACTCGTTAAACATGGTTTTAATTAAAATATATTGCTTCCAGGAAATAGGCAATGTAATAGAAAATTTAACGTCGTTGTGTTTTAGCCACTCGTCTTTAATGGTCCAGTGAGCTTCTCCATGACTGGCCTCGAATAGCATTACTTGGTTGGTTTGAGTGTCTGGTACTTCAATAGCAACGTGAGAAAACGAAGCTCTATCAATAGTTTTAATTAACCAGGAAGTTAGTCTAAACTTCTTAGGATATGAAAATAAAAATTTTATTTGTAGTGGGCCACTCATTTTTCACACTTTGCTTTACACTCCATAGACGATAGCTCTAGCTTTCTAACCTTATGCTCTAAGTCGTCTATTCTAATATTGTAGTTTTCAATTTTAACCGAGATAGCCGCAAGCTCTACCTCTATCTTATTCTGACTTCCCATTAATGACTTTAAGAAAAAAGCATTAACCGTTAAGCCTAAAGTTATAAACCCGCCTACTATTGTTATTACTGCTTCAATGCTCATTAAAGCACCTCGTGTAAATAATGATTGACATAAATAGTTTTATCGGCGTTCGTATTATTTTTATATTGGACACAAATAACCATACCTTTGTAAAGCGTTGCTTCATAAGGTAAAATCTGAATAAGCTCTTTTTTCATTTTCCAATTAATACCGAAAACATCTAGGACTTGGTTAGGTGTTCCGGAGTAAGTACCATTAGCGTCGTCTAGTATTCTTAAAACTACTTCGTCGCCATAGTCCCCGTTTAATATCTCTATACCATTATACCGACATACGTTGTAAGCTACCTCTAGGTCAATATCTGCAACGCCTCCATACGGAGCTACTCCCTCTACTCCTGTACCCCTAAAATGATTATCTCCTTTAGAGGCAAAAGGTTCGACTACTGTTTTTTGTACTAGCTCCTCGTCGATATTATCAAGCTCGGCGTTAAACATATCTAAGGCGGTCTGATTAGGTAATGCTAAACTAAAGGTTAAAGCCCCGTTAGTCGCAAGCCCAAGCCACCCATCACCTTGTGGTACAGTAGTAACAATTAGTTTTAATTTTTCTACCTTATTTTTAAAGTCTGTTAGTTCCTCTAATTGAAATATCATTACGGCCAGTCCTGTATTGTAGCTATAATACCTTTATAGTCCTGGTTACTACCCCACCATGAGGCATTAGTAGAAAGGGCTTCGATAGTAATAGCTGTTTTTACTTGTATAGGGTTGTTAGGTGTAAAATAAAGTATCTTATCTGCATTATCCCAAAAAAGCACTTGTGGGTGTTCCTTATTTCCAATAAAATTTAAAAGTTTTTTACAATCAACCTCTAAAGCTGTAAAACCGTCTAGTTTTATTCTTACTTTTACACGATTAGAGTTAAACTTTAATTGTACTTGCTCTAAAGTACAAGTAGCATTAAAAGAAAAAATTTCCTGATAACTTCCGGAAAGCTCCACAGTAGTAGCTAAGTCTGTTATGTATTTATAGCGTGCTGTATATTCTGGTACTCGTTGACTCATTGCACCGCTCCTACTACTAAAAACTCTAAATAATTAACTCTATGTAAGTCGTCCTGTACTGTTACCTTTACATAATCGCCTAACGCTTGCCGTAAATAAAAAGGCGCTCTAGGGTTAAAAGCGGCGGTAAAAGCGTCGTCCCCTGAAATTTTATCTAGTACGAAGTCGCTAGGAATAATCGAAAATTTATTTCTAAAGTCGTCGGTAGTTTTAATAGACTTAAATTGATATACGACTCCCTCGCTTTGTATCTCAACTACTAAACCGTTATTCAATGGCCAGTATAAAGCTAAAAAACGACCGTACTCTACTCCGTTATCTCTACCGTAAAACGATAATCTACTGACTAACATATCTTCGGTAGTAGGAGAAAAAGTAAACTCTACCGGTGTGCTACTTCCGTCTACGTTTAAAGACGGGCTTCCGTTATGTAATACATTTTTAGCGAAGCCTTTACCTAAAGGCAAAGGGGACGTTTGGGCTTCAACTTGAAGCCTATTTACCCCGTCGTCCCCTTGGAAAACGTCGGCGGCAAAGGACTCATCTCTCCCGACTATCCTTTGCGTACCGCTCGCTTGTTTATCGTCTACAATGTCGGCCATTTATTACTTCTCAACGCCTATAATAGTTGTGTATAAGTTTTGAGCAAGGTTATCTAAATTAGTTTTAATAACTTTAACCTTTACCCCTGCCTCTACGTTTAAAGGAGTGTCTAAATTAATCTCGTCGCTTAGTTTTGCAGTAGAGCTAAAAGCTACTGCCTTAGATACAAATGTACCACTCCCTACGCTGTCCTCTACTTGTAACTCAACTTTCATACGACCACTACCGGCAAATAAAACTTTTTTAAGGTTTAACTTTTTACCGGTTGAAACGGTGTACTCGTGAGAAGCAGGACTAGCACCATGAGCAGCTACGTCCTCGTCTACTTTATAGTCGTGTATCTCGTCGCCCTCTGACTCTTCTAGTGATACGGGTAGAGGGTTGTCCTCTGTATATGGTAGGTTGTCCTCGTCGAATAATCTTACCGGTAAACCACTTCTAAAATCTGACATAATTAAACTCCTTACTTTTGTTGTTTTTCTTTTAATAGCTCTTGCGCTCTTGTTATATTGTCCCTTATTCTCTCTACTTCCTCAAGTTTTTTTAATAGCCTTACTTCGCTTTCTAGTATGCTATGCTTTAGCCTTGATACTTCTAGCTCTTTTTCTTTTTCTAACAGTTCCTTATTCATTTCCTAGCTCCCCCTCTATTGTTACGTCGTAGTCGCTATTACCCTCTATTTTAGAGATAACAAAAACCTCTAACTTATCACCGGTGCCTAAACGTAAATAATCATATTTAAAAGTTTCATTTAGCCCACTAGAATAATGTGTTCTTAAAACTTTGTTTACAACTCCATTAATCTTTACAGTATATTTTGCTATGTTATCACCGCTCACTAAAATATCGTATAACTTAAAAACTTTTCCGGGAGCTACAACGTACTCTATTAGCTTTGTTACAGTATTCTCTGGTACTGATAAAGTATCATCATAAATTGAAATAGCCACGCTTCCGTAAGGGGTAACTAAAGAACAGAATAAAGGAGAGTCAGCTTCGTTGCCTACTCTAACCGCTATTTTTTCGTCGTTAGTCTTTTTAAACTTGGCCTGTTCTAAGTCCTCTCTAGCTATACCTAATTTTGATTTAAAGTTATAATCGGCCATTACTTCTTAGCTTTTTTAGTCCTGGGCTTTTTAGCTTTCGGAGGTTGTTTACCGTTAAGTAATTCGTCTTTTTCTTTACTCGATACCGAGGAGATAGAAAAACGAGAAGAGTCTATAAATAACCAAGCGTAAATATATCCGCCTTTTGGGTAAATATTAATTACGTTTAGCATTTTACCCATTTCTAATTGTAGCTTTATTAACTTTTGTTGTAGTAGCTGCTCCGTTTTAGCTTGGATAGCGACGGGTACAAGTTTAGTATGGTCCATTAAGCCCCCTATAATAAATACTATTATAGTCTATATAAAAAAAGAGGAGGCGTAAAGCCTCCCCTAAGATAAAACCGTTTACGGTTTTAAGAAGTTTTATTAAACAGCTACGCTTGAAGCAGTTTTAGCAATCCATAGAGCTTTTTGCTCAACGATACCGAAGGTATAGATACCATAGTGTCCCATATTTACAAAACGGTTAAGTTTGTCAAATGGTCCAGTAGCTACCATAGAAATAGGGTTACTAATTGCTTCACCTAGAGCATTAAACCCTACAAAGTAAGAAGAGTAAACTTTAGCTGTACCATTGTCAGCAATAGTAGAAAGGTTGTCACGAATAACTCTAAACCCTTTATACATACCTACTTCATTACGAAGTAACTCTTGAGGCATTGCGTAACGGTGAGCGTCCTGCCAGTCGCTTGACTCTCTAATATCATGAATAACGTCGTCGTGTGCAATCATAACAAAGCTACCATTAGCTACGCCCATAGCGTTTTCACGATTTAGCTTGTTATAAACTTTACCCATTAGAGTACCGTCTAAAATATCGGTAGGGTCAATAGAAGCCTCGTCGGTAGCGTCCCCTCCGAAAAGTACGTTACTAGAAGAGTCCATAGCCATTAGAGCTAAACGGTTACGAGTACGGCCTGCGTTGATACCTACAAGTCTAGCTGCTGCACGGTCAACCATACCACCTGATTGGATATTTGCTAGCTTAGTAGTAGTTACTACCTTACCATACTCTTGAGGAGTAAGAAGTACGCTTGTGTCGTTAAGCGCTTCGCTTACAACGTCCTCTGTTTCGGTTAGAGGAGTAGTCGCAAGCTCTAACTGGTCGTACTTAGGCATCTGAATAGACTTGGCACCAAACTCTTTTTTTACAGTAGCCATTTCAGCGCCTACGCCTTGCTCTGCTAGTGCTAGTCTAAACTCTACGTCGTACTCTTCTCTGATAGAGTCGTCAATTTGAACAGTTCCGGTTAAATTAGTTGTAAAAGCCATTTTGTTTTCCTTTGTTAAATTTTGTTATACTTTTGTTTAAGTTTAAGTAACTCCTCTCTAGTAGTTACTTTTTTAAGTTCTGCTAAATAGTTAGCTTCCGAGTCTGCACCCTTACCGTTCGGCGGGACATTTTCGCCACTGTCCATTTTAGCCTTTTTAAATAGAAAAGGGTTGCTTTCTCTAGCCTTGGCAACGAAGTCCTCGACGCCCTCGACTGTTAAGCTATCCTCGTCTATTTTTAAGAAGTCTTTAGCCTCTGGGAGTTTTAAAAGTAACTCGATATTGTGAGCGTCTTTAGCAACGGAAGCGACGGAATTTTTCAACTTTTCGGATAACACTAAGTTAGTCCTTTGATTTAATAGCTCAAGAGCTTTATTTTTTTCTTCTCGCTCTTTAGCTAGTAACTCTTCAAGTTTCCCTTCCTTCTCTAACTTCTCCCGCTCTGCTTCGTTTACTTTTTCTTCTGCTAGTTGTGCTCTCGACTTGTACTTTTTACTTTCCTCTTCAAGACGCTTTTTAGAAAGCTCCAAGGCTTCCGCCTTTTTACGTTCCTCTTCTAGCATTTTCTCTAACTCTTCTACTGTAGGCATAAACTTCCTCCTTACCTAACCTTTTTAATCGTTCGACTAAAAAAGTGTAGTTACTTCTAACTACAAATATTATTATTATTTTAAAAAATCATATTGTAAAGAGTCTACTTTATCAAGCCCCATTTTCTTAAAACTCTAATAGTTGATAAGTTCCACTCATTAAAAAGGGTTGCTTCTATTGTACGATTAAACCGCTCGCCTGTATTCGTCGGGAGCATACGCCGGACTACTTTACTTTTACCGGCACCTTGACGGTTGTGTATATCTGCTAGGTAATGGTCCCATACGATAACTAAACGGCTTGCTCTCCAAAAACCACCCTTTACAGTAGCCTTTAGACTTCTATGTAACTCTCCGGAGAGTCGTAGAGTAATAGGGCTAACTCTTTTCATACCGCCCGATTGCTCCTGGACATAATTGCGACCACTTAATTTTTTCTTTTTTACTTTAATCTTTAGTCGTCTGCCATTAACCATTCTATATATATAATAGTTACCGTCGCTATCTCTTAATGCCTCGTTACGAATAGCCGCTTTATAGCTACCAGAATATTTCGTAAATTTTCCTTTACCCTTTACCGGGCTAATACCTCTTAACGTGTCCTGGATAATTGACTGCTTTACTTTAGTAGGTCCCTTAAGTGAAAACTCTTTTCTAATATTTTTAAAGAGCTCCGGCTTAGTCTTTTTGTAAGTAGCCTTGTTATCTTTAGCGCTCATTGTAAGCCCTAATTGTTTTTGTATTGCTTTATCTATTTTTAAAGAAAAGTTTATCTCGGCCATTACGACCGCCTTTTTAAAATGTCCTCTACTAAGTCCTCAATAGCGTTGTCGCTTAAAAAGTTTTTAGTAGTAACTTCTACTTTTTGCTGTGGGCTAAATACTTGTTTGCTCTCTACTGCTAGAAAGTCTTGCCAAGAAATATCGTTAAAGTTTTCTATTGTGACCTCTTCCTCTTTTTCCTGTACTCGATAGTCGTCTAGTATCTGATTAATTTTAGTCATTATGTTACGCTTAAAAGTTTGGTTATCGTCTGGGATAAAGCGACGTTTAGGGAAGCCCGTTTTAGCTGCCCACGCTTTGGCCTCTTCGCTTAATTGATTATGACCGTCTGCCTTAGGTGCTTCCTTTCCTTTAACTCCGACCTCGATAATACCGTTAGCCTTAACTCTCGCCTTGAGTGCTTCCAAAAGGTCCCCCTCAAGTTGTAGGTTCGGTAAACGGACGCCTCCTTTTTCCCGTTTAGCATAATCTGACTCAAGCCTCTTAAATTTTTTCTCACCCTGTACCGGAGTGTCGCCCTTGTCAATGTAGCGTATAATTTCATTTAATAAAAAGTCGGCGGCTTCTTTAGTCGCTTTTTTAACCTTTTCTTTAGGTATTCCTTCGACGTTAAGTTTAAGCTCTTTAATAACCTGGGTAACATTACTCATTAGCCCCCTCGTCGTCTTGGTTATCGTCCTCATTATTCATGTTAAAAGCGTCTTGCATTGCTTTAGCTTGTTCTGCTTTGTATGCTTGTATTTCCTCTTCTTTTTTCTTAGCTTCCGCTTCTGTTAAGTTAGGGTTGATTAAAATATGTTTTTCCCAAGGAAGTAATAAGCCTAACTCTTCTCTCTTTTCGATATTATCTAAAGTTTCCTTATCAGAGATTAGCACTTTAGGCTTTTCAAAAGTAATAGTAATATCGGGGCTTGTAAACCTAGCTAAATTTAAAGCCGAGTCATAGGCTTGTAGTATTTTATAAATTGTAGGCTCTAATACGTTAGCGTATAAATTTTGATTATACTCTACAATGTCCTGGACGTCCGCTTCTTTTAACAACCGGTCAAAGCCTGACTTAACATCATCAACCCCGCCACTAATTACGGAGCTTGAAGTAATACCTTGAGAGTCGAGAATACCAGAGAGGTCAAATTTTAAAACGCTTAATTGACCCGCTAAGTCTGGGCTTGCATTAATATAGTAAGCCTTGGTTGGAGGCGTTCCCTCTTTTCTACTTTGAGGTAATACTATCGAGGTGTGCATACCCATGTGGTATGTCTTTTGCTGCTTACCTTCCGGAGCTTCTATAACTAATTGACCATGTCCTTGAGTAGCTGCTGCTGTTTTTAGGTCGCTTAGTTCTACGTTCCACTCGATAGCTTGCTTATGTAAATTGTTTGCCGGAGGGTATTCGCTAGTATCTCCATAACTTAAAAAGCCCACTGGCACAACGCCAAGCTCGTTAGTCCGTAAGTCTGTTTTAATAATATTGTTTGTTTCGTCTACCCATACCCTTATAAACTCCGTAGCCGTCCATATAGAATACTTTGTAACTTCCGAGTTTATATCGGCTTCACTGTCTGCAATTATCTCGTTTTTAAAATCACTACCGCCCGTAATGTCCGTGCTAGGATAGCTCATAATAAACATTACCGGCTTCTTTGTAATTTCATCTAGCACAATGTCGTACTGGAAAGGAGCTAAAGCGTGTAAGTAAAACTCTCCTTCTAACTCTTCGCTGTTTTCTTGAGGATTAACATAAGTCAACCATAGAGCTACATATTTATAGAGGTTCAAATATTTATCGGCCATTGCGAAAGCATGGTTAAAATTGTTTTTGTTATAAACCTCTTCTAGTGCTTTAGTCTGCTGCTTAGTGGCGAGTGTTCTAATAGGAGGTGTTTTATAAGCCTTATTCTTTTTGTCGATAACTTTTTTAACTACGCTAATATCCCCTATTCTAAATTTTGCATGAGTCATAGGGTAAAGATACTCTAAGCGCTCTCTTACATAAGCCTCTTGATTATCCTCTAAACATTGATAAGCCGTCCAAGCGTCCTTTTTTCGTTGTTTGTTTTCGTCTGTATTAATAGCGTCGATTAGTTTTTTTAATTGTACGTTATCCATTTATTACCTCTTAGTAAAATTGTACGGGAGCGTCGTCGTCCTGTCCATACTCTTTACAGTACCATATACCATAAGTAACCGCCGTCGACATATCCTGGCCCTCTGTAGTTTGGTCCTCTATATAACCGGCGTTTTCTTTTAGCCTAGTATTAGAAAAGCCCTTGTCTATTATCTTACAACGCTTATCTATTGCTAAACTAATTACTCCTTCGCTATTTTTCAGTACACCGTTAGCTATATTGTGGCGTGTTCTTAGCGGAGGGTTGCTTCTCGGCACTTCTATAGAATAGTCTAAACTATCGCCGTCCTTTCGTAAATAGTTAGCTAGATAGTCCTCGATAATATCATAGTCGCTTAATTTACTACGAGAGTCGTTATGTCTACCGGAAGCGTCACCATGCACTATTATCTCTGGGTTGTGAGGTAAGTCAAAATATCCTTTACCTTGCCACTCGTCGAGAGCATCTAGCGTTCTTGCTCCCTCTACTGCTACCTCGTCGATAAAAGTAAAATATTCTCTGGCCGGGTCGTATTGGAAAAGACAAGACGACATAGGCTTACCTTTAGCTATGTTAAAGTCAAAAGATAGGCGTAAAGGTAAATCTCTTCTGGGCTTAGTGTTCTCTAATTTAAAATGTAGCTCCCTATCGTACTGGTAATAAATAACGTCCGTTCCGATATAAAGCCACTCTCCGTAGAGCATACGCCTAACCATTTTCTCGTCGTACTTCTTTTTTAATTGCTCTATGTACCACTCTGGTAAAAATGGATTGTCCTCGGTACGAGAATAATAAACATGGTACATTTTATCTTTTTCAGCATAGAAGCCTTTTTGTACCGAGTCCTTAATAAAGACTTCATAAGCCGAATGACTAGGGTCGTCTGGGTTCGTTGCAGAGATAAATAAGTTTTCCTGAATATGAGGCAACCGCCCCACCCTTGCTATTAGCTCGTCAAAAAATTTCCAGTCTACCGTATTGTTTTCCGTTAGCTCCTCAACCGCAATAAGTGAGAGCTCTAACGACCTAAACTTAGTAAATTTTCTATCTGACCAGGACCGGCTAATTATCTCACTACCATTTTTAAAACGAATAGAGGGAGGGCTTGAATAATTAACCGTATAATCGACGCCCTCTTTAAAAGCATTAGTAAGCATCTCTAGGAGCTTTTGAAATAAAGTATCTTTTAAGTCTGTTAAAGACTTCCTAGCTATTAATGCCCTGGCCCCTTTAAACTTAGTACAATGCCTTATAATTATCCAGGCCATTAAAGTACTCTTAGCACTCCCAACGCTACCCGATAGCATAACGTAGTGTACTCCTAAACTATAATCGTAAACCTTTTCCGTGTCGTAAATTACTCTATATTGATAAGGGATTATCTTAGGATTAAAACTAAAAAAATTAGGAGTAGAGCTAATTTCGTTATTTTTATTTTTGGGGGCCATTACTCTTTAGGCTTTTCTTCAAGGGTAAAGCTAAAAGTTTTTGTTTCCTGGTCGTTGGAGAGCTCTACTTCTCGTTTATCTCTCCAATCTTTAGGCTTCCTGTTTTTCAACCAAAAAACCATACTTGTAGGGTCCGGCGGAAAATGTTTTTTAACTATCTTTGTAGTTATCTTACCTGTCTTTGTATCACAAAAAACTTTCTCTTCTTCTACCGTGTAGCCTTTAGCTCTCTGGTACAAACTAACCTCTACTTGCTCGTCTGCGACTATTTTCCAATCTCTTAGGGACTGAAAAAACGTAGGATATTCATTTCTCCAATTATAAAAAGTACGGTCCGTTACACCTAGCTCTTTTGCTACTTCTTTATCCGTAGCACCATGTTCTAGCATATATTTTACGAGTAGCTTAATCTCTTTTGTAAACTTAGTAGGACGTCCCCCAAGGTTTTTCTTTTTAGTAGTTGTAGTTTTCTTAGCTGTCATTAACTAACTCCGTTTAATATAGTTTAGCAAACTTCCCACCAAAAACAAAAGCTATTATACGATACGCTCCCAAAAAGCAACCGAGGACCTAACGCCGACTATTAAAGTAGCTTCCTCGGTACCGACTCCAAAAACCGGAAAAGATATATAAACTCTTTTACTCTCCGAGATAACTTTAAACCATATCTTATCGTTAGCTAACTCTTTGCCCATGATAATGGTTAAGCAATCTATTTTATTATCCGCTTGGATAAATACGTTACCTAGTGAGCTATCCGATATTTTTACTTCTTTAATTTTTACGTTATCGTTTACCTCTGGTAAAAGCCGGCGAGATTGAAGCGAGTAAAATATTTCTCTTAACGCTTCCTCGTCTATTTTCCAATAACAATTTTCAAAATTAGATTTTTTCCTACCCATAATTACCTCACAATTATTTTATATAAAATTATTTTATATAAGTAAAGCCGAGAAAAAAGCAATGTAAGAAAAACCGAAAAATTGGCCGGTTACACTTGGTACCACTTTTTTGGCATTTTTATAACTTTTCCGTAAAATTACCTACTTCTATTTAGTATAATAATATATTATATTACTATATATACCTATAAAAGATAAGCTCTATATATAATTAAGTGTAACTTCTGGTACCGGCGGTATTTTTTGAACGTAGAAGCCCTCTATTAAAGGCTTCTAGCGGTTACACTTCTCCGGTTTAGAAGTGTAACCAAGTGTAACCAAGTGTAACCAAGTGTAACCTCCGAACGAATAATTAACAACTTACAAATACTACCTACAGGTATTATTATTTTATGACTTAATGCATTACATAGTATAATTTATTATCATATTTTTACGCCACTCTGCACAAAAACATATTTTATTTATTTTGGAAATAATTTTTATTTTAGTTTTAAATAAATATAATTTAAAATAGGGCTTCGGTTACACTTCTCAAGCCTCCGGTTACACTTCTCACAAATGTAAGAAAACGCAACGCACCGAATAAAAATGAACTATTCGGAGTTATTGAATAGTTGAAAATTGACATTTTATTTTGAATTTTATAACTTTGCTTTAGTCGAAGCCGAGGAAATTTATCCGGACAATACGAAGTATTTTACTTACGAGTTGTGGACTCCTCGGCTACTATTTCAAGCGACTCCCGGAGCATAACGGCCACTTCCGTATGGCCGTTTTTATCGAGATACTTTATTAAGTGCTGTATTGTCTTTATAAGATATTTTAATTTTGCTTCGGTGTTCATTTTAAGCCGCTTCCTCTTCTTTTAACTCTTTTAGTGTTTCCAATAAATATTTAACACTTTTATGTGCTTCACAAAGCAAGGCTACCTCTTCTTTTGTGTCTACGTTTTCAAATATATCTGCTACTCTTTTATTTTTTATGTTTTCTCGTAACTCTATTTCTTTTTCTTTTAATAATTTTTTTAGTAGTTTTTCGTTTTCGTGTTTCATGCTCCGCCTCCTAATTTTATTGATTAGCCAAGTGTATTTTTATTTCAGCTATTTCTTTTTCTAGTTCTGCTATTCTATTTAACTTTTTGTTTAAATATTTTTCTTTTCTCTTTTGCTTATCAGCTACCATTTTATTATAGTCGTATTTTTTATTTTCAGTAGTTACTTTTTTTACTTTGATTACTGTATTATCATTATAAAGCATTTTAAGTAACTTATCGCTTGAGGTATTTGCTCTAAGCACTCTTCTATCTCTTTTAAGTATTTTTAATAGTTCTCGTAGAGTAACTATTACCGTAGTACCACTAAAACAATAAGCCCCTGTGCTATCACTTCTTTTTAGTGTTTTTCCATTTATAATTACCTTGTATTTTTTAATTTCTCCATTTATTGCTATATCTAAATTTTTTACTGTTCTCATTTTCCGCCCCTTTGTTTCTTTGTTAAATATAGTTTAACAAAAATTTAACCAAAAGTAAAGCATTATTTAACACTTTGTGTCAATAAAATTAAAAATAGCTATAATTTTAACTACTTACCTATCCAAGTTTTCCCTTTAACTATCTTATGTACTGCAACGTAGCTAATACCGTAGTCCCTGGCCAGAGCTTTTAAGGTTTCACCTTTAGCTTTTCGGTAACGTATTTCCTCTACTTGCTCCGGAGTAACTTTAGCGCTGCCATGCGCAGGCTTAACCTCTTCTCTATACTTCCAAGTAGGAAAAGCGGACATTACCTTAGTAAGAGTGTCTAAGTCCTTTATGATAGCTATTTCTTTACCTACTTCATTAAATACAATATACATTTTAAACCTCCTATTTTTTATACTCTGGGATAAAAAGAACAGTACCATATACACGGTTTAAAGTTTTCTCTCTCCATACTACTTCTTTCTCGGCTTGCTCTAAAGTTAGCCCAAAAGATACCATTTTACTGCTAAAGTTAGAGTAAAGATTTTTAACTCCGTATTTACCATTTTCTAATTTTACTATTTGTATTGCTTTTTCGTATTTCATTTCCGCCCCTTGTTAAGTTATACTTAATAATAGCACCTATTTAACCAAAATTTAACTAAATATTAAAATAAAGCGAAAATATAAGTAAAATTAATTACTTAAGTTAATATATAATTAGTTTTGAAAGTGAACTAAATACTAGAATAAAACTCTCCGGTACGGTTTAGCTTAACCATACTAACGCCGTTCGATACCTTACCGTCTATTTTGTACTTGCCATAACTACATTTTAAAGAGTTATTTATAAAGTAGTTTTTTAGTGTTGACATAAACTTTCTACGGCTTGCTATGTATCCTTCTTTATTCTCTTCGGTGTAAGCCTGGTAGTCTTTATAGAGCTCGTTAGTTGTTAAGCGGTCCTCTTCGCTATCCGTTATTATAACGCTATCTTTAAACCATACAAGTACATTATTAGAAGCCTCTACGGTTTCGGTTGCTAACGCTTCTACCTCTTCGCTATGAGTAAAGCCGTCTTGCTCCAATAAACGATTAAGCCCTTCTAAGGCAAGGTTAAAAATACCAGGAAGCTCCGCTTTTAATTTATCTAATAGCTTATGGTCGGTTGGTTTAGAATTTAGGTTAAGCTCAAATGGCACTATCATAAGGCGCCGGCGAATACCTTTAGAACTATCGCCAACGTAAGGCATCTCGTTATAGGTCATAATTATTTTAGCTCGGTTAATCATCATAAAAGGGGACTCGTAAATTTTTCTAGCTTGAAAGGTTGAGTTACCCGTAAGCGTTTTAAACATACCGGTATCTTTAAAAACATTAACGCCTTCCTCTTCTGATATGTTTACCATTTTATGTAGAAGCTCTGCTCCTAAGTATTCGCTACTAGAAGCCTTTGTTAAAGAAATAGAAGCGCAGTTATTACTACCTACTACTTCCCTTAAAACATTGACAAAAGTAGACTTACCGTTTTTACCGCTACCTGATAAAATAAGCGCTTTATTGTAAAGGTACTCCATACCGCTAATAGAATAACCCATATACTCAAGTAAAATATTTTTTAACGCTTCTCTGTTAAGTGTAATATCGTTTAAAAATTGCTCAAAGTTTGGAGCAGTAGCGTTCTGGTCATACTCGTAAGGAAGCACACTAAAAAAGTTATGTTCTGGGGAGTGGTCGCTTAATGTTTTAGTGTTTATGTCTAGCACTCCGTTTTGAAAATTAATGAGTCCTTTAGGACTGCTAACTCTCCAAGACTCTTCTACCTGATAATTTACTTTTACTTTAGCTAAAAACTCGGAGCGTTCCCTGTCGGTAACGGGACTTGTAAAATACTCTTCGGCAATAGCTTTAACTTTACTGTCTGGGTACTCTTCGTAATGCTTCCCATTAAAGACGTAAACTTTACCGGAGTAAGTAACATGGTAGTTAAACTCTCTATGAAAAAAATGCACGAGGTCGTCGTACTGTCTTATTTTACCCCCATTGGCCCCTACTATTGTAAAGCCTAAGTGTTCGCTTCCTATAAAATTCCTAGAGCGTAGTAGAATAGGGCTTTTAATACGTCCGCAATGCGGGCAATCTTTACACCCTTCCCATATTTGAGCTATACCGTCACAAGTACGAGGTCCACTCATTTCTACCGCTTGCTCTGTAAACTCTACTAAGTCTTTAGAGTTGATACTAGGAGAGTCGAAGCGTTCCCATAAAGTTTTACTCGTTTCCTGGTCGTCGTCGAAGTGACCTGTAATAGAAAGCATTGCGTAGGCGTGGGGTTCGTGTACCTCTTCGGGTTTTTCTTTTAACCATTTAAAAAAGGCACACTCTTCGGTTATTGTTTCAATGTCTGCTTTAGGCCAGGTACCTTGCTTTAAGGAATAGCGGTCCTTTAGCTCGTTTTTAGGAAACTCTAGTTCTTGTATCTCTAAGTTGTTTTGTATTAGCTTACACTCTTTAATTATTTCTTTACCGTCTTTTACTTTTTTATTAACGGTTCCAGGTACTCTTAAAACTCTAGCGTAGTCCCATGAGGTAGTATCTCTAGTGATTGGAAGCCCGGCTTCTTTACAAGCTCTTACTATTTTATCGTAAAGCATTTTATAGCTATATCTATTTTCTTTGATAAAGTCTTTGTCTGTCCAGAGCTTTACTTTTACTAAGATATGTACCCCATTACCGGAATAAACGATAGCTGTTTTACTTAGGTCAATACCTAAAGCATTAGCAGCTAAAGGAGGGTATTCGTCGATACGGTCGAGGTCTATACCGTCCAGGTCAAAAGGGATAATGTCCTGGCCTTGCCAAGTTTCATACTTTCTAGCTCCCTTTAAGTGGTGAGCTACGGTATAAAAGATATTTTCTTTTAGGTTGTCTGGTAAGTCTTTTTCTACGTTGTTAAAAAGCTCGGTATGGTTTTTATAGGTTGGTTGTCCTATAACTTTTAAAAATTCGTATTTAGTTCCGTCCGCTCTAAACCCGCTAACAAAATAACCTAATTGTATCATTAAGCCGCCCCCTTAATATGAAAATTTTTACTTGCGTTCTACTGTTAATTATAATAAAGTTTTTGTCAAGGGAATAAGCCGCCTCTTATTCTCTCTAAAAATTTCCCACCATAAATTTTTAGGCCTATACAATGAAAGTTGTATAGGTTTTTATTTTTAGCTTGCAATTTTGAAAGTTGTTTGCTAGGTTGCCTTAAACAATTTTTTAAAGAGGCGGTAAAATGAAAAAGTTAAATGAAGTTTTAACAAGTCTAAAAGGCACCGGTTACAGAGTAAAAATAAGTTTGAACGATACGGACTTAGTTTTTAGTGGGTACCCAGAGCATTGCGTAGGCGATAGGTTTTATTTACGTCCTACTCGAAGAAGTACCGCTATTAGTTTCCCATTAGATAAAATAAGAAGAGTCGAGCATACTAACAAACTTTACGGCGGTGTATTGTGGGAAAAGATAAATTAAAAAAAGCGCTTTGCTTTAATTGCTTTACGCTTACCGAATATAATATAGCTATTTTTGAGTGTCCTAAATGTAAGTGTAGAGTAATGTCTAGGAGTACAGAATATACAAATAAAGTCCTGGCCAAAAAAATGAATAATGTTTTTAACAGTCTTGATAGAAAAGGCTTACCACCAAAAGAAAATGTAACGCAGCTAAGTTTTTTATAAGGAGTAATAAAAATGATTAGTGATAGAGAAATAGAAGAGATTAAGAATAAATTGGCCAAGGATACAAAAGAGTTAAGTCTAAATTTAACGCATTTTATTTTTAGAGAAGTTAAAAATTTATCATATTTGAATGATAACGAGATGCTAATAGTAGCTACATCTGCGGTAATGCTTTTACACGAAAAATTATTAGAAACTTTAAAAGGAGAGTTATAAAATGGACGACGATACTAAAGGACTTCTTATAGTTTGTATAACAGTAATAATAATTAGTTTAATTACTAAAAGTTGTATCATAGAGGATACAATAGAAGGTAATAAAGTAAGGACTAAAGTAATTTATAAAGTAGTTCCAAGCGTTGATAATACGCCTAGTACGGAGTTACCGTAATGAGTAAAAAGAGTTGTGATAATTGCGAGTGTTCTAGTTGGAAAGATAGCTCATGGATTGAAGTTTCACCATGTTATCACTGTGATAATTATTCTGAATGGCAAGAGTCAGAATTATCTAAATATCAGCGTAAGGCAAATAAGATTATTAAATTTTTAGAGTCTATCCAAAACAATGACTTTATCCCCTACTTAGTTAGATTAGATATTGCCAATATATTAATGGAAGTAAAGGAGCTAGAATAATGTACTTACTATTTAACGAGAGAGGCGAAAAAATAGGAGCGGTTAAGTATGCTAGAGATTGTCACAATATAGTAGAGGCATTGCCTAACTACGACTTTCTTTATATCGGAGCTAAAAGCCGCATGACTCTAACCGGCGAAGAAATTAAAGCAATGAATAAAGATAGAGCTAACGGTATGTTTTATAAACAACTAGCTAAAAAATATAATGTAAGTGTATCAACCGCTTTTAGATTGACTAATAGGAAGTAATGAATGAAAAGTGATTTTAGTAATTCACAAATAGGTTACAAGGTATGGAGTCCCATATATGGATATGGAGAAATAATAGATAGACTATGGAACGAACGCTATATAAAAAAGCGTATAGTTGTAAATTTTAATGGAACTAACATAGAATTTTATACAGACGGTAGACATAATGAAACAGACGCAGCACCTACTCTATTTCACAAAAAACCAGGCTGCTTTAAGACTAAAGCTAAAAAAACTGTTAAGTTTGACTGTTGGTTTTCTCCGGAAAATAGTGAAGTATTTAGAAAGCGTAGTAATGGTATTATTTTTAGTTTTAACAAAAGTAAAAACTACTATCCTGCTAAAGCAACAATAACTTACGAAGTGGAGTAGTGAATATTATGGGTAGTGCTACAAGACAAATAGCTAAAAGATTAAAAGAGTATAAAAAGATACAAGATGCTATAAAACTAGAGCGTCTTACCACTTACAATAGAGGTTTATATAATGGTTTAGAGCTTGCAATATCTATACTAACAGATAGAACACCTAATTACTTAAAAAAGGAGTCCAGTAATGTTTTGGAGAAAAAGAAAAAGTGTAATAAATAAAGAGTTATTAATCAGTAATGTTAAATTAGTGGGGTATCAATTAGTAAAAGAAATACAAAAAGTTGATAGCTTCGATATGTCTACTTGTACCCCTGATATGATAGCTAAGTTTATTGATAGTTTACTTTACGACGAAAAGTTTAACGCTCCTAAAATTGCTTTTTCCTGGTATTGGAGTAAAAGAGTCCTGGCCTGGTATAATGGAGGAGATACAATTTATTTTAATTCTCGTTGTCTTAACCGCCCTATGGCCTCTTTAGTAGGTACTTACTACCATGAGCTTATTCATGTAATAGATGCCCACGTTCTTTGTTATTGTGGTCACGGTAATAACGACCCAAGAGGAAAAGAGGACACGGCCCCTTATTGGATAGGAAGAAAAGCTAAACAACTTTGTAAGGAGTTAAAATAATGAAAGAACAAATTTTAAATCAATTTATGGAAAAACTTTTACACTATGTTAATAGCGCCGAAATATTTGCTAATAAAAATGTGCCTCTATATATCGAAGAGTTACTAAAATATAAAATGTATGATAGTATTACCGTTATTATAATTTCAATTATTGTATTATTTATTGCAGTAGCTTATTTTGTATTTGCATTAAAGACGATTAAAATAGACGAGCGTATAGGTTGCTATACCGACTTCTCTACATTTAAAGTAACTTCTAGTAGTATGGTGTTAGTAGGAGCTATAATTTTATTTGTTATAAATTTATCAATATGTACGAGGCGTATAATTAAAATAAATACCGCTCCAAGAGTCTACGTCATAGATTATTTACGGAATAACGGAGGTAAGTAATGGACATTAAAGATTTATGTATAGGAAAAACTTACAGACAAAAATTATCGGGTATAGAGTATTACGTTAAGGATATAGCCGGAGAGTGGGTTATTCTTTACTCTGTTAATGATAAATTAAGTTTACCTGTTGCAATGTATAAAAGCACCTTTTTAAAAAATTATGAACTATGCGACAAAATAGTAGACGTAGAGTTGTGTGTTTTAGGTAGTGGGACATTAGCCTATCTAACGGACGACGGTAAAATAGTTACTCCGGAGGGGATTATACAATGCAACCCTACTTTTATCCGTACTGGTACAAACCATAAATTTAATAAAACTAAGAATAAATTTGTCGAAATATAAAAAGAAATTATACCCGGAAAAGTGTTATCTATGCGGTAAGACTCACATGGTAAGAAAGTATAGACTAGGTAAGTCCAACCTTTGTAGAAAGTGTGCTTATACTATCAATTCCTTTAAAATAAATAGTTACATAAAGCGACCGGGTAGAGATAAGTTAGGGATGTTTACAAGTGAGTAGAAGAGGAAAAATAAGAGAGCGTAGTAAATTTAACATCAATAAAGATAAGTTTAACGAAAACTTCGATAGGATATTTAGTAAAAAAGAAAACGAAAAACCTATTAAAAGTTATAAAGTACAATGCGGTAAGTGTAATAAAATTTATACCGCTAATTATATTCCGATAAAATGTACTTTTTGTTATTGCGAAAACTTATTTATAGAAGAGGTAGAAAATGAGTAAAACAGAATTATTAGACGAGCTAAAAGATAATTTAATAGGTACGGACTTCACAATAGGAGAGTGGTACGATTGGCCTCATGCTGTATTTTATGGGGACGAGGTAATAGGTTGTATTAAGTTTGAAAATGATACAATGATTTATTTAAAAAAGTTAAATGAAAAAAAGCATACGTTAAAAAAGTGGGGAGCTTGGGGCTTTAGTGAGGAGTTAATAGTTTCGTTACCGGTAAGAAGTTTTGTTTTTATTCAGTCGGATAAAACGCAATATTTAGTTAGTAGAGAAAAGCTACTGTCTTATGGAGCGGTAGCAAAGTTCCCTCCTTTTGAGGAGCAAATATTTTTACCTAAAGGTTATTTTACTATTATACCTTACAAAAATAAGGAGATAGTAAAATGAATGATTTATGGATTAACGACGTATGGTTTACATTATCGGTTGCGTGGATAATTTTTTGCGCTTATATGTTTATTAATGATTTATTTTAAGAGGCGGTAACATGGTGGTAAAATTTAAGACTCCCCCTTGGGAGCATCAAAAAAAAGCAGTAGAGGAAATAGTAAACAATGGGCGGAACTACTACGCTCTATTTTTCGAGCAAGGAACGGGAAAAACAAAAACAGTAATAGACGCTTATCGTAATATCTGTATGAGAGATATAGTATTTCATAAGTGCCTAGTCATTGCTCCACTTATTACTATTAGACAATGGAAGCAGGAGTTTTTAGCATTTTCTAATATTGCTCCGGAAAATATTAGCGTAGTCGACGGTATGACTAAAAAAGACGGAACTATTTTAAAGACGGTTTCTTTAAAATTAAAAAAAGAACAGCTACAAAATAAGCAAGCTAGAATTTTTATTATTAATACCGAGCTAGTGGCAAATAAAACCTTATGGCCGTTAGTCGAAGAGTTAGGGATAAATTTTTTAATAGTTGACGAGTCGCATCGGTTTAAAACTTTCAACGCTAAGAGGACTAAAATACTTCATAGATTTATCGAACAGCATAGCCCAAAATATCGCTTTATTTTATCGGGTACTCCGGTAACTAACTCGGCGTTAGATATATGGAGTCAATTTTATATTTTAAACCCTAATATTTTTGGACGTAACTTTTATAGTTTTAGAGGAAAATATTTTTATGATAAAAACGCCGGTATGCCTTCGCACGTTCACTTCCCGAAGTTTGTACCTTACGAGGATACCGAGGACAACTTAAACTCTATTATCTATCATTATGGCATGAGAGTTTTAAAAGATGATGTCCTGGACTTGCCGGAGTTTGTAAGGCAACGTGTAGACATTAGTTTTTCACCGGAGCAAGCTAGAATATATAGGCAAATGGAAAAGGACGCCGTAGCTTATTTTAATGAGGTTGACGACATTAAACTAGAAGAGTCCGGCAAAGTTGTAGAGGTTGAAGAGTCCGAGGTAATGAGCGCAGACTTAGCTATAACTAAGTTAATTAGGTTACAGCAAATAGTTAGCGGTGTGTTTGTTAATGACGAAACAAAAGAGGTTAAAACTTTCTTAAGCAACCGGACAAAAGTTTTAAAAGAGATGTTAGAGGAGTTACTTGTTAATAAGGAAACTAAAATAGTTGTCTGGACTGTTTGGAGTCCTACTTATTCTATAATAGAGGAAGTCCTAAAAGAGCTTAAAGTAGAGTATGCTTTTATTACAGGTAAGCAATCAAGCGAAGAAAAGTTTAAAGCAGTAGACGACTTCCAAAATGGTACTTGTAGAGTAGTAGTAGCTAACCAAGCCGCCGCCGGTACGGGAGTAAATTTAACCGCCGGTAACTATGCAATCTATTTTACTCGTAGCTTTAACCTAGAGCATGACTTACAAAGTGAGGCAAGAATACATAGAGGCGGACAAAAGAAAACTTGTTATCGTATTGACTTCGTTACTCCTTACACCGTAGACGAGCAAGTACTAGACGCTCTCGACGAAAAGAGAAAATTGGCCGATAGAGTCGTCAATAAAAAATTAAGTTTTGACGAAATAAAATCAATGATAACTAAAAAATAACTTGCAATAGTGCAAGTTGTAAGATAAAACTTTTTTACTAAAAAGGAGTGGGAAAATGGAAAACGAAGTATTAAGCGTAGACAATCAAGTAATGGCCGAGCAAGCTAAAAAATTAAAAGAGCTTGCCGACGCTGTTTATAAAGCAAAGCAGGCCGCAGACGAGTACGAGAAAAAGTATAAAGAGCTTAAAGGCGAGCTTCTAAATATTATGGAGAGCGCCGAGATTGAAAAGGTACAAGCCGATAATTGCACGATTAGCTTGCAGCTAAAAAGCTCTGTTACTGTACCCAAGTCTAACGAGCAAAAAAAGCAGCTATTTAATTATATTAAAGAGGAGCATGGCCAGGAAGTGTTAGACTCATTGCTAACAATTAACGCCCGGTCGTTTAGCTCCTGGTTTACTAAAGAGCAAGAAGCTAAGATGCAAGCCGGCGACTTTGATTGGACCGTAGCCGATATTAAGCCTTACGAGTATTATTCTCTCGGTATTAGAAAAAGAAGTAAATAATAACGGCAATAACGCCGGGTTAAAATAGGAGTTATTTTATGACAAAAGAAAGTAAAGATTTAACAGTAAAAAAGACAAGCGAAGTTAGTACCGAAGTATTAGCGGAGTTTGACGGGCTAGGGTTCGGAGCAGGGGATACCGTCGATAGCGACGATATTATCATACCGAAGCTACAACTTACTCAACCGTTAAGCGACGCCGTAGCGGAAAAACTAGCAACCGCCGGAGAGTATTTCGATAGCGTAGAAAAGAAAGCGCTAGGAGAAGAGTTAGAGATTATCGTACTTAAAGGATATAAAACTTGGCAAGAGTTTACCGAGGTAAAGGACGCTAAAGGCAAGACTAAAATGGAGTATCAACGTACAATAGACTACGTTGGCAACGAGTCGCTGCCTTTTGATGAGCCTGAAAATGGTATCCATAGAGATATGGTAATAGGTTACTACGTTTTATTACTTGACGATATTTTAAACGGTATTGCTTTTCCTTACGCCGTAGACTTTAAACGTACTAGCAGACAAGCCGGTAAGCAATTAGCTACTTACTGCGCTAAGTTAAGAAAGGTAAAGCGTCCTAGTTTTTCTAAAGTTTTTAAGCTAGGCGTTAAGTATGTCCAAGACGAGCATAACTACTATGTTAAAACCGTTTCAATGGGTAGGGACTTAACCGCAGAGGAAGCCCCGGCCGTAGTAGACTGGGTAAAAGAGCTTGTTAATAATGCTCAAAAATATCAAGCGGACGATAGCGACGTTAAAGAAGAGTCTAAGCCTATCGAGGTAGAAGCGGAAGCAGTCGACGACTTGCCATTTTAGTAAATAGTCGCAAGTGGTAGGGCTTGCTTTTTAATAATAACTTTTGTTGTTGTGCAGGTTTTTTTAAAATTAGTTTAGTGTGTGTTTTAATCGGGTAGCCTACCCTACCCGTATTTTAGGAGTCGTGTAATGAAGAAAAAAGAAAAGAAAACTATTTTATATGTCAGGATAAAGACTTCTAATAAAAACTTTCTAACCAGGTTAAAGAAAAAGTTAGGTTATGGTACGCTATCGGAGTTAGTAGACTCTATGGTAGACGACGCTAAACGGGTCAATTAATGTATTTAGTAACAAAAGAAAATTTTTTGGAAGCGTTGGACACTATCGCTTTACATAAAGTAGTGTCTTTCGATACGGAAACAACCGGGTTGCACGTTTTTAATGGGGATAGACTTTTTAGCATAATTATATCTACAAAAGACGAGGACTATTATTTTAATTTTAACGACTCTCCGGACCATTTAGGAAATAAGATACCTAGTAAATATATTTTACCTCGCTCCCTTCAAGGGCAAATATTCGCTTTATTAAATAGCCGTAAAACTATTTACGCTCATAATTTTAAGTTTGATTTAAAAATGCTCTGGCATGAAACGGGAAAACTATTGGACAAGCCTTTTTTATTTTGTACTCAAACAATGGCCAGGCTTTTAAATAATCAACTTCCTACTTACTCGCTAGATGCTCTTTGTAAAAAGATAGGGCTTTCAAAAGATAAAACAGTAGAAGAGTATATTAAAAAGCATAAACTCTATACCGTCGATAATACCGGAGAGAGGGCAAAGCGCTACGACTTAGTACCATTTAATATTATCTCTACTTATGGTTGTCGTGACGGTAGAATAACTTTTTTACTCGGAGAGTACGAAAATAATAAATTAATGTATTTAGCTAACGACGTTTTTAAACATACCGGTAGACGTCTTACTTCCGAGCTTATTAAAAACGAAGAGAGGCTTATAAAAACTTTAACAAGGTTGGAGATTGTCGGGATAAAGGTAGACGCCGGTAGAGTAAAGGACGGGCTTAGTTACGAGTCATGTGAATACAACGCCGCCGCCGAAGAGTTCGAGGCTTATACTGGTATCCCTTTCGTAGACGGGCGGACTTGTCTAGTAGAAGCCTTTACTAAGTTAAATATTAACTACAAAGTAACAGACAAGGGCAACCCTAGCTTTTCTACTGAAAATTTACCAGATAACCCATTAAGTAATATAATTTTAAATTATAGAAAGCATTATAAACAGGCCAATACTTATTTTAAAAATTTTCTTTTTCTAAAAGATAATAACGACGTGATACATTGTAGCTTTAAGCAAGCCGGTACTTCTACCGGCCGTATGAGTTGTACTTCTCCCAACCTCCAAAACGTACCCAAAAGGTCCGAGGACTCTACTACCCATACAAAAGTTAGAAGTTGTTTCGTTCCTAGAGAGGGGTATCATTTTGTTATGATAGATGCGGATAATGGAGAGTATAAGCTACTTATGGATATAGCCGGAGAAACAAGTTTAATAGAACAAGTATTAAATGGCCTCGACGTCCATACCGCTACCGCTAATATGCTAGGCATTACCAGGAGCGAAGCAAAGACGGTTAATTTTGCTTTACTTTATGGTACCGGGGATAAGCACCTAGCCGTTATGCTAGGCATAAGTCTACAAGAAGCGAAAAATATCAGAGCGCTTTATTTTTCAAAGCTCCCTAAGATTAAAAGGTTTATAGAAAATATAAAGCAAGAAGCTCGTCGTACCGGTTACGTTTATACTCCGGTAGGTAGGAAGCTAATTAATATTAGAGGGCAAGAATATAAAATAGCCAACCATTTTATACAAGGGCTTTTAGGCGACGTACTTAAAAAAGCTATGAATAATATCGACGAGTATTTACTAGATAAAAAATCTAACCTTTTATTAAATATTCACGATGAGGTTATAATCGAAGTTGAAAATAATGAAAAATACATAGTAAAAGATATTATAAAATTAATGGAAAAATCATATAAATATAAAACTTTACCATTAACCTTTAGTGCTAATTATAGCTATAAAGACTGGTCTAACAAAGAGGAGTTAAACAATGAGTATTTTTAGAAGAGGTTGGAGAGCAATTAAAAGATTTTTTACCCGTAAAAGAGTTAATCACCCTGCACCGGTTGAAGAGAAGCCACCGGTAAAACCGACTACACGCCCACGCCGTAGAAGAGGGGCTTTAAAAACTAATGCTTTCGGCATTTTGTTAATTACTCGCTTTGAGGGCTTTTATTCGCACCCTTACTTATGCCCCGCCGGAGTCCCTACTATTGGATATGGTACAATTGTTTATCCTAATGGTAAAAAAGTTACCTTAAACGACCCCCCGTGTACGAGAAAGCAAGCTAAGTCTTGGTTAGCTTGGGAGCTAAGAGATAAAGAGGATAAGCTAAACGAGTTTTTACTTGATAATAATATACAAGTTACTAGCAATCAGTTTTCAGCGTTAATTTCCTTTGCTTATAATTTAGGAATATATAGAGTTATTAGAGGTAGTATTGCCGAAGCCCTAAAAGCCGGAGATATGGATAGAGTAGCTAAGTTAATGAGTCAATATAATAAAGCCCGTAACCGGTGGGGAGTTTTACGAGAGCTAAGAGGACTAACTAGACGCCGTAAAGCAGAGATAGAGCTTTTTTACGCCGAGGATAAAAAAGAAAATGAGTAAAAAACCAGAGTCTATTTTTGCCGAGCAAGTGGACAAAGACTTAAAAAAGACTTTCGGCGACAAAGTATTTTTTGAAAATATACAACAAGTAGTAAAAGCCGGTACACCCGACCGGCTTTGTTGTATTAAAGGCCACTTCGTAGCGTTAGAACTAAAAACGGAAGAGGGTAGGCTTAGTAAAATACAAAAGTTAAAACTAGCAAAGATAACTAACGCCGGAGGTCTAGCTTATGTCGTTAAGCCTAGCACCTGGGAACATTGTCTAAAAGAGTTAAAGAGATTGAAAAAAATTAGAAGTTAAATTAACTTTCCTGTCCAACGTCCGGACTCGTCGAGGTCCATTTTTATTAACTTAGGAGTACCGGACTTTTTAATAAGTATTACTCCCAAAACAGGTTTAGGTAAATGGTTTTTACCATACTCAAAGGCAAGGCTTTCGTAGTCAATCAAACAACCGCAAAAAGCATTATAGCGTGTAAAGGTTGGAGTACGAAAGTAAGTTATCTCAAATTTACTATGGTAATGCCCTTGTATAGCGTTAAGCCCTACCTCTTTAGCTAAAGCGTTATAACCGGACTTCTTACCATGACAAAGGTAGGTAGCCAGGACGTTGTTAGTCGTTAGTATAAGCTCGTCGTACCATTTCCACTTAGGGCAATCGTAGAGAGCAGTTAAGTCTTTAGCTATCTTTATAGGTAGCCCTGCGGCTTTTAACCGTCTAAATACTAAGCTACCATGATTAGAGTTAAGTAAAATTAACCTTGGGAAAAGCCCCCGTAAACTCTGCATAAATTGGATAGCTTTTTCAAGCTCATGGCCGGCGCTATGTAGCTCCGCTATTGTTTCGTGAAAACTTATAGCATGGTTGTCTACCTCGTCGCCTATATTGATGATAATAGATTTTTGATTAAGGTACTTTTTTTTAACCGCTTCTAGGAAGCGTAAAGCGTCCTTATGATGATATGGAGCGTGTAAGTCCCCTATGATTAATACAGACTTTCCGGAGGCTTTTATTTTTTTAATACTCATATAAAAATTGTAACTTAGGTATCCCCTAATTGCAATTTACGTTATATGTATTTACATTTTTTTTGAAGTATGGTTTTAGGTCGCTAAACCAAGAGTCGATATGCACCCCTACAATATCGTTGCAATATTCCGAAGGCATAAACCGGACGTCACTAACTCGCTCTATGTTATAATAGTCGTAGTCGAAGCACTCGCATTTTTTACCGTCAAGGCTTTTAGTACATTGCTCTAAAAGTTTTATTTTAGGTCGTACCGGGCAAGTCCTACAACTATATCCTACGAATAATATCATCATAAGAAGCATTATCGTTTTCACGTCTGGCCCTCTCTATCTTTTTCACTATTATTCTACCCTCTATTTTATCATAGATAAAGGCACCTTCTACCGCTAGTCTGTTTAGTATTTTCTCGGCGTATGGCCATACTACTTTAGAAGTAATAAAGGAAAAAACGTACCCTTCCCAACCGGCTAATAATCGCCCAAAAACAGCAATAGATAGCTTATTGATAAGTAGCTTTTTTAGATAGTCTTTAATAATTGGAAATATTTTTTTTAGCATAAATAAAAACCTCCGACTAAGGGTTAAACTTTTCTCAAGGATAGAATTATTTAACCGCCGGAGGTACGTTAATTATAAAATTACTTTTCGTCGTCTGCAATCAATTTTTTTAATTGCTCGTCTAATAGCTTCTCTCCCTCTTCTACCATTACCGGGTAAAGAGAGTTTTTTGCCATATTGTCGAAAGGTGTTTTAGTTGAGTTTACCGCCTTATCTAGTAACTTATCTAAATAGTCTTTTAGTAGCCACTCGATTAAAAGCCCTTTAACGTCAACGTACTTTAGCAATACTTTAATAAATTTTTTCATTTTGTTCCTCCTAGTATTATTCTGTTATCCGTTCTACCGGTATTTCGATATTATATATTTTTTCTTCTACTTCCTCAAGTTTTGAAAACTCTTTAAGTGGGATTTCTTGCCAATTAGCAGGGTCACTCTCCGCTAAATTAGCTTCAATAATATCTAACTCGTCTGTATTGTATCTTTGTACTATAATATCGTTTGTTTCGTCATAATCTTTTAACTCTTCAAACCCTGCTCTATCTCTAGTTATAGGTTCCGACTCATACCAAGGACGCATTTTTTTTACATACTCATTTATGTATTGAGTATTGAAAAATTTTAAAATAGTGGCGTTAGTAATATCTTCGTTTTCTCCATACTCAAAATTATAAGCGTGAGGCAAGTAGTTGACCGTTATTAGTGGACGATAAACATATAAATCAGAATATTCTATTCCTCTAGTAGTAAGGATAGAATTATATATAGCGCTATCAATACGCACATTGTTCCAAAGTTTTATTTTGTGTAATGATTTCCTAATAGTAAATATTTGCATGATTATAGCTCCGTATAGGTTCCATTGTTTCCGTTTTGCCCATTTTGTCCAGAGTTCCCATTAGCAGCACAATTAGGCCCGTACCCCCCAGAGCCACCATTCCCACCCGAGCCTCCACTTATATTATATGCCACGCTATTAGCCGGAGTATTTACAAATAACGCCCCACCGTTCCCGCCAGGCCCTCCGCCACCACCCGAGCCTCCTACTCCGTAACTTGAGCCTGTCCCTCCGCTTCCTCCATTACTCCCATTGCTCCCAGACAAATCTATTAGTCCGTTACCGCTAATAGCATTACTAGAATATAAATATAGGGGCAGTCCGCTATTTCCTATACACCCACCTCCCCCAGAGCCTCCGGCAGCAGATGAGTAGCTCCCGTCACAACCAGAAGCACCCCCCGAGCCGCAACCATTTCCGCCATTTCCACCCTCGTTTCCGCTTGCGTTATATCCATTTTGAGCGTTGCCTGTCCCACCGGTTCCCCCTGTTGAGCCGTAACTATTACCGCCATTGCCGTTATTAGTCCCCCCAGAAGCACCGTTATGGCCCATTGCGGCGCCACCGCCACCTCCTCCTCCAAAGGCTTTTACTCCGCTACCACCTGCACCTCCATAATGCACCGCATTTTCTTGGCAATTGTAGGTTGTATTTGCTCCTTTTCCTCCATTCCCTCCATTAGCTAAAGAGTAAGTAACGATTAACGACTCCCCCAATCCTGTGGTTACTTGTTTATTTATGTCTTGAGTAATAAAAAGACTTCTACCTATTATCTGCCCATCTATTGTAAAACTTTTAGCGTATATCTCTGTTAAGTTAGCTTCGTTGTTTGTATCGTCAATTATTACAGTTCCGCCCGTTTCAATAAGTACAGTATTATAGTCATATATTCGACCGGCGGATAATGTAACCGTTTCGGTATCATGCACAATTAGGTCCCCGTCTGCACCACTAGGAAAAGGTCCGCTAGAATTTTCGGAGCAAATACAAACAAATACGCCGTCTACACTACAAGTTAAATTATATAAAGTATATGTATTAGCTGCTATTGTTTTTGTAGCGTCGTTCGGGTCAATACCGGCACCTATAAAGGTAACAGAGTGGTCTACACTATCCCCATTTTTAACCGCTACAATGCACTTTCTACCGTTCCTTATATTTTCTAATTTAAAGCTAGTATCTTGTGTTATATATGCCTCGGCGGTCGTGTGTTCAAGGTCTATTACATTATCAACTACTTTGTAATTTCCGTCGTGTAATGTAGCCATTAATTTACTCCTAAGATAAACTCAAAGTTAGCCCCATAGGACTACCCTCTTGTAATTCTAAAATATCCATTGTTAGCATTATGTCGCCCTCTACCTCTCCATTATTTAAAAAGGTAGCGTTAGTTGAAAATTGCATACGTTTATTTATCCCTGGTTGGGCCACTTCCAAGCTAGGCCTAACGTCGAAAATTGTACGTCCCTCGGTTTCAACTATTCCCGTCCTAGTATCTTGTAGAGGTAACCCCTCGGCTTCGATAACTACGTTGTAGTTAGTAAAGCCTCCTCTATTAATCTCTTTTACCATGTACTCACTAATAGGAGCTAAACTCTCTTCTAAATGAGCTAGAGTAATAAGCGACTTATCTACTTCAAAATTAGTCGCATAGTCGTCTAAAAACCATACTACTTTTTTTACTGTAATAATGTCGCCGTTAGCTCCGGACTGCGTTGCTCCATTTTCGTTATACACTTCTAGGTTATTAGTAGCGTTACGGTTTACCTTTTGAATTATAAAAGTACCGTCGTTATTTGCGTCGTCGTGTCCGCTAAATTCTACCGAGTCGCCTACTGCAATATCGTTGCTACTGTCTTGTGAAGTAGCATAACTCCAGTGTAACGAGTCCATATTTCCGGCGGCGCCGGCTTGTGCTACTCCGTTTACATTACTAACTATTACTTGACTACTAGCGGTAGATACTTCTTTTAGCTCTAGTTTTCCGTCGTTAGCTGCACTTGTATGGCCACTAAACTCGGCTTTTTCTCCAATTATAAAAAGGGTATCGTCCGGAGCGCTTGAGAAAGTATATTTAAACCGAGTAACTTGCGCTTGTCCCGCAGCACTCGCCTGCTCCTCTCCTCCTGGATATTTACATAAAATATTATTACCACCCTCGTTAATTTTATAGATTAGCTTTTGGCCGTCGTTAGCTACGTTAGTGTGTCCTGACATAATCACAACTTCTCCCGGAGAAAATTGCGAGTCTACACTTGCCAGGTAAGTAAATTCGTATAGTGATAGTTGACCATTTCCGCCTACTACGTTTTGTTCTACTCCGTTACTATTTTCTACTAGAACACTAGGAAGCCCGTTATAATTGACGTTTAGTATTTGAAACTCCCCGTCGTTATTTGAGTCTACACAACCATTAAATTTTATATAATCACCTTGACTATAATCACTATCTAGCTCGGTTGTGCCGGAGAAAGTATATAAAAATTTATTATCTCCCATGTCTGAAATAGATACAATACCTAATTGCCCTTTAGCGTAAGTTATACTTTGAGTATCTATATTAGGAGTGGCAAGGTCGATAGCTTGCGTAGCTAGGGAGCTTCCTACTCTCCCGATTGACTGCGTTGTATCTTTAAATTGCGCTGCTATTTCATCAATAGGAAGCCTTAAAGACTTCCAACGCTTAACGTCTACCTCTAGTTTTCCGGAGGTTCCGCCTTGCTCTAAAAATAAATTTGCTCGGCTAAATTTTAGAGGGTTGCTAACAATGGCCCCATCTAATTTTTTACCGAAGCCTTTATCAAGTCCTCTTCTAATAACTTTAAGCGGACCATTAACTTTAAAATTAATTACCCCACTACCGCCTTGATTACCCGCTAAATTTTCTACTCTAGTGTCTAAGTCGTCCAGGTCTAACCTAATAGAGTCCATTAAGTGTTGGTCTATCGGGCTTTTAGCGTCTGTCTGATTAGGTAATATTGGAAAAGGTAAAGCCATGTTAAAAACCTCTTAGTAAATTATCTGATAGCTTTTACTACCGTCGTTAAAAAAGCCTGTATTACTTCCTATAAAAGCAAAGCGGGCTTTTTGTTCCTCTGTGGCCTGGTCGTAGTCGACAAATTTTAATCTATCTCCTATACTTAGGCCACTAGGCAAGTCGTTACTTAATGTTATAATATTTCCGTTTACGTTGTCTATACTATTCTCACTTCCGGCAATATAGTCGCTTGACCAAAAAACAACTTTATAGCCTGCTTTCTCCCCTTTTGAGTCGTCAACCCGTATAGTTTTAGAGTTTATTATTTCCTGGACTATTGGAGAGGGAGCAATAAAGGGGAGTCTTATACCGGTATAACTTGTAAACTCCATTTTATATTTTACGGTAGCCTTTGTTAAGTCTAACGCCTTGCTCATAATCTCTAGTTGGTCACTAAACCCTAAAGTACCACCTTGCTGCGGTAAGTATCTATGGAGTATTTGTGCATTATCCCCTAGAGAAAAGTCGGAGCGGTCAAAGTGACAAGTAAGGTCTACCTTGCCTCTAGCGGTTGAAAGCCTATTTAATAGCCTGTTGCCGGCTTCCATAACGTCAACGCCACCGCCTAACGAAGTATAGACTCCTTTATATTTTAGTTTTAGTGGTTTAGTTTCTCCAAAAGTGTTAATACTATCGTCGTCCTTTAGGACTGCTACGCTCTCGTATAATTTTGTAGCTTGGTTGTAGTCGTAGCTTATCTCGATAATGTTTACTAGCTTATCGGTAGTAATTGACCATGTAGGTACTCCGACAATGCTAGACTCGTCGATAATACCTACTTCTTGCTCGTAGTCTACCTGGTCAAGTAAAGAGAGGCTAATTTTACCGTACTCTGTAATAAAACGCAAATTAAGGCTTGCTAATAAATCAGTTTCAAAAAATTTTAAAAGGCTTTTAGTATCGTATATTAAAAAAGTCTGTTGTTTATTTAAAAAATAAGTGTACCGTAAATTTTCAATCGCTGCA